>Ga0208662_100683_pt1 | contig 11566 bp, 10 predicted proteins | sample OSPB_host_MetaG_FD_187136 | JGI IMG/M metagenome (GOLD analysis project Ga0208662, IMG submission 187136) | Hot spring microbial mat communities from Yellowstone National Park, Wyoming, USA - OSPB_host_MetaG (SPAdes) (version 2) | ecosystem: Environmental > Aquatic > Thermal springs > Hot... | reverse complement strand
AGTGCACTTAACCCTAACGCATAAACAACCAATGATACCAACAACCACGAGGGAAAGCTTTTAAATTCAACAAAAACCCAAGAAAAACGGGCCCGTAGCTCAGCCAGGTAGAGCGGCGGGCTCTTAATCATACGGAGAAACCCGTAGGTCGTGGGTTCGAATCCCACCGGGCCCGCCAAATCATTATGCATGCTAGGGCTTATTCGTGCTTGGTATTGATGGTTTGAGTTTCATGTGAGACTTATGGGTGGCATGGTTTTCTGGTACTAAGGATCAATGGGCTTGTCAGTGCGTAGCGGCGATGGTGTATTCTACGAAAGTTCAACCACACACCTAAATTTTCATAGTACATAAACATTGCAATAAATAAGTACATGATTAGGGCTAATTTATAATTCTTAAGGTTAAATATTATTATGCTGCACATGTATTGCGATAAACAATAAGTATTCACTATAAGATCATCATGGAACATATCGTATAGGTGGCTGGGAGAAGCCAAAGATACCGTGATAAGGCAGATTCAAGCAATGAACTTGTTTGCTTGTTAGATAATTGGTATTGGGGACGGGAGCAATGATTTAGTAAGAATCCATACTGAGTCGGGACAGGATATCTAGGGATCGCCGTGAAAGAAGTTGACAATATAGAATAGTTATCCTTTATTCCGTGTCCAGTTACGTAATGACTGTTGTTCTGCTTAGGAGGTTTGTTGAGGAGGTTGAATCGATGGGTTTGGATTCGATTGATGTCATCGCGAATGCCCTTAGCGGTAAGTCGATACCTCACTCACTTTGGAGGCTAGGATTGTGCTTGCAGAGAGATATCTCGAGGAGGCTAGGGAATACATAGCTAAGGGAGATGCTATTCAGGCATCAAAGAAGATATACAAGGTTATTGAGGAGTGCATAAAAGCACTTGCAGAAGCTCTAAACACACCCGAGGCCCAGGAAGCAAGGAGAAACGGAAGATGATTCACGTGACTACTTGGTGAAGCCGCTAAGTCAATTACTGATGTATTATTAAGTTACTTTCAATCTCTTTTTCTGCATTAATTATTGTGTTAATCGTATTAATTTATCATTGTGCGCCTCAATGAAATGAATGAAATGAATGTAGTTATTCATAAAAAATGCCTTGAGGATATGGTATTAAGTTATGTATTATTGCATGTGATATATATAGCAATAAAAATATTAAGGAGGGAAACTATTTCATGAAGCGATGAGAATTAAAGTCGTAAGAGCTGAGGCCGTGTTTACGCCATCACATATACTTTATGACGCATCATTAATTATTGAAAATGATATTGTTAAGAGACTAGTTACTTCATCTATTAATTACGATATTGATTTACGAGGTTATTATGTAGCGCCTGGTTTTATTGACACACATACGCATGGTTGTTGCGGCATAGACATTACGAATGTTGAAGATACACGACAAATATTGAAACTAACGAACTCCTTACCTAGGTTTGGGGTAACGGCATTTATACCAACATTAGTGTCTGCGAAGCATGAGAGAATATTAAAGACCCTCAGTACCCTGAGGGAAGCCATAAACAATAATAATGGTGCAAAGATATTAGGGTTTGCACTTGAGGGCCCCTACATAAACCCAAGACGTAAAGGAGCTCAGGATCCTAACGCCATAAGGCCTCCTAATATTGATGAATTCCATCAGTATCTTCAGGAATCGAACAATTTACTTAAGTTAATCCATATGGCACCTGAAATGGAGGGTGGGTTTGATTTAATTCAGGAGGCTATGGGTAATGGCGTTTATGTAAGTATAGGGCACACTGATGCAGACTTTAATACTGTAATGAAGGCAATAGCCCTTGGTGCTAACAGGGCTACCCACTTATACGATGCGATGAGCGGCATACACCATAGGGAAGCAGGTGCAGCATTTGCATTACTTTACAGCGAGGATGTTTATTTAGAATTAATAACGGATTTCATACATGTTAGGCCAGAAATTATTAAATTTACAATAAACTATGCCGGCCCGCAAAGAATCATTTTAATAACAGACTCTATAGCTGCTGCTGGTCTCGGTGATGGTGAGTATAAACTTGGTGAATTAAGGGTTATCGTTAAGAACGGAAAAGCCACGTTAACTGATGGAACGATTGCAGGTAGTATATTAACTATAGATAGGGCTGTAAGGAACATAGTTAGTTTAGGGTATGAGCCCAGGATAGCAATTAGTATGGCTACTCAAAACCCGGCAAAATCGTTAAATATTAATAATATGGGATGCTTAAGACCTGGATGCAAGGCCGATTTCGTAGTATTGTCTAAGGATAATTACGAAGTATATGAGACATATATAAATGGTAATAAAGTATTTAGTAATCATTAAAGTCAGATATCTCTTATTAGATTTATTATTTTATTAAAGATTTCGTTAAAATGCACAAAAGTCATTAGATTCTCATATGTAAAACTTTCTTCCTGTGATGTTAAATAGCCCAAATAATCATATGAATATCCAACTAACAAAACTACCTTATCATGCGTGTGCTCATTTAATAGTAACTGTACATCATAGGTAGGTTCGAATGGTATAAACATAAAGAGAAGCGATTTATTAAATGCCAATAAACCAATTTTAACAGAGACCTTCTCTGGTAATACCTTTAGCGTATTCATTATAGCATTCAATTCATAATCTCTTACTATATCACTTTTACTAACACCATTAAGTATATTGATCAATATATTCTTGCGAGTTTTTGCTAAAAAATCTATGGTTTTATAATTAATCTCTTTAACGGCTATCTCGTTTATTAACCTTTTTCTATTATTTACTAAATCAATTATTTGATTCCCTAATCTTTCGACTTCGCTAAAATCCTGCTTTACACGTGTATACCGCGTACTTATATCTCCTGCGGCTCCTATTAGTGGCAATACCACATTCTTGCTTTCACGTTCTAACTGTGATACTACATAGCCTATCAAATCGCCTGAAATATATGTATTATCAAATCCGAGTACAGTTGAATGACATGGAAAATAAAGAATAAATGGTATATCGTTATCATCATTAATTATATATGCTTTGACTTTGCTACTTTCACGAGGGTTATCCCTATTTCGACATATACTTGTTATTTCAGTTTCGTAAAAAAATATATTATTAACTATATGAGAACTAGCAGCTTGATTCATCAATGCAGATGAGAGAGAGGATGAGAGAGTATTATTGATGTAATTTAAATAATCAATTTCATATTCATTACATTGTAAACCCCACATAAGGTAATCATGACATATACGAGGTGCTGAATGTGTATGCGTAGCCGTAATTACAGAGTTATTAACGATGCGTTCCGCAGATTTTTGCCATAAATTGTTAACACCAACTAACTCAAGAGATGCCAAAACAATATTTTTTGATCGATCCTTTAAATGTAAAATTCTCAAATAAATATCGTCATGTATTCCAGGTGCATAATTTATTCTGTTTGCATAACCATCTAACCTAATATTATTTAAATACTTCTGGGTAGGTGTTATGTTAATTTTTAAGCTACTAATTATCACTGAATCTCACCGTTGTTTATTTTATTTATTACTTCCAATATTGAATTTTTCGCAGGTTCGGCATCTTCGCCTATAATCTCTATTTCTATTTCATCACCTTGTACAACATTAAGCTTAAGAATATCAAGTAGACTTTTACCATTAGCCTGTTGTCCATTTTTCTTGACGATTATCTTACTTTTAAATTTCCTGCAGGTCTCAGAGAAACGAGCTGCGGGTCTTGCATGCAAACCAATTTTATTCAATATCTTAACCCTAATTACGATGTTATCACTCATACAAACTCACCAACAACTTGAGGTACTTTAATATTTTTATTTATAAAGAAACTTTTCATTAATTCTATCACTTCATCTGAATTTGATAGATTGAGGGCTTTATATGACAATTCACGTGCCTCATTAATATTCAACCTTTTCAATACATAATAAATTATTGGAAGATTTGGTGGCTCAACACTTATTGCGTCAACTTCAAGGCCTATTAATAGTGGTACTGCTAATGGTTCTGATGCAAGCTCACCGCAGACATCAATTTCAATGTCTTTCTTTACTTTTTTCGCGTTCTTAACCACAATATCTATAGCACGTAAAACTGCAGGTGAAAACTGACTATACATGTCATTTACAGTATTCGATTCTCTATCAACGGCAAGAATATATTGTGTCAAATCATTAGTCCCAATACTTAATAAATCGACATGCTCTGCTAATACATCGGATTGTAGAACCGCTGAAGGAGTTTCTACCATTGCGCCAAGTTTAATACGAGTAATTAAACTTCCATTATCTCCAATAACATCATTAATAACATCATTGAGTATTTTTTTAACTTCTAAAACCTCATTAACAAAAGATACCATTGGTATTAAGATGACGATACTGTTTTTTACTTCACGGGCAGCTCTCACAATAGCACGTATCTGTGAAATTAAGATATCCCTAGCATTTCTTAATAATAATCGAACCCCTCTTAACCCTAATTGAGGATTTCGTTCGTTTGGTATTCTTAAATATGGTGGTACTTTTTCACCACCTATATCGAGTAACCTTATGATGATTGTTTTAGGCTCAAATCGTGAAAAGTACTGTCTATATACGTTGAATTGCTCATCTTCAGACGGAGGATATGATCTATTAAAAAATAGAAATTCCGTTCTTAGTAATCCAATGCCATTGGCGTTATAATGAAGAGCAAGCTCTAGATCCGCTATATTATTAACGTTTGCCATTATTCGAATAGGATAATTAATATCTAAACCTTCCCTCACTATCTCCTTAAGTATTTCCTCATTAATGTTATTTATTACATTTATGATATTGGAGTATTTCGATATTGTTTCATTGTCAGGATTTACATAGATAACGTTTCTGTAAGCATCAAGTATTATGTAATCGTTATTCTTTACAGTATCAAAAATACCTCGGACATTAAATATCGCGGGAATTCCCCTCGATCTAAGTAGTATTGCAGTATGTGATGTAGCCCCTCCTTGCTCAAGAATTATGCCTTTAATGTTTTGCGTAGTTATTATCATTATGGTTCGAATAGGATCTAACTCCTTTGCAATAAGTATAATATCTTCATTAGACGTTGGTATGTTTATAACAAGGTTATTCCTCAAAGCCCTTATGAGTAAATCCTCAACGCCTCTTATATCAATTACCCTCTCCCTTAAATATTCAGAGGTATTCGCTAAAGCATTAACATAATAATCAAAAGCCGTATGAATAGCATTAATAAGGTCGACACCATTATCTAGTAGCTTCTTTACCTGGTCTTCAAGTTCTGGGTCATCTAATATTGATAATTGAACATCAAGTACATCTCTAACAGCTGCCTGAATCTCCAACGAACTCATTAATGTAGATATGAAATTCTTCACAACATTCCTAGCACTATAAAAATCCTCAATAGTATATTTCGTTCTTTCACTTGCCTTATTATCTTCTTTCAAAATAAAGGCTTTTCCTAAACTAATGCCTGGAGATATTACTGTACCCTTTAATTGTAGCATTTAGGACTTATCGCGTTATCAAAATATAAAAACTTCTCGATATTTTTAATATGAGCCTTAATATATAATCTATTTATCCAAGGATACCTAGGGCGCCTAATATGAATGCTATAACGAAGATTATACCAACAACTTTCGCCACACTGATACGCTTGGTGTAAAGCCAATACGCAAATCCTGCGAATAAAACGGGTATTAGCCCTGGTAATATCGTATTAATCATCGATTGAATAGATACCGTGGTATGTGTTGCGGTTGTTATTGTAATAGGAATAGTGACAGGGACGTATAGGTAGATTAATGCTGCAACAATGCCGACACCAACCATTCCTAAGAATTCAGTGAGATACTTAAGTGTCTCAGTAAACCTTGCAACACCAGTAAAGCCCTCATAACCCCACTTCAGGAAGAAGTATCTTATTGGTATCAAAACGAATAAACCATAGAGTATCTGCGCGGTCCAAGCCCACCATATACCTGACAGTACAAAGGATGCGGCCAGGGCTAATATCAATACGTCCAGAGTTGTGTAAAATAAGGAATCACCTATGCCAGCAAATGGACCCATAAATCCAGCTTTTACGGAATTAATCGCATCTTCATCAAGACCACGCTGCTCTTCAATCGCTATATCCATACCCTGGATTATATAGTGAGTGTTGGGATTTGTGTTGTAGAACTGTAAGTGTAACTGGTAAGCCCTCTTCCTAGCCTCAGGGTCTGGATATAACTTGTCAAGTATATGGGTAATGTTGTACAAGTAATCTAAGGCCTGCATCCTCTCATAGTTCCAAGCAACTTGGAAATGAAGTAAACCCTTAATATACGTCCATAATAAATCTTTACGAGTTATCTTAGTATAAGGCTTTCCAGCAACAACTTCACCAACAGCACCACCATCCGTAGCCGTGCTTCCAGCACCTCCGGTGGCCTTGGCTGCCTCCTGCCTTATACTCATGTAAGTTAAGGCTAAGCCTGCCAATATTATGAATATACCTAAGATCGGTATGTGAAGATACGCTGCTAATGCATAGCCAATGAGAGCAAATGCGAAGTACTTACGTGTGGGTAGATACGTTAGTAATAATGCCAATCCAACAACCGGCAATACATGGCCTACAGCTACAAAGCCATGATTAACCCACTCGGGTATCACTGTAGTTATGAAATGCGCAACAACTGGTCCAAAATACACCCCGAGGAAAACAGGTATAAACCTGCTGAATCCCCATGGAAATAGTCCTAACCATGCGATCCATCTTACATTCCATAATTTACCTGCAGCGACTGCCCTATCAGCCATGTGAATAAAAGGTACATTAAGTGTTCTCGCCAGTACGTCTAATTCTATTAAGAATACTGCTATTGGTACTGCTATACTTATAGCTGTAGTTGGAGATATCCCATAAGCTATTGAGTAATACGTAGCAATCATGGAAGCGCTCATGAAATCAGGTATTGAAGCACCACCATATGTATAAAGACCTAGTGCAGCCAATTGTAATGTACCACCTATCGTTGCTGCTGCAGCTAGTGCCGATACGGGATCTGTATGATAGATCGCCATCGTGACGAACGCTGTCATGAATGATGCAACTAATGGTGAAAACCAGGCGCCGAATAACGCCATCGTAAGTGTGTCATACACAAAGTAAAATGCTAGGCCTCCTAGTACTAAAGCAGGTATTAAAGGAGATATTGGGTCCATCAAAAGACTTAATATGTAAAGTACTTTTAAGTATTTGGTTATGTACAACATGCTTATTTTTATATATTATATATATTTATCCTTATTAAGCATCTTAGAAACATTCACAATATTATCTATAGCGTCATTTATTACACGGTCAGCTATAGTTTGAATATCAATGTTATCCTCATTATTTGTTATCGCTGATAATAACATGGCTAGGTTTATTCCGGAAATTATTACGATTTTCTTCATAAGATCTTTATTCAGTTTCTCAAAGATTTTAGATGCTATAAAATTCGTAGTACTTCCTCCAAATAGATCAGTTAATATTAGTACTCCATCCTTATCCATGGTTTCCATTATAGCTGAAATAACATTATCAATGAAATCTTCTGGAGATAACCCCTCAACCAATGAAACAGCCTTTATTTTTCCAGAGATATCTCCCACTATCATTTTTGCACTATTTATGAATTCTTCAGATAATTTTCCATGTGATACCACAAGTATTCCGTACATATTTATCTATCAATTTCCTTAAATGAAATCCCTATTAAAATTTGTCTTATATATTTATTATACCTATATATAGTATTTAAAAACATAAATAAATTAATCCTTTTAATACCAACGCAGAAATGCTGATGATAGTGTATGAGTTACGAGATTGAACTAGTAAAATTCAAGGATGTGATTGATGGCTATATCAGTGAGATTATAAGAAGTGAGAGTGAGAATTTAAATCGTGCGGCTGAGGAATGTGTTGCATCGATTTTAAAAGGCGGACTCATCTATATTTTTGGATCGGGTCACTCAATGCTCATGGCGTTAGAACTTTTTTATAGAGCTGGCGGGTTAGCTTATATTTATCCTATACTTGATGTGAATTTATTAGGACTTAATGGATCAGCTATCTCCAGTTCTCTGGAAAAATCTCCAGGTTATGCTAAGATATTACTGAATTCTGTAGATTTGATCCCTAACTCGGTATTCATAATAGTATCTAGATCCGGTGTAAACAACGTTCCAGTAGAAATGGCATATGAGGCAAAACAAAGAGGGGCTAAAGTTATAGCTATAACATCAGTAAACTATTCTAAGAAATTGACTCCATATAATTCATTAAATAAAAGGCTATATGAAATTGCTGATATAATCATTGATGATAAGGTACCGGAGGGTGAAGCAGGATATGAGCTTGGTGGATATAAGATCTCAGCGATTTCCACAATACTTGACGCATTCATTCTTCACAGTCTTGAGATATTGATTGTAAAGAAACTTCTGGAGAAGGGAGTAAAGCCTGATATTTGGATAAGTACTAATATACCTGGCTCTCATGAATATAATAGGTTACTCCGAGAAAAATATAAAAAATTGATAAAGTATCTATAGCATCGAGCAAGGGTGATGGCATGCCTATAGTACATACGAGAATAGATGATAGATTAATCCATGGACAGGTCACGGTAGCGTGGGCAAAGACCCTAAATGTACAGAAGATAGTTGTTATTAGTGACCCAGCGGCTAAGAATAAGTTCACCCAGGAATTACTTAAGGCAAGTGCGCCACCTGGTGTTAGTGTAGAAGTATTGTCAGTAGATGATGCTGTAAAGAAGATCTTGAACAATTCATATGAGAAAGAAAGAGTAATGCTTATTGTTGATACCGTTAAGTCGCTAGATAGGTTATTTAAGGGTGGAGTTCTCTTAAACGAAGTTAACTTAGGCAACCAAGGTGGTGGGAAACCAGGTACAAAGAAATTAACAAAATCTGTTTATCTCGACGATAATGATATTCAAATTTTGAGAGAATTAGTTAAAAAAGGTATCAAGGTTACTGTACAAATGATGCCAAATGAAGAAAAGAGAGATTTTGCTTCATTTAAAATTTAAGTATTTAGGCGAAATATTTATATTCTATATAACCTATATATTATTGTGCTTAAGTAAATATACCCAACTATTTATAAGGCATATTAGAACCAGAGTCGCATGTGGGTGGCATATTTGGTGTGATCTCCGGTTTTAGGAGCGTCGCGCCCTTAATCCGACTCGGGCTTGAGAGACTTATTCACAGAGGGGTTGATGGTGCTGGAATTGTAACGCTTTATGAAGGTAAGTTCTTCATTAAGAAGGATGCTGGCCGTATTGACGATGTTCACAAGAAGCTCAATTTTGATGATTTACCTGGCTACGTTGGACTCGGCCATGTCAGGTCTGCAACCCATGGTAGACCTGTATATGAGAATACGCACCCCCTTCTCGATTGTAAAGGTAACATAGCCCTTGTTATGGATGGCGTCATCGCTGGTTACGATGAGTTGAGGGACAGGCTTGAGGGACACCATAAAATTTCTTCCCGAACGGATGCGGAGCTTCTTGCGCACCTAATTGAAGAGGCGATAGATAAGGAAGGTAATGTCCTTAAGGCTGTATCAAATGTTGTTAAGGAGTTGAGAGGTTATTATGCGGCTGCCTTTATTTACAGAATTGATGGTAACGTATATGCCTTTAGCATGGGTAATCCACTGATTGTCGGGATATCACAATCGGAATACTACATAAGCAGTGAAGAACAAGCATTACCAAATGATGTGAGGAATGTTTATTACCTAACGCCAGGCAGGCTTGCAGTACTCAGTAACAGTGGTGTTAAGGGCTTTGATTTAACAACACTCACTGAGGTTGAACTAGCCCCACAGACTATCTCTGGTGTGTTCATTAATGTTGTTAAGGGTTCCTTTAAGCATTTTATGCTTAAGGAGATTTACGATACTCCAGAAGCTTTAGCCCGATCGATTAATCTACTTCAAGTCGAGTATTTAAGAGACGCCGCCCACCTCATCGATAAGGCTAAGAATATAATACTCACTGGATCTGGAACTTCCTATCATGCAGCATTGATTGGTAAGTACTATCTTAGGGCCCTCGCTAATGTGAGTTCAGACGTAATACCTGCCGGTGAGTTCCTATATGAGGGCTTAGATCTTGTCGAACCGGGCACCTTGGTGATTGCGATAAGCCAGTCGGGTGAGTCTACGGATGTCGTTAGGGCTGTTAGAACGGCTAAGAGGAAGGGTGCTGCGATACTCAGCATTGTTAATAGATTAGGCACAACTCTAATGAGGGAATCAAACATTTATCTACCAATTGGTGCAGGGCCTGAAATGGCTGTTCCAGCCACAAAGACGTTTACTGCGACGCTTTCGATACTGCTTCAACTGGCCTCTATGGTGAGCGATAAATTAGAGTGGGCACAGAGTAGTATTAATACCGTAATAAAACTCATTGCTAATAATCTTGATAGTATTAATAAACGTGCTAATGAAATTGCTGAGGAAATTAAGGACTCCATTGGTGCCTATGTCATCTCTGGAGGTCCTGTAGGCATGCCTTTAGCACTGGAGGCTGCGCTTAAACTTAAGGAGGCAGTTCAATTACATGCTGAAGCGTACAATTTCAGGGAGTTGAAGCATGGACCGATAACTCTGGTGTCTAGAGAATTCCCTGTGATAGCAATATTACCCGGTGGTGATGTTAATGCCGATATGGAGACTGTGATAACTGAAGTTTGGTATAGAGGGGGGACTGTGATAATCGTGGGCGATAAGTATGGAAGAAAGCTTGGCGATTATGCATTAACATTTAATGAGGCGATCAATTCCTTATTAACGCCAATAGCCTATGCGCCAGTAATACAATTGCTAGCGTATAATTTAGGGATTATTAGGGGAATCGATGTGGATAACCCACGCCATTTAACAAAGGTAGTAACTACATGATGATCTTCGTAGTCTTATGGCTCGTGGCTTGTTCTTCCTTAATCTTAACTCTAAAATTATCGTAATCGTTACGTCATATATCGTAAGGGTGAATTGTTTAATTACAGTAGTATTTAACTTACTTATCAGGCGAGTTATCGGCAACAATGCGTGTTTCATTTGTGGTATTATTTTCTACGATTTCTAGCATCACGTTTATAAGTGGGTTTGTCATTGTGGTTCGCGATGTTCGGTTACGTTGGGCGTATTGCTAGGGTGGACTTAACGAGAGGTTCCGTTAGGGTTGAGGAGCTTCCTGGTTGGTTAATTGAGTTGTTTATTGGTGGTAAGGGCTTTGTCTATGGATTATTAAGTAGGGAATTAACCCCGGGTGTTGATGCCTTTTCGCCCGGTAATAAGATTGTTATTGCCGCTGGTGCCCTGGCTGGTTTGGCTCCTGCGGCTGCTAAGACTATTGTTGGTGCTGTTAGTCCGTTGAGTGGTTTGATTCATGATACTAGTGTTGGTGAGTGGTT
>Ga0208662_100680_pt1 | contig 11600 bp, 4 predicted proteins | sample OSPB_host_MetaG_FD_187136 | JGI IMG/M metagenome (GOLD analysis project Ga0208662, IMG submission 187136) | Hot spring microbial mat communities from Yellowstone National Park, Wyoming, USA - OSPB_host_MetaG (SPAdes) (version 2) | ecosystem: Environmental > Aquatic > Thermal springs > Hot (42-90C)... | reverse complement strand
CCAGTAAGCCGACATCGAAACCAGTTATTTTCCATACGTTAATCCATATAGGAATTACAACACTGAGTAGACCAAAATCGTAAAATTCTAACATATCAGCGAGAAATACCGTGATAATAATTCCTACAAGTATCCTATTAATTTTGTATGTTTGTAGATACTTCCCTACAGCGTCTGTTACGCCTAATTCAGACATTCTTATTAAATAATTCGTGTAGATATATATAAAAATTTTTTAAAATAATATAACAGCAAGTACAAACGATTCATAGTCTAAACATAAGCAATTAGGGCTTTTCTGTAAATAACTAGAATTTTAAAAACATGAAAAATTTAAAGCTTAGATGTATAAGAAGCTAACTAGCAGAAAAATTCCTTAGCTCCATACTTTAATATAGAAAATTATGAAAAAAATTGAAAAAATTGTTTAGATTTTAAACTTTTAATAAAGAGGAAGCTCAGTTATTTCGTCGGCAGGCCAACCACTAATTACCTCACATCCAGTTTCTGTTATTATTATCATGTCTTCAATTCTTATTCCAAACCTGTTATCAGGTGTCCCATCTAAGGTTTCTAAAGCTATTGTCATACCAGCTTCAAGTTTCTGTGGCCATTTTAGAGATGTAGGTCTCCAGAAGAAAGGTGGTTCATAACCAGTTAATCCTATACCATGTCCCATATTGTTAAAGAAGGTTGATAGAAGTTTTTTCTCGTCTGTTATGTATGGAGGTCTCTTAGACCATAGTTCTATTTCATCTGGCCATTTTTCCACAACTTCTTTGGTTGTTATACCAGGTCTTAAAACTTTTTCCGCTTCTTTTAACCACGTGATAACTCTTTCGTAGGTTTCCTTAACATCCTTTGGTGCTGGACCAACACTGAATGTCCTATAGTAACATGATTTATAGCCGAAGCATCCAAATATGCTTTGATCTGCATAGAACACATCTCCTGGCCTAAGCTTTCTATCTGTAGCTATTCTGCTTGTATCTTTAGGCCAAGTGCGTGGACCAGAACATATATAACCGCCCTCCACAGTTAAACCTTGTCCTATCGCGTAGCTAACAACCTCCTTCCATATTTCACGTTCACTGACGCCGGGTCTAGCAATACGCGCCATCAACGCAAAACCACCATCTAGAATGGATGCCAACAACCTTACTAATTGCTGCTCTTCTGGTGTTTTAATCCTCCTTGCTTCAAGCAAGGCTTCCCCACCAATAGGATCCACCTTTAATCCACGTTTTTCTAATGCGTGCACCACGTGCGGAATATATGTATCAATTCCAACCACTTCTTTATCGAGCTTAAACTCCTTTAACTTTTCATGTATTTGTTCAGCAAACTTGCTCACCAAGTATTCTCGTGCTTCAGATGCACTAGCGTTCCATGGTCCTCCAAACCCAGGAATAGCATACTCAACTTCTACATTTTTTACGAGATTTTTAAGATGAAATGCACCATCACAGTCATGGAAAAATATAGGCGTTCCTTCGTAAGGAAGTAATGCGTAAACATTTCCACCTATTCCAAGTGCTGTTCCAGGCCTGGGTTGAATGTTAGTTACATATTCAATGTTGGCAAACGCAAGACAGAGAACAGAACCCAGGTTATATTTTTTCATTGCGTCTCTTGCTCTTCTAAGCTTATCTTTTAACATTTTATCATAGTCGATACTTGCAACAGGGGATATTGTAGTTCCATAATAGGCTATATTAATAGTTTTTGTGCTCATGTGTTGTGTTTCAATTGATTTCATAATATATAAAGTTTTCGTCTTAAAATCCTTTACTGACATACAATCTTTCCAAAGTTCAATAAGTGTTCGTAATAGATGCTCTGGTATGTTTTAAATGCAAAGATATCTTTGATATCATGACTCAATTATGAGATAAAGTTAATTGTTTGAAGGTTCAAACTACATCTTGAGCATTCTATGTTTTTTATTTATGATTATTTCACGAACGATTTTCGATCCATTCATATAGATTTCATTTGAGTGATATTTAAAGATAAGTGCCTAAAATTAATTATAGTATTTTAAAAAATTGAGCTTAGAAACGTATTTGAAAAACTTGAATCTAAAGCAAAGATCGAGAAGAATTAAATAAAGAACCGCAATCAGATAAAGTTCTAATAAAAATACTATGCCCATGAGAACAGCTAAGAATCTTTTCGTTATAACTTTTTTAGCAATTAACAAAGGAAAATATAAACACATATACATCAATTACCTATTTGTAGGTTTAGAACTGGTAGGGAATTTAATGTTCAATGAATCGAAAACCCTAATAAATATGTTTCTAAACATCTAAGAGATATTCTTGTAGATTCCGTTAAAATAGAAGAATTTAATTAAAGCTGCAAAACTGTTACTACCAGAAGCTCATTTTCTAAGAGGAAGGATATTCTATGGTTCCATAATTATTTAGATATGTCTAAAGTATTTCTGCAGTAACAACCGTAGATATCATAGTAAGAATGATAGGTACAGCAACTTAATAATAGCAGGTGATCCAATATTTCAGAGTATTGATGAATTTAAAAAAGATATAACCTTTATTATAATACATACTCTCAGAAATGTAGATGAGAATTATTATGATTGGATTAGTTGGAGGTGGAATAGGCGCTATATTTTATTGGCATCTTTCGCAAATCTTTTGATGTGAAATATCTTTATAACTCTTTTATAACTCTTAATCTTTTATTTATAATATTCTTTTATATACAAAAATTAAAGAAAAATTTATATATTCATGAGTGAATTCTTATACGAAAGTATTGATGGCTTATTTTGTAGTAGTAGCAAAAGATTAGAGTAGCTTGCAATCGCTAATCAGTTTTCAAACTTTCGAACTAAGGCTTACTATATAATTTGAATTCAAGAAATATTAAATGGAAGTAAGACATATTACCATAGAAAAAATTGCTGATAGATATACAAATAATTTTAGCCTGGGTTACAATTAACTAGTAGTAAAGCAGTTCCAGTTAGCAGGTTCATATTAAGATGTGTAAGTAGTTACTTCAGACCATTGTTCTTTGACATATGGTAGAATCTTCTCTGCCCATCTCTTAATTTGAATTTTTATTAGTTCAAGCGGCGGCCCCTCGTACGTATATGGAATTAATCCTATAGCCTCAGGTTTAAATTCCTTGATTATCCTTTCAATCATTGCTATACCTTCATCATATGAACCATAGATCCAGCGATCTTCAGCCATAATATCTATAGTAAGTTCTTCTTCATTAGAAGGCGGCGGATAAAACTTAGGAGGCAGATCAAATATTCCTCCACCTTTCCAAAAAAACTTGAAAGAGGGGAAAAAGGCGTCTCTACTACATTCTTTTTCTGCAGCTTCTCTGTCCTTAGCAACCCAACATGCTCTTGAAATACGAACACGAGGCGTCTTACCAAGCTTTTTGCACTCCTCAATATATGCATCATATACTTTCTTATAAAAGGTAAGAGTACCTGTACGGGCTAGAGTTAATCCGTCTGCAAATCTGGCAGCTCTTATACCTCCTGGTATGGTCCAACCAGCGTAATACACTAAAAGCGGTCTCTGAATAGGCATTGGTCTAAGCTTAAAATTCTTAACTGTGAACCATTTTCCTTTAAAGTTCACCGTTTCTCCTGCAAATGCTTTGGTTAATATTTGTAAACTTTCATCTACATACGACTTTCTTTTTTTAAGCTGCATTCCGAACATTTCAAATTCCTTCGGCTGATATCCGCCGGCAACTTCAAAAACTAACCTTCCCTTCGAGATTACATCTACACAAGCTGCTTGCTCTGCTAATCTGATTGGATGCGTTCCGAATGGAAGACAAACAGCATGAGAGCCAATTTTAATTCGTTTCGTGGCAACACTCAACGCAGCTGACCATGTTAATGGATCTGGGATAAATTGATCAAGAGCATGATGCTCTGCAAGTAATACGTGGTCTAGTCCTGCTTTCTCAGCTTCTAGAGCTAATTCAACGTACCAATCGAATATTGCTCCTGACCATAAAATTGGATGTTCAGGTAGATTTAGTCCTATTTCTACCATTGTAGATACATTGTCTTAATCAATATTAATCTTTTTTGTTAAATTATAAGTATCAATCTGTGTTGGAAAGACCTAATGTAAAATCGATTAAAGAACTTTATGGAAAAATTATAAAAAGTAATTGCTCAAATTACTCTATCGGAAGAATCCTGACAATAGCTTAAGATTAGCAAGAATTATTGATAAAAGATGCAATAAAATAAAAGAAGAAGATTATTATCTTCTCCGCTAGCCATTGAGATAATACGTATTATAAAAATTTTAAAACTTAGGAAACTGAAAATGTAAAAGGAGGAAGGGATGGAATAAGAATAAATAGCTTCAAAATTTCATTTTGTTTACTAGCTTGGGTTTTTCAAAGCTAGAAAAGTAATTTCGATTATAATTTTTAGAATATCTCATTAACTACTGAATCAAAATATGTCATTAGATATCCATACCTACTCATTTGGTATTCTTTCTTCTATATATGCTCTATTCTTAAATCAACTAGACGATTTCTTATCTTTACATTATATGTACTTCTTATACTTAAATAAGGCTAAAAAGTAAAGTTAAGCCATATTATTACGATAAAAAATTTAAATTTTTCATGAAAACCAAACAGAATTTTCTAAAAATTGCTTTGTTTTCATAATTTTATGGTCTTATTTGCTTCTTTTAAATCCAGGTTCTTTAAACTTTCGATAAATAATTTGAATCTTATCATTCCAATCTTTTGGACTCTTGCGAAGTGCTAATGTTTTAGTAGCAAACGTGAAAGGATTCATCCCAAACCGCATCGCTACAAGGTAGTTTATCCAAGTTATAATTTTCATCAGAAAATAATGAAGATACCCTTTCAGGAGATGCTTCATCCAATGAATAAGCTATTTATTTCTTAAGTTATTCAATTTCTTCATCAAGTTTTTTCTAAAACTTTGCAAGCAAGATAAAGTAGATGATGCAAATTTGGTTATTCTTTTTAAACTTCTGCCAATGTTTATAATCAAATATAACTGAATTTAATAAAAAAATTAAATTTTTAAATCTCTTTTCCCAATTTATGACTCCAGAACAGCGGATATGGTAGTTCGTAATAGGTTCTTGGTGCTAATGCTTCGCCTGTGAGGTATACGCCTTTTAAGTCTTTGATTTCACCTCTCTTCCACATACCCTTCACTTGCTCATATAATTCAATTTGTGGAACTCTCATCGTAGTTAGAATTACTGTATCACACTCGATGAATTGTGTCCATTCTCTCTTTTTAATTTTATATATTGGATCTGTAAACCATTTCTTGAAAGTTTCGACTGTTGCGGCCCAGCTATCAAGGAAAAACCCTCTTATTTTCACTCCTTTGTCAGTTATTTCCTCAGGATATGTGAATGGTTCAACATATTTTACTCCAGCGCTTTTACACAACGCATCAAGCGTCCCTAATTCCATTCGAGCTAGTAGCTCGTTTGGAGCTGATTCTACTGGGTGTGGAAAAGTCTGTAGATATACTTCTTTTCCTTGAAATGCTAAGTCTACTGCTATCCATGGTCCAAGCCATGAACCGTAACTCTCAATGACAAACACTCTATCGCCAACTTTTTTATTATGTATGTATATATCTTCAGGAGTCAGTACGAACGGCTTTTCATGTCCAGGAATGGGTCTCCTTGTTATTGGATTTCTGCCTTTTTTATCCCATACAGTGCCTGTCGCAAAAACAACAACATCAGCACCATAGTCGGCAATTTTCTTGGCGTCCAATTCAGAATTTGTGTTAATCTTTACGTTTGGATATTTCTTCCTTATTATCCTTTCCCTCCATTCTACTACTCGAATCCAGCTTTTTCTTGCTGAAATTTTTGAAACTATATAGCGTATATGTCCCCCAAGTTCAGGCATCTTGTCATGAATATGTACTTCATGACCTCGTGCAGCAGCCACTCTAGCAAATTCTAATCCGCACGCTCCACCTCCCACCAGCAGTATTCTCTTTGGATCCTTTACCTTTGGATACTCAGCTTCAGGGCTATATCCTAAATATTCCAGTCCAACGATTGGATTCTGTATACAAAGTAACTGTGAATGTTTATTAAATAAGTAAGACAAACACGTGTTACATCCAATACATTCGCGTATTTCATCAACTCTTCCCTCCCTTACTTTTCTTGCCCAATGTGGATCTGTAATGCTAGGTCTAACAAGTCCAACCATATCCAGTCCTTCTTTGCGTAGTTTGACAGCTAGGTCTGGGGAGGTTATTCTTCCAGTTGTGCCAAATGGCGTTTTAATTCCGGCCTCTTTGCATTTCATGATCCATTCTAAGTTCTTAAATGCCTGCCATCCATCAGGGTGTCTCACTGATGGAGCTACCAACTCATCATTAGTTTCATAGGTACCAATGTCCACATCCCAGAAATCTATATAACGATCCACCATTTTAACAACTTCAAGTGCTTCCTCAGGAGTTATACCTAAAGGTCCAAGCATGTCATCATACGTAAACCTAGCAGCTATTGCCGCTCTATCCCCTACAGCCTCTTTTACGCGTTTTGCACATTCAATGAAAAATCTTGTTCTATTTTCAAGGCTAGGTCCGCCCCATTTATCATTTCTATCATAGTTAAACATTGGAGACAAAAATTGTGAAAAAAGATATCCATGCGCCGCATTAAACTCAATTCCATCATAACCAGCTTCATCTACAGCTACTTTAGCAGCTTTAACAAATGCGTCCAAGATCATCTCTATTTCTTCTTCCTCTATTTTTTTGGCTTGACGGCCGAATCCATCTGGAAGGTATGAGGGAGCTAGTGGTATACTGTTATCTAAATAAAACGTTTCACCTAATAAACCTGCGACTCGAACACCTCCGTGGAATATCTGCAAAAAAATTCTTGCGCCTTCTTTTTTAACAGCCTGAGTTATAAGTTTATGTCCGGGTAAATCTCTAGCTAAATCCCAGATTCTACCACTCCTCCCTGGATAATAATCAGTGCTTGGATGAACAGCCGTCCACTCTTGAATTATTAGCCCAAATCCACCTTTGGCTTTTTCAGCCCTAAATAAGGCATTTTTAATGGTTTCTGCAAAACCAGTACAATGAGGCGGTTGGTATAGTCTATTCGGCACTTTTACTGGTCCAATCATTATTGGTTCAAACAATATATCGTATTCCATATTTGCTAACCTCTAATCTTTTTATATATATTTAAATTTTTTCTAAAAAATTATGCTTCAATTGATTTCCAGAAAAACTTAAATATCTCCAATGATACTACTTTGCGAATTAAACATAGCTAAGAAGAACGAATAAAATGACTTAAAATGATATTTTTCAAATTATGTATTGAAACAATCATAATTGTTGACAACTGTTTCCATTCACTAATATTTATCTGTTAACTTTTATTTTTAACCTCTAGAAATCAGAATCACTATATCCTAACTCTTTTAAGAACTGAACGTTTTCCATACAAATGAGGCAGTGATCTAATTTGAGATTATTTGTTCCTTGGGATAGTATGTTTTTATTCAAAGAATAGGTTGCTGAGTATAGGATTGATGAACAATTTAATACTTCCTAGCTTTAAATGCTTGCACTCCAAAGTTAACTTTATGTGTATAACTTAAGTGTGCTTCAATGCATCTTCTAAAGTGTTAATAGGGGCATAAGGGATATCGATTTACTTCAAGATAGATTCTAATTCAGACTTTTTAATCATCTTTAATAAAGAATCTTCATTAATTATGTCATAAGAGAAGAAAAATCTTCTTTATACCAAAATTTTAAAGCAAGAGAAAATATATTTATAGATAAATAGATAATTATTCGATAAATACTGTTGTCTCATTTTGTAATAGTAGTATATCGAATTTTTATATCATCTTGGAGATGCTTTCTCACAGAATTCCGACGAGTTTCGCATCCAATATCCACTTAGCTGATAGGAGAATAGATTCATATATGTTATTCATGGCTTTAGATCAACAAAGGCTTGTACATTCAGTTTAATACCTAATACAAACAATGCTTCACTTGAAGGAATCAAAGCATAGTTTTCTCTAGATTTGCTCCAAGCAGATATTGTTCCATGATACTAACAGATTTTGGAACTAATGCGATTACTATAGAATCTATAGAAATTAGAGTTCAGAATTCCTCTAACAGAGGATACCGATTAGTTACCGTTGTTTTACTAGAAATAAGCGATCCATAGCATTGAATCTTTGAATCTCTTAAGCTAGAGAAGTGGTCTATAAGTTGGTGAAAAACACAGACGTAGTAATAGAAGGATTTAGACCTTGAGTAGCTACCCGTCTCGGGATCGATTATCCTAAGCTTTCTCAGCTAAATCCTAAGCTTATCTATTGTTCTCTATCAGGATTTAGGCAGAACGGGACTTATGCACAAACTCCAGTCGCGATCTGAATTACTTAGCATTGTAGGAATACTAGATCTTGCCAGCTTTTCTCAAGAACGTCCAGCAATCACTAGAGACCAAAATACAGATCTGGTCGCTAGGAGGAATGCTACTATTGGAATTTTAATAGCATCATTCATCGATAGCGTAATGGACAGTGTCAATATTTAATATCTCTTATTATGACTACGCCATGGGATTACATTGGATTACGACTAAAATTACTAGATCATAATAAGATCTCTAGTAGACAACTCAGAGATTATACCTCCTACAACATTTACCAAATTAAGGATGGAAGTATATTAGCTTAGGAATTATCAAGCCGTTTGAGCCTGGTTTTGGAAAACTTATGCAAAGCAATTGGGCATGCAGGGATTTTCCAAGAATTTCATAAGTCTGAAACCATTCAAATTCTGAATAGTATTGATATTGATATTTTGATAGTAACTAATAAAGCCAAGTCTGTATGAGATAAAACAGTTATAGCTTCAAAGATTTATAAATGTTATGATTTAATGATTAGCTTATTCCACGCATAACCCCATCTCTCTAAAATGAAAATTGGCGTAAAAATTTTTGATGTCATCCATAGAAGAATAGAAAGTATGAGTTATTCTAAGATGAAATTTTTACTTATTCGAGATAATGAATATTCTTACTTAATAATTAATATGCTGTTAATATATGATATTATAATCATATATTAATTAACTTCATATTAATATAAAATGTTTAAAAAAATCTAAAAATAATTAATTTTAAAAAAGTTACTTTTTATCTAATTTAGGAATTGTTCTAAGAAAATCCCATCCTTTGGTTTCTGGCAGCCATAACCAGCAAATTAGAGCAACTACGAGGCCAAATATTGCCACATAAGCATAAGCCCATAATATACTGTTTGTTAATGCAAAGAAATACGTAGTTATATAGGGTGCAAATCCTCCTATCACTCCTACTCCTAACTGATAAGCGATATTATATCCTGATATTCTAACATTAGCAGGCATAAGCTCAGCAAAAACTACAGTCAAAGGAACAAACATTACTAGCCCAAATGCTGCAGGTGGTAGAGTGACAAGTGTTAAAATGGCTATATTTTTTGTAATTGTAAAAACTGAATATAATGGTAATAGCACGATTCCAGCAATAAGATATCCCCATTTTATAAAAGATATTCTTCTATTATATTTATCTGCAAAGTAGCCTGTTAAGATCTCGAGTACCGCAACTATAGCAAATATAATAATAAAAGAAATTAAAGCTGTTATTAAAGGAATATTTAAGTAGGTTAGCCAGATCAGTGAGAATGGAGCTATAAAACCTGCATAATAGTAGGTTGATTGTAATGACATAATTATAAGTATTAGTAGTATTTCCTTCCATACTTTCCTGAAAGAGACTACAATAGGATTATCTAAAACCTCTCCTTTCTCCTTATAATGTTTAAACACCGGTGTTTCTTCCACAAAAAATCTCATAAGTATACCTACAACTATTATGGCAGCTCCTACTAAGAAAGGAATTCTCCATCCATAACTTAGTAAAGCTTGAGGACTTAGAAAAAGTGAATTTAAGAGTAAAGTAAATAATACTAATAGAGGTCCAATAGCCCATACAGATTGAAGTAAACCATTATAAAGATTTCTACGTTCTGCAGGCACATGCTCTTGTAAAAACACAGTTGCTGGAGCAAATTCTCCGCCAAAAGCTATGCCTTGCAACATTCTAAATAACACTAACAAGATCGTTGCTAATATACCAATTTGGGAATATGTAGGTGATAAACCTATCCCCAGCATTGCAATGCCCATTATTATTAAGGTGATAATAAAAGCGATTTTTCTTCCTAATTTATCTCCTATGTTAGCGAAAATAAAGGCACCTACAGGTCTCATTACAAATCCTGCTCCGAAGACTAAAAATGCATTTAAGATTGCAGTTACGGGATTTGATGTTGGAGGGAAGAATAATGTTCCAAGAGTGGCTGCAAGGAAACCAAAAAGCAAGAAATCATATGCCTCAATAAGCAATCCTAGACTTGAAGCTACCGCTATAAAGCCAAACCTTGGTGTTTTGCTTTCAACCGTTGTTTTGCTTCCAGCCATGTGTTAATATTTTAAATGGTTATATATAAATTTTTTTTACTACATATTATTGTATCTCGATGCTACAATATAATTTTTAGTAAAAACTTAGAGGAAATTTGTTATAGAGACAATACTAAACCAATGACTCTTATTTTGCATTAAGCTCCCAACCATCAATAAGATCAGAAATTTATCATTATAACTAGTCGTGTTAAAAAAATTTAGTTTATTCTGTCTTGCTTACACTTACTTTTAGTTTATTCTTTTCTTCTTCAAACTTTCTTACTTTTCCATTGTAATATCTGTTTAGAAAAATGCAAGAGTCAAATTTCCTTTAATAACTTTATAGCGTTTTTGAAAATTTTTTAATAGGCTATACAGTATTTCCTGTCAAGCTTTTTAGTAAACACCATTAAATTGAAGAAAGTATCGTAACCCCTTTACTAAATATAAAAAATACTTAATATAATTGCTCATTAGATTTTGAATTATTTAAAATTTTCATAATAAATCTGATTTGTTTGGTAGTACTTTTAAAGAATTTACTAGTTCTTTCTATACCGATAGTCTTTATTCCCATATAACGCATGGATTTGGTTTGTAGGATGGACAGAGCTATAGCTGCTTGAAAAATAATTATGAAATCTTTTTAACAAATTTCATTTTTTACTATATAAAAAATACGGAGGATGAAGGCTTGCTTTTATTAGCCGTGATTATTAAATTTTTTATAAGAATAAAACTTAAATATGTATCTTTCTTGAATTATACTAAACAATTAAATCTATTATTTTTGCAATTATTATTTTTAATAGGCGAGTCTAATTAATTTATAATTCTGATTTCGATAATCTTTAAAAAATATAAAAAATCTTATGTTTGTGTTTGAACTGGAGGAGAATATTCTTCTGGCATAGAGAAGAAGGCTATTATCAAGAAAATATCTGCAATAAAAATTACTACAAAGCCAATAACTACGAAGGTCAATATAGCCCCTATTAAATATAATAGCCCTGCAGTGTTAAAATAACTTACTTTTAAAGTGTTGCCT
>Ga0208662_100679_pt1 | contig 11603 bp, 12 predicted proteins | sample OSPB_host_MetaG_FD_187136 | JGI IMG/M metagenome (GOLD analysis project Ga0208662, IMG submission 187136) | Hot spring microbial mat communities from Yellowstone National Park, Wyoming, USA - OSPB_host_MetaG (SPAdes) (version 2) | ecosystem: Environmental > Aquatic > Thermal springs > Hot... | reverse complement strand
GAGACACAAGAAGTCTAATGTTTAAGGGAAAAGGCCATTATCAGCCCTCAAAAAATACGGTACGTTATACGAGAGGGAGGAAATAGAAAGGCTTATTGGAGGAACTACAAATGTTCCAGACTTCTTACTAATACCAGATGAAGGTATTAACGTGGTCTACTGGGAGGACGATATGGAACACAAATATAAGGGAAGCCATGGTGGACTAACGAAAGACGAGATGGAAATCCCTCTGTACGTTTATGAATAGCTATATAGTAAATTTATTGGTATATATATTTTATACCTAAAACCTATAAATATGTTTATTATTATTTTTCAAGGGTTCAATCTTTACATATCCAGATTATTTATTACTATATTCTCGTTATCTATCTCCTTTAGTTTTTTATCTAAAGTGAGCAACTTCAAGTTGTAAGCCTTTGCGGTGTAATAAATTATCATATCTATTAAGTCGTTATGTCTCCTATCATTTACGGCATTAATATACGCTGAAATAGGTATTCTTAATAGACGATATGTTTTAATCACGCTCTTCAAACCCGTTTTTACAATTTTAAAATCAACCTTAATGCCCTCTTTTAATAACCTTCTAATTACCCACATCGCTTCAATTAGGGACAATTCGGTAAAGTATATTTCGTGCTTATCGAATTCCTTAATTATATTTAGTACGCTTTCTCCCACATCTATACCTAGAGGTGGTAATATGAAACTGGTATCAATTAGGATTTTCATACTTATTTTGCTCCTCTTCACTAATTTTTTCTATTTCTTCCACCGTCATTTTAGCAAATTTCTTACCTTTCAAGGAAAGCCATATTGCGTTATCTAGCTCTAAAATTATCTTATTATCCTTCACCCTCAAAGACAATATATCACCATCTTTTATGTTAAGCTCCTCTGCTATTGCTTTTGGAATATGAATAGTCAATTTTTTACCTACACGTACTTTAGTCTTCACATTATTAAATAAGTCTGACTAATATAAAAAAATTCACCCTGATATTATGCACGATCCATCCAGAGAATATGGAAAGACGCTGTTACGCGATAACTCATTACTCCACTTTACGATATTTACCATGTGTTAATAACGGGTATGAAAACTGACTTACTCCTCGCCAGCTAGAGTTTCCTCCTCATAGCTCCCACCACCGATTCGGATCTCATCTGGTAGTCAATCAAGTAGCTAAGAGTGTACCTCATTTGAAGGAATTGGGAGTAGGGAACTGAGAAAGTAAGGAAAGGGGCTTTAGTCCATTTTTTAGTCCCTTAAGGGAAGGGAGGTATACTTACAAGCTACTCCTTCCTCAGTTCCATTAGTAAGAGGGGCATTGAAGTTACCGATGGATGTCTGCGAAAAGATGTATTTAAATGTAGGGCTACCCATTCCTTAGGTGAGTTTCTCGCACCTTGAATCCTAATTTTTGTAACTTCGTAGAAAGGGTTTGTTATCTTATTTCTTTCCTATTCTAGATTAAGTGTAAATTAAAGCACTACGCGCTTCAGCTTAGAAAACCTTAAGTGATTTATGTTCCACGACCTCACATAATATTTAAACCCTTTAGAAGGACTTAGTATTGTGAAGCCCAGCCGAAACGTGTTAATTATTTCTCTAACCTCGGTGATTCCGACGTTCTTTTCTGCCAGTTTGATTGGGCTAATATATGGGATAACGAGCTTGCTTCCTTCACTACTCTCTTATCCCTTAGCTTACGTAGTTAAGTCATTAGGTACTAAAAAGGGAATTATATAGGAGGTATTATTAGAAGCTCCTCCATTTTTTAATATACACTTTTTCACCGCCCTAGTGATCACAGGCTTCCTAATGGACATGGGAATAGGACATCCTTTTTCTAATATTTCAAGGTAATCAGTTATAATAGAGAGAAGATGAGGGCTGTACCCTTTTTCGTGTTAATAGAAATCTTTTTTGTCCGTTTATAACGAATTTTTGCTGATAAATAATGATCTCTCACACCGATGTGGGCAAAAGGGTGAGGGGGATTACGGAGATGTGAGCCCCGTGCCGTCGGAGTCCCATGACCCACCCAAAAGGTGGTTGAGGGCTAAGTCCCTACACTCGATCATGATTGAAATGGAAGTGTAGGAACAAACGGGACTAATTTAGGTTGATTTATGATAATCGCGGATACTTCAGCCTTCTATAGCCGTTGTTAACAGTTCCCTTAAATCGTGAAGACTGTAACGCTTCTACGTAACTACACGTTATTTTTAATCACTTCTAATTATCGTTTTGATTAAGTAATGTTTATATAGGTGTTTCCCTCGACTAGCCCCAATGAGTTAAGGGTGACTGTGTATGATCCCTTAAGAGGGGTGCCCGTGGTGGAATTAGAAGTAATTAAAAGTAAGGAAAAGTTACGCCACGGGTAAACACTGAAAATGATCTCCCTCGGTTGACCCCCACTACTTTTAAAGCCATAATAATAAACAATATTTCCATGGAGATAGTAAGTATAACTGCGGAAATTGGACTCGATGTAGGACATAATTACGCTGGAGGGTTAGGAGTTCTGGAGGGCGATAAATTTTATGCCTCAGCGAGACTCGGAGTGAACTATACAGTCCTAACCCTCTTTTACCATAAGGGTTACGTTAGATATGATGATAATTTAAACCCGCTAGGGGAAGACCAGAGCGACATAAGGTTAAGGAAAATCGGAGAGGCTGTATTGCAAACTAAGAGGGGGGACGTTAGGGTAGAGTATTTAGAGTACCGCATAAATACTTCAAGGGTAATTTTTATTAAAAGTGTTTCACCCGATTGGGCAATTAAAGCAACTGAAAGACTCTATTTGGAGAACAGTGAGGATGACAGGTTTTATAAGTATTTGATCCTCGCAAAAGCTTCGGAAAATTTCATAACTAATTTCATAGGGTGGGATAACGTAAAATACGTGGACTTACAAGAGTCTTATCCAGCGTTGATAGTGCTTCTCAGATACTTCCCTAGGTATAGGACGATAATACATACGCCAGCCCCTTGGGGCCACCCATCCTTTCCGTTAAAGTATTTTAGGGAAGAGCTAGGTTTTGAGCTCCCATTTGATCCAGTAGTCATGACTGAAATTGCGTTATCCTCTTCAGTTGAAGGAATAGTTGTTAGTAAAAAAATGTTACACCACGTGAGGAGGACTTTTCCACACCACTTCTACAAAATTAGGGCGGTAACTAACGCAGTAGAGATCCCCAGATGGCAACACCCATTGTTGAGAGAAGTTAAGGGTTTTGAGGATTTTGTGAGAAAGAGAAGGGAGATAAAAACGGAATCCTTAATGAAACTGGGGAGGGGAGAGGGGACGAATAGGGTAGTAATAGGTTGGGCTAGGAGAGTTACACAGTATAAGAGGCCGGACTTCATATTAAGACTTATCGACGAGGTTAAGGATTCTGTTTTCTTCATACTCGGTGGTAAACCTCACCCAAGAGAGTATTTCGGGTTAGAGGTTTTAAAGAGATTTAAAGAGGTTTCACAGAAATATAGCAACGTCTTATTCGTGAATAATGTGGGTATCAATGAGGAGAGGCTGATTATATGGGCTAGTGATATATGGGCTTTTACTCCGTTTTCGGGCTGGGAGGCAAGCGGAACTAGTTTCATGAAAGCTGGAGTAAACGGTGTCCCAACTGTGGCTTCAAGGGACGGTGCGGTGCCAGAAATTATAAAAGATGGTTACAACGGTTGGCTTTACGGTGAGGATAGGACTGAACTATTACCACCAGACCGTTACGATCATGAATACGAGGAATTTAGGAGGAAAGTGAACGAGGCACTTAACCACTACGAGGAAGTCGGGTACAATGCCTACCTCACTTTTCCAAAGTTCTGTTCTATGGAGCGGTATTTCAAAGAGATGGGATTTATTTAAGGTCACGATAAGGACAATCATGACTAGGAAATTTGTCCCTATCTGTTTATAATCCTTATTTGATTTAAAAGTCAATTTTAGTAGGGGTTTTATTTACTATACATTCCTAATTAGGTTTAAATAGTTAGAAGGCGAACAATTATTATGGAAGGGAGAGATTTAGCACTTCTTGTAGTAGTTCTGGGTACTTTGATGTCAGCTGTAGACACTACGATTGTAATCCTTGCAATCCCCACTATAACACAAGATCTACACGCTGATTTGTATACGATAATCTGGGTAATAATCCTTTACTTACTAGTCATAGCAGTGTTCACAACCCAACTGGGGAGGATGGGGGACATTTACGGAAGAGCGAAGTTTTACAATCTGGGTTTTGCGGTATTCACAATAGGCTCAGCACTTTGTGGCGCATCTCCCACAGCCCTATATTTAGTAGCGTCTAGGGGGATACAAGGGATTGGGGCGGCAATGATGCAAGCTAACGCGGGAGCAATAATAGCCGATATATTCCCACCTAACATGAGGGGTAGGGCTTACGGGTTTACAGCTATAGGCTGGAACGCTGGAGCGACTTTAGGAATAGTACTGGGGGGTTTCATAACAACGTTCTTCGGTTGGCGTTACATATTTTATATAAACGTACCCATAGGCATCCTGGCAATAATCCTGGGGATGAAGTATATAAAGAGCCAACAGAGAATAAAAGTAAAACTAGACATAATTGGCATGTCACTGTTACTCGTCTCGCTTTCCACAATAGCTTATGGCTCAGCTGATATAGCGGGTGAAGGGGTTAGGCCTTTAAACGTCTACTTAATTTCAGCTGGGCTAATCACTTTACTCGCGTTTCTTTTAGTCGAGGCTAAACAAAGTTACCCAATTATAGACTTAAGGGTTTTTAAAGGGAACAGAGTGTTCACATACTCTTTACTAGCCTCGTTCTTACAGACCACAGGGTATCTGGCTACCGCTTTCATAATCATAATGTATTTACAAGGTATAAGGGGCCTAACACCGTTACAAGCATCACTCCTCTTAGTCCCCGGTTACGTAATTGCGAGTTTAGTTGCCCCATTTACCGGTAAGCTCTCTGATAGGATAGGGTCTAGAATACCTGCTACTATAGGCTTAGCCTTAATGATCACCGCAATTCTAGTCTATTTACAACTCACCACGACCTCGCCATTGTACGTAGTAATTATAGCCTCAATTATCGGTGGTCTTGGGTCGTCACTCTTTTTCCCAGCGAATAATAGCGCGATAATGGCTAATGCACCTAGGGGCTTTTACGGTGGTGCTTCTGGTTTGGCTAGGACTCTTTCAAACATAGGCACTTTATTAAGTTATGTTATTGCAATAAGCGTTGCCTCTATTACAGTTCCTCGGTACGTGGCATTTGAGGTCTTTCTAGGAACTACTAACTTAATAGGCGGAGTTGCTAGTTCGTTCTTAGACGGGTTGAAATCAGCCTTTTATGTATCTCTAGTTATCCTCTCAATAGCTTTAACGCTTTCCGCACTGAGGGGTAAGGAATATAGGACACAAGAAGTTAAAGGTGTTTAACATAATTTTACTAATAACACGAAGGTTCAACAGAGTTTTACTGCCCATTGCCGATTTTTACGGTTCTACTACTTTTTACCTCTCGCAGATTTTAACCATCTTCTAGACATTCCCGTTTTTATGCTCTCCATGTAAAAGTTGTCCTTTATTAAGTAAAGGAAGAAGAGGACTGCTACTATCCATACTATAGCTGAAACCCCTAGGTTAATGTTGTGTAAAATGAGGGAAAGGAATGAGAGAGATGAAGGGATATATACTTTATCGTAGTTATATCTGCTAATAGAGTAAGTTATACAAGAGAAGAAAAGAGGGCTCATGACGCCTAAAGTGAACGCATGAGTATAACTTATAAAGTAGCCTAATATGGGGGAAACTGTCACATAAACCATGGTAACTAGTGCACTTCTATTCATCTTCAATCCCTTTTGGAAAAGCGTAAGGGAGTAAAGTAACCCTAAACCCGTGAAGAGTTCTTTAAAAAAACCAACTAGAAGGATGAAGAGGAGAAGCGGAAATTGATAAAGACCAAAAATTACTCTGGTGTTCAAAGTCGCGTGGAACACCCCTATATTAACTCCCAACGTGTAGAGCATAAGCGGTATTAATAATATCGAGAAATTTGGATAGAGTAGCCATGATATTATAGATGCTGGGGGTGATAGGAGGACTAAAAAGTTTATAGGAAATTTACTACCATAGCTTTTAACGTCGTGAATAGCCCAGATCTCTGTCGAGGTAAGAAATACTGAGGCGATTACCTGAAAATACGGAATGGGGACTGATAAGGAAACTAACGTAGCGAGGTGTAGTATTAAATATTTCTTAGCTGGGAAGAAGAGCCTCAATATCATGCCGAAAAACAACGAGTATGCTCCAATTAACATAAAATAAGGGTGAAAATTGAAGAATATTCCTCCTAAAGCCCAATAAACCATTGCGAGAAAGATGTAAGGTATGTTTACACCCCACGGTTCAATTACTTCCTTCTTCACATGAAAAAGGAAATATACTCCATTTAATAACTTTATTTTATGAGCGAAAAAGATGTAGTGTTAAAAGCGTTAGAACAAGTAGATAAATGGTATGTACAATTAGCCGGGATTAAGGGGGACACGCTTTTAATCATTTCACCTAAAGAAGTCCCTAGGACACTGATCGTAGAAGGAAAGGAATACAAAGTAGTCCATTATCATCCAGAGGAATACTTGAACGTCATAAGGAAAAATGAGGATGAGTTCCGCTCATATCATGTTTATTATTTTGTTAAAGTCTACATGAGGAAAGTTCTCGATTTACTTGCATCTATAGAACTGGAGAGGATGACAAATGAGTTTTTAAGCAATAACCAGAATTTCCTACAGTGAGAGGGCTACCCATTCTCCTAGCGAGGGCTATTTACGGCATAAGTTGGTTCTTCCTCTCCCCCTATCTGCCCTATTTAGTACCCCGAAATATGGTTGAGCTTGTACCTTTCTCCTTTTTCGCAACAGCAGCAATAATGCAAATACCCGCCGGGATAATATCTACTAGACTTGGAATGAAAAGGACTTACTCCTTAGGGCTTATAATTATGGGACTCAGTGATGCTCTTATAGGCTTTACGAGAAACCCTTACTTAATCCTCTTTTTATATTCCCTCACGGGTTTCGGTGCCTCATTTTTCTTTTCTTCGGCGGGAGGTACTTTGGCTGTAATTAATGAAGGTAGGATAACAACGGTAATGGGATTATATAATGCAATGTTCTCCGTTGGGGGTATTATAGGACTTAACTGGGGGTTTCTAGATGAGCTTTTGGGCTTCACTTATGCCTCAGCGATGTTAGGAATAATTACTTTATCCATGGGTTTGATCAACCTCTTTTACGGTTATAGTAATGTCAGGCCAGATTTTCGAGTAATAAAGGACAAGAGGGTTTCAGTAATTGCGCTACTTACAGCCGGTGTTTGGGGTTCATTTTACGTTGTTAGTGAGTACTTTCCATCATTCTCTTACTATTTCTTTAAGGAGTCATCAATTAACGTTAGTTCAATATCATCAGTTCTTTTGTTCTCCTCCTTCATAGGTGGTTTAACTTCACGTTTGGCTGAAAATAGAGTAAAGCAATTGGTAACACTGATATGCTTTTTAGGAGTTATTCCGGTACTGGCCCTCTACACAAGTCTTTACTATGTGGGTTTAGTAGTCATGGGAGTTTTTAATGAAATGGCGATTTCATTAATCTACTCTTTAGCTGTTAATTACTCAAGGAGTGTTAACTCATCAGTGTCCTTAGCTTTAGTTAATGCTATACAAATCGGGGTTGGAATGACTGAGCTATTAATCCCCGTATTAGTAGGATATTTTACATGGTTCATTGTAGCTTTGGTATCTTCCTTACCCCTTATAGGTTTGTTAAGTGTTTTGAAGAGGTAGGTGTTGAAGTTAATATCATAACCTACATAGGTACCACATACTAACGCCTCTCATATAAAAACGTTATACCGGATCCCGTTTGTCCCTACACTTTCATTTCAATCATTTTATCTTCATTCATGATTGAGTGTAGGGACTTAGCCCATGGGTCATGGGACTCCAACGGCACGGGGCTCACATCTCTGCAATCACTCCCACCCTTTTGCCCACATCGGCGTGAGAGGTCATCATATAGCAACAAAAGTTCGTTATAAACGATGTAAAAGATTTCTATTAACGTGAAAAAGGATTCAGCCCTTATAAACTCCATGAGATGTGATAGCATTTGATACTACACAGTCGAAATACTCACCCTGAAACGATAATTTTTCAGCTAAGGCTTGTTTGAAATATGTACCTTCAATTATTCCTTCACTTCTAGTTCAGCCTTAACTTTCTTTATAACCTCTACTTCAACGGCTATTAGCCATATCTCTCTGGGAATTAGCTGAAAATCTAACATTTCTTCTGTGCCTAGTTCCTACGCCTAGAGCTTTAAGGTCTTTAATTTTTGAGGAAATTTCCCTCCTTAATACCCTTGAAAAATCAGAAACAAGATCATTAGGCATTTCTACCTTATTTACATTACAGCAGTTATAGGATTTCTCGTTAGGTGTAGCCTTGAAGTCAAGGCAAAATCTAATAACTGCTGTACATTATATGGATAAGGTCTTAACGTAATATGTAGTATAACAATATAATGAAATAAATTACGTAGAAGCGTTACAGTCTCCACGTCCTAGTGATGTAGTTGATAAAATACTACTAGAAGTATTGGCTAATTAGGCCTCCTTAAATTTAAAGTAAATCAAGATAACTAGAATATTATATTTTGGAAGTCAACTTTTAATTAAATACTAGATAAAAACTATTACAATTATAGACTGAAATTAAAGACTTCTTCTCCTCTCTGATAGACTGTCACGTCCTTATCAATTATCGCGTAGCATCTGAATTTGGATGAGCTATCTACTCTGAGGTATTTACCCCATTCGAATTCATAATAGGAGTAACAACCGGCAGTCATATGGCCGTTAAGGTGGAGCTTAGGTTTAATCTGTTCTAAGGCTTGTAGCATTAATTCCGTAGCCTCATCGTATCTCATTTTAGGGTATATTTCGGGAAGATAAGGAGGTTGGTGAGTAATTAGTACGTCTACATTTTTATCTCTCAATCTACTTATTATTCTTAGAAATTTATTAGGAGGTATTCCGTAATTCTCGTCGTCCCCTATTAGACCGTTAATTCCCGTAACTTTCACATTTCCAATACTTATTATTTGGCCATCTCTCATTGAAAAACTCTTTATTATTGAAAAATTCTCGTGATTACCGTAAACTGTTATTAACCTAGTTCTTGAAAGAATATTGGAAAAATCATCTATTGTCATTCCTTCTCCCCAATCGCCAGCCCCGATTAAGTAATCCGGTTTTAGATCATCTAAAATATCTAATAGCCATTTAACTGACTCCATTTCCTCTTTATTATCGAGGCTCTTATGTAGATCGCTTATAAATAATATCATTTATCCTAAAAAATTAAGTTAGTGGGTTAAAAGGTTAAGGTATTTAAGTTTTTACCTATAGCGTGCTTTGTTGATTCGTTCAATTTATTTCACTAAAACGATATTATATAACGTGAATCTTTTAGTAATTAACAACGTTATTCACAAGCCCATACTCTAACACTTGAGCCTTACCAACTACAAGGTTAGCCAAGTAAACCGCCATACGTAACACAGAGTTTGACCTCAACCATTCGCCCTAAAAACCTGAAGTTTAATAGATTCCCAAAAGCTAATAGGAGAAAACAAAAACTCATCCCCCACCTAAAACCATAAACCCTCCAACTTTTTAAACTTCCTTAAAGCCTAGCTTGATGACCACGCCTGGTAGAAGCGTTCTTCCTAGGGTATCGGCTTTAACATATTGAGCCTCTTTCAAATAATTAAACGTAACCCAAAGATCTTAATGTTAAATCGACTTTTTATGCAACGTTGATAAATTCATCGCTATGATGGATAGAGGCTATACCCATTTCAAAAGGCGATAATTTGTATCTAAATAATGGCCAATTTCTATCTGATGGACTAGGGTCATAGTTTAGCAGTAAAACGGCCATTGCAATTCTATCTAGGCCAAAGGACGGTTCTACAACGTGGGGGATAATACCGTTTTCACTCAAATTAGCACCAGAGTATTTAGAGTGTACAGTGAGATCATAATCCGTTCTATAAGCATTGCCTATTATTTCAATCCAATCATCCTCTATATTTACTTCCACGTCTATCGTCCCCTTAGAGTAAAAGGCCCTCTCATCAGGTGGTACGATTCTGAACCTAATCTTATCGCCAGCTTAGTTCATTGGTTAGCCATAGCCACTCCCTACCTTCCAAAAGGCTAGTCTGACATTCGGCACCAAACCCTTTTTAACGGCTTCATCTAACTCCATTTCGACAGTCTGTTTTTCATAAACATTGAGGAGCGAAAAAACGCTTCTGGATAATAGCCCTCTTCCAGTAATAGAGAAGCAACCTCTTTATCTTTATTGCTCTTCTCAAACCTCTTAGCTGTCATAATAAGCATCTCCTTATAAAATGACAAACTTCGCCGTTGACAACAGTCCGATAAGCCGTGAATTTTATGTCATTAGATATCATTTAACATTCCTAATCCTTTAATACTATTAAGTAAGCTGAGGCTGTATGCCTATCAAAGCCCTTTTCCCTCATCACCCTTTCGTGATCCTCTGAGTAGTAGTACCCTTAGGATTAACTAGAGGTCCAGGTTATTCTTCAGGTTATTATGTTGGAATATTGCAATGTAGTAATATAAAAGGATTGGGATGTTTTTTAACTACTCAATATATAAATAATCCATATCCAACTTCAAGTGGATATTATGATTATTATTATTCAGGATCTGCAGATAGCGGTTCAAATTATTATTTCTTAGAAGATTGTAATGGATGTAATGGAAATACTGGAAACACAATATACGGACAAAATGGAGGGTCAAATTATTTTCCTTTTATGCCTCCAGATCAACAAAACAATCAAATTTATTCTCAATATGGAGTATTTTGGTTATATAATTGGTTCCAAGAAGGAGGTAATACTATGAATATATACTTCTTAATGAATGGTAATATATTTAATTACTCTCTTGCTTCAGTACCATATCAGCAAACATATGCAATACCACCAAACCCGCCAGCAAATACAATAAATGGAGAACCAATATTTGCACAATCATACATAAACGCATATAATACGGCGTTTAATCAACCTGTAAATGCTCAAAGAGCTTTGTATAAATATTCTTACTTTTATCCTACTTCTCAATATATAAATAGCAATTTTGTATCTGGAACATTTGGATATGATGAAGAATATAATAATGGAGGTAGTAATGGATATAATAGTATTACTATAGATCCCTTACAAGATGATGCAAATTATTATGATGGAACTCCTTATTTGTTCATTTCAGCAGGTTCAGGACAGGGATCTGGTTTCATGCATCTAGATTGGGTTATAGTAACTTATGGAGTTCCTTATGTTGTGAGTGTATCATAAAAATCTATTGTTAAAAAATTAGCTGGAAGGGTTATATCCTTGTTGTGGAGAAGAAAAGTTAAAGAGTGCTGAACCGGATGGAGTACCGGCTCCATATGGAATTATAGTTCCA
>Ga0208662_100674_pt1 | contig 11682 bp, 12 predicted proteins | sample OSPB_host_MetaG_FD_187136 | JGI IMG/M metagenome (GOLD analysis project Ga0208662, IMG submission 187136) | Hot spring microbial mat communities from Yellowstone National Park, Wyoming, USA - OSPB_host_MetaG (SPAdes) (version 2) | ecosystem: Environmental > Aquatic > Thermal springs > Hot... | reverse complement strand
TGTATATTAGGTATGTATATGGTCCAATTATTATGTTGGGCAATGTTGTTGTTAATGGCGTGTAATGAATAGCATATTGATCAACGTGTAATGTATTAACAATGTTAGGTACATGATTTGTGCCTCGCCAATAAGCCTAAACGTGAGCACTAATAGACCTGTCAATGCAACCAGTAGTAGCTCAACTACAAGGGCCATGTCTATTACCGAGAACTCAATAAATCTCTGATTCCTAACGGACACGTACCTTGTGTACAACGCAAATAATGAGCCAGTTAAAATCATGAAACCACCCGTTACGCCCGTGATAACCGCAGGATTCGTTATTGGAAATGGACTTAGTATGTGGAGCACATCCTCATAAATGGCACCAATTATCGTCGCCAATAGATCCAGCGCAAAGCCATAAAATATGAGTAGATGGTATAACAATCTAGCGTTACTTTCATAATCTCTGGGATAGTGCATATTGCTGAACCATCTATGTAACAATAAATCGATAATCGTACTCCATATTGACGAGAAGCTGGGCCTATACTCAGGACCAACTAATCTATCGAACTTGAACAAGAACCAAGCAATCCAAGACACTAGGTAAGCCAGCGTTACAAGACCTGCCGTAACTATTACATTCTTAGGTATCAACTTGTAGAAGCTTATTGGACCTTATGTGTAAATATTGTACCAGTATATTACCCACATTAGAATTATTGGTATGAATAGCAGAGTTATTATGGTCCAACCCCACCATCTCTTTGTCAGGTTAAACGTTAATTCTGAGTAGGTCTCAAGTCTAATTTCTCTGTTTATCCTCGGTATATTTATTGAGAATTCATGCGGTGTTGTATATGGGCATGCGTAGTAGCAGTCTCTATGATCATAACAGAGATTTGCTAGCACTAAAACCTCATTATGTTTGACTAAAGGCTTACTATGCAGTAATGGCCATACTGGGCAATAACTTTCACAGTACCTACAGGCATTGCATATTGTGTACTGTCTAACAGCCTCCTCAACTAACTTCCTTCTCCCAATCAACAGAACAGCCATCTTCATGGTAACTTACCATCGTTACCGGCTATCCAACCGAAAACAGTACCAATAACAAGGCCTAAACCGCCTAGGTAACCGTTTGTTAGTATATTGCCAGCCATTATCTCTCCAGCCGCAAATATATTATTAAATGGATTACCTGAGGAGTCCAGAACCCTTGCATGCTCATCAACCCTTAGGCTCAAATATGTGAATGTTAGACCTGGCTTAAGTGGATATGCATAGAATGGTGGAGCATCTATTGGCATGGCCCAATTTGACTTGGGAGGTTTTATACCGCTAGTACTAATACCATCAAGCATGCTAAAGTCAGGCTTCTTATTCCTTGGGCATGCCCTATTGAATTCTATAATAGTCTTGATAAGCTTATTCGGGTTCTCAAGACCGAAGTCCACAAGTTTGCCTGCGAGTTCATCAATTGTATCCGCAACTATTGGTGGATTGAATGGCGGTATAAATAAGCTCCAGACCTTGCTATCAAATATGCTGAAGGCTATTTGAGTAGGCTGTCTTGCAATTAACTTACCCCAGACCGCATACCTCTTGGGCCATAGATCCTCACCCTCATCATAAAACCTATTGCCAAACTTATTAACAACAATGCCGAATATTATTGAGTCAACTCTCGTCACAATACCACCGTTGAACCTAGGCGACCTAGCATCAACAGCCACCATATGTCCATCATCCCCCCTACCAATAGTTGATGCATTATGTCTCATCATTGCGAGTAACGGTAAGCCAGTATTATGGTGGGTACCCCTGATTATGAAATTATTCGCCGCATCGCCCCAATATTCTTTGAGAACATTAATATTCGACTCAAAGCCACCACTGGCTAGTATCAATGTATCTGCACTAATCTTTTCCTTACGTCCATCATGCTCCACAATTAGGGATTTGAATTCCCTATTCTCAATCTCAATATCAACAACTTTATGCCCATATAAAACCCTACACCTACCATTCTTACTCAATCTATCGAGGTAATGATAGTAAGCATTAAGCAGAGCTTTACCACCACCAAGGATGAACACGTTGGTTCTGGTCAGATGAAGAGTCCCAGTAATGGACTTCATTATTCTAACACCATGCCTCATGGCCCAATAAATAACATCCGGGGAGCTTTCTATAACCAATCTAGCCAATGTCTTATTAGTCTCCCCACGCGTTACTCTAATCAACTCATCCATGAATTCCTCAGCCGAGTACTCTTCAGGTATCCCGAACTCACCAGACTTATGCGCAATCCTAAAATCTCTCACATATTTAGAATTACCACCTCTATCAAACTCTGGAGCAGCTTCAAGGACGAGGACAGACTTATTCCTCTCACAAGCAGTTATTGCACTTACGAGCGCAGCATTACCACCACCAACAATTACGATATCGGTATTATAATCTACCATAAATTAATTGCTATTTAAAAATTAACAATCGTTAGGCATCTCTAAAACATTATTTATTCGGTAATAGTGTTGTAATCTCCATGTGGAACATAATCTTAATGTAGGTACCGGAATCCTTAAGGATCCTACAGGTGTATCATGTATCTGCTAGTACGCATATGACCAGGGGCTTTTCTAAAGTATTAGATGGAAGTCTAAGAACAGATTTCTTGGAAGAATGCAATTTTGTTGGAATTTAATTAAAAGGGAGAAAGCTTTTTCATACCCTATGTCCTTAGATAATAAAGATGCTACTGCTTGTAAAATAACTAATTAAATATTTTTACCTCTAGAAGAATATTAAGGATTAGTAGTAATTCAAGCATGCATTTTTGAGTTTGAGCATATGTATGATTAACCGTTAGAATATGCAGAGAAAATACTAGTAAATTACTTCTTAACTCAATACTTTTGAATTTAAGAGAGAAAGATATGAGGAGAAATTGTTTTATAGAGAACACATGCTTTCAGCACTTATGTTTTTAATAATGGTAAAGAGTTCTAAGACCGCCAAAAACGAATTTAATAATATAAATGTCATTAAAGAGTCTAAAGGAGATATGGAAAAGAATGATATTTTATTAAAAATAATTTAGAAAAATTATTAGTTTCTAAAAAATATAAAAAATTAAACAACTATCAAGAAAATATTATAATTAAAAATTATAATATTTATGATAATTATAAAGATAAGGAATGCGTAATTTTAAATTGTTCTAATCTATCAATTATGACAAAAAAGTATTATTATATATAATTATGGTTATTATAATAATTCAAATATCGCCGATTTTCAAAACATTTAATTAATGAATTATATTACATCTACATTAGGTTTATAAGTCTTTGTAATTAATGATAAGATTCAAATTAAGAGTACAGTATTAGTCTAAGAATAGCAGAAATAAGATTAATCTTGACAATACTTTTAGCACACGATTGTGGAAATAACATGCTGGGAATCACAATAAATGCTGGTGGGACATTTTACAGTGAGGAAATTAACACTTAAGAATTAAAGACATACTAAAAATTCACATTCGTTAAAGATGTTAAAGCAATTGGAGAGGATTAAGAAAATTGGACTAGAAACCAGTAGCTTATGTAATAGTTTAAGTTAAAAGAAAGTTGGATTAGATGAGATTGTTTAAAAGTAATGCTTTACAAAAATTAAAGAATATATTGTAGACAAGTTACCTTAAGAAGTTAAGAAAATATGGAAAACCCAACTGAAGAACAACTCATAGCTTATATCGAATTGCATCCAATATCAAAGCTTTTAGGTTTAAAAGTAGTTGAGATAACTAGAGAACATATAACAGTAAGATTTCCCTTTAAAGAGCTAATAAGCATCCCAGGAAGTATGATACATGGAGGAATATCAATGTATGTTTTAGATACAATATGTTGGTCTATTGCAAGATTGGTTTCAGACTCTCAAGTCTTAACACTAGAATTAAAAATAACTTTCTTAGCACCATTGAAGGGGAATGAATTTAAGGTAATAGGAAAAATTCTCAAGAAAGGTAAAAGAGTTATTTTCGTTGAGGGGGAGATCTACAACGATAAACAAGAACTATGTGTCAAAGCTTTAGGAACATTTATGAAAATTGAACCTAAAAGTAAATAATTAATCAATTAGTCATATTAAGCTCTAATATTACTAGTATGTATAGTATTTCTGGAGTTCATAGTAAAAGTTAAATATCAATCGCTTTATTGAAAGAAAAACATTAACGCTCAAATGTTAGATTCACTATAAGATTTCATAAAAAGAAAATTTGAACAAATTTAGAAGTACATTATTACTTTATTACTTTTTTACTTCATGCAGAATATGAAAGATTATCGGAAGCTTAATGCAGAAAAGGAAAGAGTTATCGTTTTCCCTTTTGCTTCATATATTTCATCAAAAAGAGAAGAAGAAAATTTCTGCAGCAAAAGTATGCCCAAAGGATTATTTAAAACTGCTAGAGAAGAACCTTAAGTCTTACAAAAATTAAAAGAGTCTTATTCATGCATCCTACTAACCTCATTAACCGAAGCTTTAGTTACTCCTAACTCTTTAGCAACTTCCTTAACTCTATTCCTCTTAGAATATTAAAGCCCTCTAAGATAATTTTAGCACGTCTATTTTCTTATCCGTAAACATGAAAAATTTTGAATTCATATTTAAATAACTCATTAGAAGGAAATATTCCTTACGTATAAATCCAATATTTTACCGTAAAACCTCAAGAAATCTTCTCATAAATCACCATTGTTCACCGTTTTTCTCGTTTCACAATACATGAGGAATCTGCTTTAACTTTATTAAGATTTATATGCTCTTATTACGCTTATTTTATCATGAGTTTAAAAAATAAGCTTTACGAGCTATTTGAAAGTATAGATGTGTATTCTTTAGAGGACTTGCCAAAGAAAAGTTTAAAGATAGGAATAAAATTTGGGAATAATTATATTACTGTAGTTCTAGATAAATCTAAGGTCAGTGTAGTTGAAAATAAATTGGATAAATTAGATAACGAAATAATAACGGATGAGGAAAGTCTAAATCAACTCCTCGATAGAAAAGCATCATTATTAGATCTAATAACGCAAGGTAAGCTATATATAAGCGGTAAGTTAAGCAACTTATTAAAATTAGTTGAGATATTTAAAGCAAAATCTATTAGCTTAGGGTTTGAGGAATCTGGATTATATAACATTCTTAAGGCGGTTTTTGAGGGAATATGCAACAAAAACGAGGAAATTTTAAGGCAGATAAGAAACTTTAACGCAACTTTTCAATTCAGTAATGGGGAAAGTACTTGTTGCCTTATAATAAATGAAGGTAAGTTCACGGTCAAAGATGGAAAATGCAACGGAAAGCCCACAGCTTCAATATCAGCTGAGAAAGAAGTATGGAATAAGATATTTAGCGGTGAGAAAAGCGTAGGTGTTGTTGCAATGAATGGTGAGGCAAAAATAGAAGGTAGCTTAATCCAAGCATTTAAATTAAAAACAATAATTGATAAAATATTTTAAAATATGTATTCACTCATTTTTTCCTTAACCCATCTTGGGAAGTACATATAATACTCTCTCGGATAAGCTTTTCTTAAACCGTCATATGTAGCCTTAACTAGTTTAGGCTTATCCTTATCCCTTAGCATCTTTACTAGGCCCTTAGCTTCTAAGGAATTTATTATCTCGACTAACTGTTTCTCATCACATTCTATAAATCTCTTAATATCGTTAAATTCCATGAAAAGTCCAGGATTTACTAAATAGTCTCGAGCCAAAACCCTTAATACTTGTATCTCTTTTTCTTCTCCTCCTTGAAGTTTTTCCTTGGTTATCGACTTTTCGGAAACTGTTATGGGCACTTTAAGTTCTGGATGAGGTATCCTTATCGGTGTTTTTAGATCATCTGCCATTGCGGTAAGAGCATATCTAGCTATAAACCTCTTTAGAATTTCACTGGTTCCTCCGCCTATGGTTAACAGCTTAGCGTTTCTATATATAGCTTCAACTGGATAAAACTTGGTCCACCCATCTCCTCCCATTGCTTGGATAGCATCTCTGGAAGCCTTTTCTATCACTTCTGTAGAGAAAACTTTCAATATATTCGCATCTATGACTGGGTCTATGCCTTGGTCCATTAAATAAGCAATATAATATGTTAACAGTCTGGTAATCCTATAAGCTATCAAAATATCGGCTAACTTATACTGAGTGGCTTCGTATTCAAATGTAGGCTGATTAAATTGAACCCTTCTTTTTGTATAAAATACCACATATCTAGACAATTCCCTTAATAAACCAATTTGTTCGGCTCCTAAGACTAATCTTTCAAAATTAAGACCGGACACCAAAATCCACCACCCTTGTCCTTCCTCACTTAGCCTGTTCTCAACTGGAACTTCAACATGATCTAAGTCTAAATAACCATTTAATACTCCATCAAATCCCTGAAGCTCATTTATCTTTTCTACGTGAAAATTCTTCATGCCCTTTTCTAATATGAAAGCGGAAAGGTGAGAATGGGACTTCCTTGCCTTAGGGCTAGGATCTGTAACCGCATAAACTACGTAAATATCTGCCATACCAGCATTAGTTATAAATCTTTTTTTACCGTTTATAATATATTTATCTCCTTCTTTAATTGCTACAGTCTCTGCACTTGCAGCATCGCTGCCGACATAAGGTTCCGTAATACATATAGCACCTACAGAACCCTTGGCGAATTTAGGTAACCATTTATTTTTTTGTTCTTCATTTCCAAATTTTAAAATCTGATATAACCCTCCATAAAGCGTGACAGTGAAAACTTTCCCTACAGGTCCTATAGTACTTATATATTCTGATATTATCGTAGTGCTTGTATAGTCCCCTCCCATACCACCATATTCTTTAGGTATCACAACCCCCCACCATCCCTTTTCTACCATCTTTTTATGTAAATCTGTGGGATATTCATTCTTCCACAAAGCCTCTTCTGCTCTACCCCTATTTTCCTCTACAAAACTTTCCACTTCTTCTGCTAAACTCTTATGCTCTTCTTTCCACCAAGGTAAAGGTTCTACCAACTTATATCACTAATCTTAATTGGGAATATTAATAAAAACTTATTTTAAGCAACAAATTACTCTATAAAAACTATATTTAATTTTGCATTTTCTATTGTCATCTTTATTACAGTTTAAATATCCTCTGAAGTTTTCACTGCTATGTTTTACCCTTACTAAAACATAATATTCATAAATCCTCATTACTGATTTCGTCCAAATTGTTAATCTCAATTCTCTTAAGCTGTTCTGAGATTAAACAAATATTGTGCTGAGCTATAGTAAAAATCTCGGCATATTATGACGCTCTTAATAACTTTTTTATCCTTTAATAAGTGAACAACAAGGAGTTTTCTCGACTTGTACCTCGCAAGTCCTTAAACGTGATTTTATAACATGTTTGCAAACTTCTTAAAGCTGAACCTTAAATAATTGATGTTCCGCGAGAAATCAACTCTTCTTTATTCCTCTCTAATTTTCTTTGCCTCACCTGAGTTCATGATCTTCAAAATCTTACCTTTAAGGTCTTCCCAAAAACTGTTCACACAGGCATTAACTTCCTTCCATAGATTGCTTATAACTTGTTTTCTCTTCCACTGAAGTTACGTACTCTTGAGACTCCTTTGCAGTCTTATACTTAAACTTCTTTGGGGAATTCTAAATTCTTGACAATCTCTTCCACATTTAATCTATCTATTTCTAATTTCTTAATTAGAAATAAGAAATTAACGTATTAACCTACTGTAGTGAAACTGAAACCAGTTATTTTTCTTTGACTTTAGACGGATCACTTTAAATCGTGAAAGGAAAATAAAGCATAATTAAGCATAGCTTAAGCTTATCCTTAGTCCAAACACTATTTTCAGATAAGTCCATCTGGTTAAACCTCCTAATTATTCTTCCTTTATTATTTAACCTGAGCAATTGAAAAACCGAACTGTCTTTATTAATACAAAAGTAACATGTTGAAATTCATGATCCTTTGCAATTTTCATAAGATTTTCATCTTTATTATTCTTTGAAGTATTCGCTAACCGTGTTGACGTAATAAGTTCGTCTATATTTCTTCAATTAAGTTGATTTCATTAAATTAATAGAGTTAAGAAAAACATTTCTGATTTATTAAGTGTTAGGATTTTTAACTTACTTTTATATTATGATAGGTAAAATATCAACTATTGCAGAACCTTAACAGAAAATAAACCTATGAATACTGTGAGTAAGGTAATCCTATTTTCTAACTTATCTAGCTAATTTTCAGCCTAATTTAGGAAGTCCTTTTTCCTAGTTCTATAATATGCTAACCATAATAGTCCTTCTAAAATCCATCATTTCAACATCCTTCTGAGGAAGTATATTTTTGTTCAGTTTTAATGAAAACACGTTTTCTCTTATGATTAACTTTGATTGATTTAGGTTGTCGACAACTAAAACAAAATTTTAATTCATAGGCTATTTCAGAAATCCACTTAATATCGATATTTGCATCGTTAAGAATATGCTCTTTCTAGCGTTTACGCCAGCATAAACGGATGACTTATTCTCTTTAATACTTTTAGTTGGCCTTCTATCTTACTTAGCATTCTATCTATAACATCAACTATTCTCGTTTCTTAGCCTTTCTCTCTATGAATTTTTTAACCTCATTTCTATGTTCTTCAGTTTTGAAAGTATGTAACTCTAACGCTAATGATGCATCCAATACTAGATTTACGTAATGTTTAATTATTTTATTAATAGATAATTTAGTCCATCTTACGCCGTATTTTGACTTACTTATTAATTTCCTCGCAACATCAATTGCCGTGTCTAAAACCTTATCGTCATCAACCACCATGTTAACTAAACCCATCTTATAAGCCTCTTCAGCACTTATTAGTTCTCCTGTCATCAAGTAATATTTAGCTCTATGAATTCCTGCCAGTAACGGCCATATAATTGCACCTCCATCACCTGCAACTAAGCCTATGGAGATGTGAGTATCCCCTATTTGCGCAGTTTTACCCATTATCACTGTATCCGAGAAAAGTGCTAAGGTAGCTCCTAATCCTGTGGCATATCCGTTTACTGCTGCTATTAAAGGAGACTCAAGTTCTAACATATTATTTATTATTCTTCTGTCCCCATTAATTATCGTCTTAGCCCATTCAATGTTAATAGTTCACTTTTCTATTGCCTCGGCCATGAAATAAATATCCCCGCCAGAACAAAATGCCCTTCCCTCACCCGTCATTATTATTGCGTTAACTCTGGAGTCGTTATTAAAATCATAAAAGATGTTTCCTAGTTCTTCCTGCATACTTCCCTCACCAAAGTTTATGGCATTTAACCTTTCTGGTCTATTTAGCTTTAAGATATATATGCCATCTCCTATATCTTCAACTTTAAGGTATTTATATTTTGAGTAATCCGTCATAAATTTTATTCATACGCGGAAATATTTAGATATTTTGCTAAATTAATTAACATGTTTTAAGACTTTTAATCCCTTTTCAATGCAAAAAAGCTTTGTTTTTGGAGTATATTCAGTAATAGTAACATATATTTCGTTTGAAACATCTGAAACAGCTTCAAAAACTCGCTCTAGCATTGTTTTTCCACATATCTTTATTATAGCTTTTTCAATATAGTTCATTCTACTTGCTCTACCGCCTGCCATAATTATTGTCGGAATCATTTTATATACTGCTTATGCTTATCAAGCCAAATATTTTAAAATTTATCTAAGCGATGATACATTGCAAACATAAGTTGGAGGATTATAAATATTCTTAGTGTAAAATTAATTAACTTATACTAAGGATTTAAAAATAATGCCAATTTTTTCAAAAGTTGGTGTTATTGGATTTGGATCCATGGGTAGTGGAATAGCACAAGTATTTGCAATGAATAAATATGAAGTTAACGTCTTTGATATATCTGAAGAGTCTATAAATAGAGGAATTGAAAACATTAAATGGAGTTTAGGAAAATTTAAGGAAAAAGGGCAATTAAGCGAAGACTCCAATAGCATTTTATCGAGGATTAAGATTACAAAAAATTTAGCAGATGTTTGCAAAGATGCAGATTTAATAATTGAGGCGGTTTTCGAAAACGCAGATATAAAAACAATATTATTTAAAGAAATCGAGAAATATGCTTCAAATGCCGCCATTATTGTAAGCAATACTAGCTCTATACCAATTACTTATTTACAAGATTCGCTTGAAAAGAAACATAGATTTGCAGGTTTTCATTGGTTTAATCCTCCTCCACTTATGAAATTAATCGAGATAATAAAAGGAAAGTTCACAACTGAGGAGACTATTAAAGCTTTATACGATTTATCAATTAAAATAGGTAAAGAACCAATTATTGTAAACAAAGACATAAGAGGTTTTTTAACTACTCGTTTAATTAGAACATTAAGGTATCAAGCTATTATACTTTATATGCATAATTTTTATAATATTGCTGAAATAGATTCAGCCTTAATTTATAAGCTGGGATTACCGATGGGGATATTCTATTTAACCGACTTCACTGGCGGTATACAAATAGAATATGATGAGAGTAAGACATATGAAAAAATGAAAAAAATTTTGCCAGATTTTGAACCAAATATAGGTTTCGAAAAGGCTTACATGGAAAGCTTAAAATTAATAGAAAAAATGGTACAAGAAAGTAAATTAGGAATAAAGGTTGGTAAAGGATTTTATACCTATCCTCTAGGTAAGAAGCCAGAAATACCTAAAGAGTTAGGAGAAAAAGTAGATTTACTTGATCTCATATCACCTCTCGTCAATCATGCCTACTTTTTAATTAGAATCGGAGTTGCAGATGAGGAATCTATAGATAAATCATTAAGACTCGGATTTAATTGGAAACAAGGACTTTTTGAATTTTATAGAAAGAACTACAGCAAAGAAGAGGTCATAAAGTCTTTAGAGAAGTTAAGTCATAAAATGCCAGATCTTAAAGAATTTTATACTCCAGACGAATCATTAGTTAAAGGTTGATAAAAATGAATTCCAATGAAGTAATATGCGAAATTAAAGATAATGTAATGTGGGTCTCCATTAATCGTCTAGAGAAACTGAACGCCTTAAATACTAATGTAAGATTAAGCATAATAAAATATCTAAAAGAAGCTGAAGTTAATCAAGAAGTTAGAGCCATAATTATAAGAGGTATAGGAAAGGTATTCAGCGCTGACGGTGATATAAATGTTCTAAGGACACTATCAGGTTCTCAGAAGAGGAAATAAATAAAATAATAAGAGATACTGGAGTTTCATCCATAGGTTCTGTAATTAGAAATTTAAGTAAACCGATTATAGCATTAGTACACGGCTATTGTTTGGGTGGAGGATTTGAGCTTATACAGTTTTGCGATTTGGTGTATGCAACGGAAGACTCAATATTTGGACAACCAGAAATTAATATTGGAATAATACCTGGAGGAGGCACACAGAATTTAACTAGACTAATAGGAGAAAAAAGCTAAGGAACTCATTTTTACAGGAAAGAGGATTTCTGCTAAAGAGGCTTTCGAATTAGGAATTATAAATAATATGTTTCATGATATTAACGAAATGGAAAATGAAGTGTTAAAAATTATTAATGAAATAAAAGCAAAAAGCCCTAAAGCAA
>Ga0208662_100673_pt1 | contig 11714 bp, 16 predicted proteins | sample OSPB_host_MetaG_FD_187136 | JGI IMG/M metagenome (GOLD analysis project Ga0208662, IMG submission 187136) | Hot spring microbial mat communities from Yellowstone National Park, Wyoming, USA - OSPB_host_MetaG (SPAdes) (version 2) | ecosystem: Environmental > Aquatic > Thermal springs > Hot... | reverse complement strand
TAACATTTGCCTCTTAGCAAAACGCGTTATCTTCCTATTACCACTCTTACTCCTAGTGAACCTCCTATTCTTAACTAGGAACAAGTCCTCAAAAGCAACGTAATCAACACCAACCCTTGATAGGAAAATGAGAGCTTGTGAAAGAGTATTCAAACGCAAAGCCATAGCTTTACCTTTAGGAAAACCCGGTCTAGTAACATCCGAATACCAAAAAGTCTTATTAGCAATAATTTCTCCATCCTTGCTAATTACAACAACGTTTAGTCTATCACTGTTCAAATCAAAACCGGCAACCAAACCGTAACCCACAGGTTTTGGTGAAGAGAAGTGCTTCAGATAAAGCCAGAGTGGGATTTGGAGGTGGATCATAGGGTAATCCTTGAAACTTACTACAGCACCGTAACCCTCCTCCTTTTTACTCGCTAAATCCTCCAACTCATGGAGTAATGGTAAGTATTCCTTGCCGAAGTAAGCTTTACCAAAAACCCACTTACCCCATGGGTCTTTAACTTTAATTTCCACGTGGTCTTCCAAAACGTGAAACTTCACATTCCTATTACCTTTATCGCTTTTATTCCCCCTACTACCGAACCAGAACCTCTTAATCTTAGCGTGCAAAATCTTACCCTTCTCTCTATCCAACAAGCCATCAACAATTGTCTTAGCTTGCTTTAAAGCAGTTTCTAGGTAAATATAGTTTGGTAAGATGTTGTAAAACTCCTTGGTTAACTCGTCTACACTTTTCCCATCAAACAATGGTTTAATAGCACTCTTAACTACTTGTGAGTAAGCCCTAGCAATTCTAACTATTTTATCCTTATCTTCAAAAATTACCTTACCATTCACTGTAACGAATTGGAAGTTATCTAGTGCTTCCCTAGAACAGATAATCCTATTCCTCATCATCTGGTAGGATAACAATTACTATCACCTCCTTTTCCAATAAGCCCTTAATCTTCTCATGAACGCTTTTAGGGACGTATATTGCGTATTTTGGGTCTCCGTATTTGTCGTGGCCCATTGAGAATATTTTTGAATGGAATGTAACTTGAACCATAATTGATTATTTAAAGTAAAACTTATAAGCTTTACTTACAAAAATTAATCGGAGGGTGCCACAATGAACTCGATGAGCAATGTGAGGGGGAGGAAGGTGCCCAATGAAACTCCCCATGTCCTCGAGGGGAGTGGTTTAACTACCGCTCCCGTAGACGGCATGGGGAGGGGAATAAGGGGAATGAGGACGAGAGGTTGAACACAAATTCATGAAACCTCAATGAAAGTCCGACCCCTCCCTTCGTGCCCAGAAAGAGGATTTGAAAAACTCTTCTGACCGTGGCACTGAGAGCGTTCAGAACTAGAGTGGTTAACTCACTCTCTTCAACACTAAGCAAAAATGGTAAGGGCCTACGTCGAGTTCTTTTTCGAGTTCAAAATCCTTAAAAATTCTTAGGTAATCCTCCTTATCCATTCTTATACTCAACGGTGGTCCAAATGGAGTAGGGGCTTTCTTCCAATCAACAATTATCACTTTGCCATAAGGTTTCAAAATCCTTTTCACCTCTTCATAAACTTTTCCCTTATTCATATCGTGAAACGAATTGGCAAAAAGCACTATATCGATGGAAGATGGAGGGATTGAAGTTCGTGAGGCATCTTCATTAAGAAATATAACGTTATTACCCTTTACCCTCATTTTCGCTTCTTCTAATAAAGCCTTATTTTTATCCACACAGTACAACTTTTCAGCGTATTTTACGAGGTACTGACAATAATACCCATCTCCACACCCCAGTTCCGCAACGACACCACTTATGAGCCCGGTTAAGAACTTCTCGGGGTCTTCAAACTCCTTTCTCTTACCAAACCAAAACACAAATTTTACTTAACTTTTCCGCAACTATAAATTTTTTTGAAAGAAACTATTGAGCATATATTGAGGATAGAGTTTGTAATTTACTTAACATAGTCCATTCAATTTACGGAGTGAATTTTTACACTAACAGATAAGCATATAAACTATAGTATTACTTCCACATTTACTCCCAACTCCTTAATTGGATCTGCTATGATGAATCATTTAATGAGGAGAACTCTTTAATCTCTCTAAACCTTTGGTATATTCCGGTTTAATTTAACGATTACATCACTGGAGGCTGTTTGATCTTCCCTTCTAATAAAGCTTATACATTTAAAGCAACAATCCATAGGTCAAATTAATATTAAGAAAAAAGTTTGGCTTTATGGATAGAAGTTCTCTATTCTTATCCTACCATTATCATCATATATATACACTTCTCCTTCTTTTTCATCTAATGTTCTCTTATGAGAACCGTCGCAAAACGGTTTATGCTTTGATAGACCACATGCGCATACATAAAAAACTTGCCCATTATCCGCCTTTATTTCGTATGGCCTGTTCCTATCGTGTTTAACTAGTCTTGCCATTGCAAGAAATGATAGTAAAGGATAAATTAAATAAAGTAACTTTCCTCAAGTAAATTAAGATTTTTTAGACTTTAATAGAACTCCGAGCAACAAAGAGTAGTATAATCAAATTCTTCGGTTATAAGAAAATTATAATCTAACTTCTTTTTTTTTAAAAAAAATAGTTATTTTTTATGTAATGATAAATATGAATCTTTGAAATACAAAAAATTATTTGTAAATGGTAAAACGATAGTTAGATTATCTCAATATCAAATATTCAGTAAACTGACAAGACAACTAGCTACGTTTAAAAGTCATGTTTTTATTTTTAATCCCGTGTATCTACTCGAAAGACTGAACAAGTTACGCATCTCAAATTCTGTTCCACCAGTCCATTATGCTAGGAGCGGTTTTTCACAATTTAGGGTTAACTATATTCTGAAGGAGAACTTCTTTAGCCATTATGATAAACAAGGAATAGTCAATTCATATTATTTTACTGCCTTAGGTAATCTTTATTATATAGAAGAGGCTTTAGGAATGTCCCAATCCTCAATGCCTTATTTCAATTCTGAAAATGTGGAAATTGAGGCTGGAGGACTTTTAGATGAGATGGTTTATAATGACGCAGAAGCTAATTGGTCTCATAGGGATACTTTATTAGATCCATGTTTTAATTACGCTGATATTTCTATAGGTTGGACTAGTACTAAACTTGTATTGGTTGTTGGGATGATAGGAGCTTGGGTAAAGTGGAGGATTAAACCAAATTACTCACACGGTATATTCACGATGAGTGGAGAAACTATTAAAATGCTCCCACAATACGTTATAGTCTTTTATTACCATCCTTCGGAAGTAAATCCTAATTCCATTCACTATAATTTCGGCAGGCCTTTATTCGGTGTTGTACCATACCCATATTATCTTGAAGGGATAGAGACTGTCAGACCTGTTCGTTGGGTTTTAAAGGAAAATTACTTTGACATCTCTTTCCCTATAAATGTAACTAGAGGAGTTTATACTGTAGTTATTCACGCAAAGGATCCTAGGGGTATAGTCTGGAAACCTTATACTAATAAGAAAGTGGGGGAATGTAATATACTCTCTTATACTTTTGTCGCATAATATCATCAAAAAGGCAAATTTTCATATTTATTAAGAAAACTTTTTTAACTAGATATCATAAATAATATTATGCCTCTCCTCGATTACGGAGAGATAAAGCTAGAAGTAAATGGGTTAAGTGATAAAGAATTAGAAGAATTAAAACAGCATATCGATAAGCTCTTCAAATTATGCCATCTGGTTGCAGAGAAATTCGGCATAGCTATGAACGATGAGGAGGTAAGAAAAATTGTTGATTATTTAGACCAGTTTACTGAAAACATGAGAGATGCAGTATTTAAAAAAGACAACGCTACAATAAAAATAATTTTAGACGAATACGTAACCTTGCCTAATCAGAGGAGGTTAATAGGCTTATGGTATTTGTTAGAAAAATTAGGCTATAAAACTGATAGGGAAGCAGATGTAAACCTAATAAAACAAAGGTTAATAGAGTGGAAGAAGGGTGCTCAAGAGAAGCACGAGACAGAAGTACTTGATCTCCTCAATTACTTTGAAAAGCTTGGATTTTACAACTTTTAACTAATTTTTTTAAATATTGTCATAATCGTGGTGAACTAACTTTTTTAGGCTTTAATATGAACGATTTCGTATGAAACTTTTCGAGCCCCTAACAATTAGAGACGTGGAACTCAAAAATAGAGTAGTAATGTCACCCATGATAACTAACTTTGCAAGCCCAGAAGGTTACCCAACAGAAGAACACATAATGTATTTCATTAGAAGAAGTTCGGCGGGGTTGCTAATTACCGAGTATACATATGTAAATAAGATAGATTCTAGGGGATCTCCTAACCAGCTGGGATTATACGATGATGAATTAGTACCTAAATTTGCAAGACTTACAGAAGCAGTGCACAACAACGATAGCAAAATATTTGTACAACTAGTCCACGTTGGGAGGAAGACAAGAAAGAGCCTTATTTGGGGAAATCAACCTATTGCACCCTCAAATATTCCATTATTAGACCCAGTTAAGGAAATGACACAAGACGATATAAACAGGGTTATAGAAGATTTTGTAAAAGCGGGAGAAAGGGCAGAAAGAAGCGGTTTTGACGGAATAGAACTGCATGGTGCTCATGGTTATTTAATAGCACAGTTCCTATCTCCAGCAACTAATAAGAGAGAGGACAAGTATAGGGATGGAGTCGTATTCGTTGAGGAATTAATTAGGGAGATGAGGAGGAGAGTTACGATACCAATCGGTATGAGAATCTCTGTGACAGAATTTGACCCTAACGGGTTAACGCCAGAACTAGTGGCTAAAATAGTTTCCAGACTTGAGCCCTATCTCGATTACGTACATCTATCAGCTGGAAGAGACGGGCCTCTGGGCGGTTCCTCCTCTTTCTACTATAAGAGACCGAGCTACGTCGACGAGGCAAGAATCGTAAGACAGGCTACGAAACTTCCAATGTTTTTAGTAGGTTCAGTTAGCACTCTTGACGATGCGGAGAAAGTACTTGAGGTTGCTGATGCTGTAGTTTTAGGTAGGCAACTCTTAGCAGACCCAGACTGGGTAATTAAGGTCAAGAAAGGACTGCCAATAAGACCGTGTATAAGATGTAACCAGCTCTGCAGGCTTCTAAGCACAAGAGAGGTTAGATGCGATGTAAACCCAGAACTCGGCTGGGAAATCTTACGGTTAATAAGGGGTGAGGGGAGTGTAAGAGTTGTAGGAGGAGGAGTTATGGGGATGGAATTAGCTAGGGTCTTAGCTTTAAGAGGATTTGAAGTCGAGCTATATGAAAAGAGTGACAAATTAGGAGGCCAAATAAATGAGATCTCAGACCCCTTTAAGTATAGGGAGTTCATTAGGCTTGTCGAATATTACGAGAAAGAACTTAAACGTTTAGGGATTAAGATGAGGTTAGGAGTTGAATATAGGGGTGATGACGCTATATACGCAATACCAAAGGAGAGACAACCGAATTTTGTAAGTTATAAAGGGTTAAAGATATTAGTTGACTCTAACCTTTACGCGTATCAAGATTATGTGTTTAAGTGGGCTGAAAATAATGAGGTTTATGTTACTGAAAACGTATTTAAAGGGTTAGATAGGAATAGGGCGTATCTATTGCAACAAGTCTACAAGGAGTTAGGAGTTAGGGTTGTGAAAGAAGAGGTAAAAGCTGATGTGGTTATTAGAGATATTAGAAAGGATCAACCTTCGATAGGGAAATCAATCGCTAGGGGTTACTGGATGGGGATTACTTACCCTTGGACCGTCGTATAGGAATTTTTATTTTTCAACATAACCTTGTACTACAATCAGCAGAAATTTTCTCAAAGATCTCTTCATAATTTAGAAGCCTCCTTAATTTCATCATCCTCGCTCCCTAGAAGTATTCGTAAGGTCTAATAATCTCCCTAGGACTATAAGCAGAGTTAAGCCTGGAGTCACTTTTACGGGTAAATTCTCTCTCTTAATATACGATAAGTCGATGAATAAAATAGTAGACTACGTGGAGTTGACAAAGAAAGGAATGGGATTATTGGAGAATACTTACCTAGGTGCATCAGGCTCTAGAGGTTACGGGAGGGTCAAATTCAAGGAAATTATAGTGAAAGTTTACAACCTTAAGACAATGAAGGAAGAGGAAGTAGGCAAATACGAGAACGTTGAGAAAACAGACAGTAATAAAATATCCGAAGCTGTAAAGAAATTCAGTGCACAGTGACTTTTAATGATAGAGCAATTTACGATTACACTAGAGCCAATATCTCCTATATTCGTCTGGAGCGGAGAAAGATTAGTTGCTGATGCTGATTATAAGCTGGTAGGTAATAAATTAATAATAATTGATATTCTCAAGGCGATGAAAAAGTTTCAAGATTAGAGGACGCGTTTAGAGAGGAATTTGCAAGGGAACTTTACGGTCAAAAACTTATCTTCGAGAGTAAGACTGTACCGCAATCAATCCTAATGATAAATGATTACGTAGTCCCTGCATCGTCTTTAAAAGGACTAATTAGGACTGCAATCCTTAATTCGTTAATAGATAATACAGTCCTAAATAGGGTAAAGGATAGTCTCACGGCAATAAGTTCAATAAACCGAAGGGTGGCTCTTAAGAGCGTTAAGAATGTCGCTTACCCAGTAGAAGAATTGCTTAAAGTTCAAGTGCAAGTGGGAAGAGGGCGTTACACTTACGACAGCTTAAACAGACTACTAATTGCAGATCCAACAGTTAAGTCTCCTCACTTTTCTTTGAGCACTGTGGAAATTAAGGAAATAGCAGGCAGTTATTCTGAAGAAGTTTACGCAATAACGTTTGATAAAGGCGTTTTAACTTACAATGCGGAGATAGTAAAACCACAAAATTACGGATTTAGGAACGACGTTGCACTAAAAGACGCAATAATAACTAAGGACAAAATAATAGAATCATTAAAGTCCTTTAGTTCCTATATAATAAATAAGGAAAAAGACAAAGCCTTAGGAAAATACAAGGAATTTCTAAACTCGTTAAAGGCAGAGGACTCGTGCTTTCCGTTAAAGATAGGAATGTTTACTGGCCATATCTCAAAGACTGTTAGTATTCCTAGAAGCCTGGAAAATTTACGCTCTCAAGTGATGACTCGAGTTACTGGTCATTCCTGGGATAATAGGACTGTAAAGTTGGTCAACGGCATAGGAATAGGTTGGGCCAAGGTGTGCGTAAAATGACAGACTATAAACTTGTCCTAGTCACTTACCTCCACGATGTAGGTAAGATTTTACTCAGGAACGGAGAAAGTCCTAAATGCCAAATTGAAGGTTACGCTCACGATAGGCTAACGTGCGACTTTCTACAAGAGTATTTAGGAAATGAATACGTTGATGTATTTAAATCAGGAAAATGGAAAAGAGGAGACTTTGCCTCAGCGACGGAAAGAACTGAAAGCGAAGAAGGAAAAAATCCCAGCTTAACTCCACTACTAAGCCCCATTTGCGACGACGAAAGTTGCAACACGTGGTACAGTGTACTGCCAGTTTCAATGAAGGCAACCTCTGAAACTTATTTTGCGAAGAGCTTAGAGGAAGCAAGAATGCAAATCAACTATAAAGGTATAGAATCGAAGATTCCGTAGGGTAGTTTTCAGATGGTTTTGTGGATTACTCATTAATTTCCATTAAAATTAAGCGTTGATTTAAAAGTGGTGTAATTTCTAGACAATAAACTACTCATGTTTTCGTACATATCCTTTCCATCATTAGCTTTGATAAAGAGGCCTGCAAAACATTTCGAGTAAAACTTATATTAGTGGGTTTCATTTGGGGTAAATATGAGGAAGGAGTTTATACTAAAGATTGACGATAGAGGTAGAATAACGATACCTAAAGAAGTTAGAGAATTATTAAAAAGCAAGAGACTTAAGTTAAAAATAGAAGATGGAAAAATTATACTGGAGCCCGTGGTATTAGATGTTAACAAGTATTATGGTATGTTTAAGAAGGACATAGGAGATGAAGACATAGATGAGATATTGGATAAAGCACTAGCAGAGGTATTATTAAATGAAAGATAAGGGAAAATATTTTGACGTAAACGTGTTTGTATATTACCTTACTGGAGATAAAACTTACGGTGAAAGAGCAAAAAATTGGTTAAGCATGGAAGACGATAAATATACTTCTGTTGTGACCCCATTTTTATTGACCGTCGTATTAGGTAAAATACTCGGTAGGTCATTAAAGGATTACGATTTTATCAAAACAATAAATGAGGCACTGGAGAGCCTAGGAATAGAATACTTAGAACTGCCGGAATGGAGTAAAATTGTGGATAACGTTAAAAGATATGATATAGATCTAGAAGATTCGATCCACGTTACGACTGCATTAGAAAACGGGCTCGAAATCATATCTAATGATAGCGAGTTAAAAAAGAAAGTAAAGGCTGAATTTTAGTCAATGAAAATTCTTAATTTATAAATTGGTTAAATGGCCTAGGGATATCAAGAAGGGATGATCACTGGAGTTGAAGGGTCGCGGACTGTAGTTTGGGATTAAAGCTTAGAAATAAGCGAGCATCCTCACTTTTGCGAACCTTAGAAGACGCAGAAGAGTGCTTAAGTATAGCGTTGATGGTGATAAAATTTGGAGAAGAGCTTCTTCGTTCAGTTAGCGGAAAAGATTAGGCCTACTTTTGGAAAAGTGGCTATTATTCTTCACGGTAGTAGAATTAAGGGAAATTATTATCCAGCAAGTGACCTTGACGTCTTAATAATTAGCGAAAAATGCTTAGGCAGGGGTGGCTTAGGATTCTTTACTCTCTCGACGAAGAACTTAACGGAGTAAAGCTGGATTATCAACTAGTTTGTTATAAAAATAAGGATTTTTGGATAGTTAAGAGCGTACTTTCTTCGCCTCACTTGGTTGTGGTTGACGATTTTAATGAATTCTAGTTTTTTAAGATAAGACTGTGTTTCTTTCAGTGTGAAAAGAAAGCTTAACTTGCTTGAGGCTACAGCAATTGGTTTGGGAAATATTATAGGAGCAGGAATATTCGTGATGGCTGGAAGTATAATTTACTTAGCAGGGCCAGGAGCTTTGCTTTCTTTCATAATTACCGGGTTGCTGGCTATGAGCATAGGATTAAACAGTGCCGAATTAGCGTCAAAATTCCCTAACACTGAAGGAGGAGTTTATTCCTTTGCAAAGCTGACTATGGGAGACACTGTAGGCTTTCTAGTTGGATGGATGAGGATGATCTCTTACTCTATCTCTGGAGCAGCAACTGCACTTGGTTTCGCGAGTTACCTACCTTTTCCTTCCCTTGATTATGTAATTGCGGGAGTTTTAATAATAGTCCTTGGCTTAATTTATTTGGCAGGGTTAAAATTAGCATCAGAAATTGAGACGACTCTAGTTATTATAAACATAATAGGACTTGTCTCTTTCATTTCATTTTCTCTCCTCGTAGGTAAATTCACTCCTTCACATTTTACTCCAATGGCTCCTCACGGAATTCAAGGTATACTTTCTGGAGCTTCTTTAGCTTTCTTCGCTTATTCAGGATTTAACACTATAGCTACTTTAACCCCTGACGTTGAGGACGGAGAAAGGAAAGTTCCAAAAGCAATAATCCTTTCCTTGATCATAACCTCTATACTTTACATCTTAGTAGTATTTTCCATGCTTTACGTATTACCTTGGCAAGTTTACAGTACTCAAGGTAATCCTTTATCTTTTGCCCTCCAAGAAATTCACGCCCCCACCTACGTAGTTATATTAATTTCGTCCACTGCGGTAATTGCTACAGTGACTGTTACTTTATCAACTATAATAGCAACAGTTAGGACGTTAAAGCAAATGGCAGAAGATAATTTAATACCTAGACGATTTTCTAAAGATCTTCTTTCCTCTGTAGTTGTTCTAGGAATAATGATCTCCTCTCTAGGTTTAGGTAATGTGGAAGTAATAGGTTTAGTTTCTAACTTTGGTACCGTATTTTCATACATTACTACTGCAACAGCAGTAATTATTTCTAGGAGGAGAGGAATGTATGGAAAGTTTTCTGCACCCGCATATCCGGCTCTTCAAACTATTTCCGTAATCCTCTCCTTGGTAGTTATCATCTCTTTAGGTAAAGAAAGTTTGATGCTTGGTGCAGTTTCACTAATCGTTGGGCTGTTACTTCATGAAGTTCACGTTCAGATAAACGTAATAGAGAAAGGAAAAAGATTAAGTCCTCACGGCAAATTAGAATAACATTTTTAAATTTGGAAGAGAAAGCAATTTATGGATAAATTTGTTACTAACCTTCTAAATCCAGAGAGGAAGAAGATCCAGAAAAGTTCCTTCCTTCTATTATCCACGGTGTTGTCGCAGAGTTAGGTTGTGGCCCCGGATATTATTGTCAGTTCTTGGTTAAGTATGCAGAGAAAGTTTATTGTGTAGATAGGAATAAGGAACTCCTAGAGATTGCTAAAGAATTAGCAAAAAAGCAATATTCCTTAATGAAGACGCTTGTAAAACGTCTATTCCTTCCTCTTCCGTAGACCAAGTTTTATTTGCAAACTCTTTCCACGATATGAGGGATAAGAAGAAAGTTTACGAGGAAGTTAAGAGAATTCTTAAGCCTGAAGGTAAGGTTATAATAGTAGACTGGAAGAAAGACGCTAACTTCGGACCACCTAAGAGCGTAAGGATGAGCAAAGAAGATTATGTCCATTTCTTTTCACCGGATTTCGAGCTAGAAAAAGAATTTGAAGTTGGTCCTTATCATTTTGGATTAGTATTAAAAAGAAAGGAGAAATAATAATAAAAAGTAAAATTTATGTAACGCCTTTCTTGCTTTCTTTTTATTCTCTAATTTCTTCAACTTCTGTTAACGGCCTTGCGACTTCCTCTAAACTTTTCCTTTCAGCATTAACACCGTAAAATAGTTCTACTACTCCTGCAACTGCCATTAATCCTGCTCCTAATAGGTAACCGTAAAATAGGTTTATCCGCAAACCGGAGCCTATTAATGCACCGAAGACTGAAGGAGCCATTACTCCTCCTATTCCTGTCCCTATTGCGTAAAATACTGCAATTGCCATTGCCCTAATTTCTAAAGGAAATACTTCGCTAACAGTCAAATAAGCTGAGCTCGCTCCTGCTGAGGCGAAGAAGAATATTATTACCCAAGCTATAGTTTGAGTTAATGCGTTCAATACTCCTAATAACTCTGAAGGAAATTAATAAACAAACATTAGGGGAAATTCCGGCGAATGCTGAGGCTAATGTGAATAAAATAAACCCGGAATTGTAAATTTTACCTCTTCCTATTAAGTCTCCTATCCTCCCTGCTTGAGTAGATAGTACTGCCAGGACTATTAAATACGCTAATAACACCCATATTGATGAGAATAGGTTGGTGTGTAAGCAATCGGTAATAGTAGGCAACGCTAAAAGTCGATTGTAGTGTCTACTGCTGCCATTAAAGTTCCTAACGATAAAACAAGGAGCACAATTTTCTGGTTCATAGTAGACAATGTTAAAGAAGTTAATTTAAGGTTAACTTATAATTCGGTATCATACTACTATTATTTTACAGTTAAGAAAGATAAGCCTTTGAAAGAGCATTAAAAACTTTCATAGAACCTCTTTTTAATTCCCCATATTATCATAATATGTGGACTTACAAGATTACTTAGATAAGCTGAAAGCTTTCAATTGGAAG
>Ga0208662_100671_pt1 | contig 11770 bp, 12 predicted proteins | sample OSPB_host_MetaG_FD_187136 | JGI IMG/M metagenome (GOLD analysis project Ga0208662, IMG submission 187136) | Hot spring microbial mat communities from Yellowstone National Park, Wyoming, USA - OSPB_host_MetaG (SPAdes) (version 2) | ecosystem: Environmental > Aquatic > Thermal springs > Hot... | reverse complement strand
TGTTTATCAAGTCCTTGACAATCACGTTGCAAGTAAGAAGTACACTTATACGGTTGAGAGTTATAACTCTTACTGTAGGGCTCATTTGGCTAGGTTGGCTAGGGACACTAGGGCTGTCAATAGGAGTCAGAGAATGGTTGATTATAGTCTTGCCTTACTTAATGTCATGTATCCAGTAATTTATTCAAGGGAGAAGACTCCCTTGAACGAGGCTTACTTGAGGGGAGTATTGAATATTAGAGAAAATCTGATATAATTTTACAATAATATATCGAATAAGATGACTGCATGAGAACACTTATAAAATAAGATATATTAGGAAATTATTTTCAGATTATTATACTATATACAATAATAGTTCAATATCAATTGAGAGATCTGTTATAATGAGAAATAAAGAATATATTAAGAAACTTACTTATGCATTAGATATTTTTCTTTATTATTCTAGCATATTAAGTAATAAGGGAGCATTTTTTGATACAGAAATTTTAACTAAGCAGCGAATTCATAAGTTTAACACAAAGGTAAGAGATGAAAATTTTTATAAATGGCTATCTAAAATGAAAGAAAGATTAGAGAATAGCATTGAGGAATTCACTTTAATACAAAAATTCTTAATAGAGAATAAGATTGATGACAAAATAATACGGTTAATTATAGCTGATCGAAAAGTCTGCTTAGCTAGACTACCTAATGGATACGCAAGGAGGAATCTTAATATTAAAGATCTCTTTTATTACGTTATCTTTCATAAAAGAAATATTAAAGATATACTACAATTATTTTTGATAATAGCCCCAAACACTTTTAGATTAAAATCCAGTAAAAAATGGTATGAGGTAGAAGCTTAGTAGTTTTATAATGCCTTATGTTATTTTTAGTTATAATTGCTTAATATAATCGTGACAAATATAATCATAATATTACTTATAATAATTGGTAAAATGTCATATAAATTAATATTTAGCCTTTAAGTAATAGAGCTTAATGACATCAATAACTTTTGCAATGTGGGGATTAGGAGGATCTGGAGGAGAGAGATTAATATATCGTTTAAGTAATAAATTATTGGAAGACGGATATAAGGTTAATTTAGTAAGTATAGTAGGTTATGGTTTTAATGAGAAAATGATTAAAAACTATAATGAAAATATATTTATCCAAAATAAATTATCACGTATTTTATTCTCATTACAATATTTATTCGAATATAATAAGAAGTATAAGGCTTTTTCTTCTCTAGTATATCCGTTATATAAGATTAATTCGTTAACTCTCTATAATCTTTTAAGAAAAGTTAAAGGAGACATAATAATAGCTACGTCCTTCTACACAGCAGAAGCTGTAGCTAAAGCTGGTGGTACTTTTCATTTAGTACAAGATACCTTTGAAATGTTCTCTTTTGGACATTATGCTTCTAGAAGAGTAAGATTAATGGAAAAGGCTTTTTCATTGCCACTAATAAAACTAAGTATTTCCAATGTAATTACTACACAATTAAAAAAATATAGTAATGAAATAAGGTATATAGGAAATTTTATAGATGATATCTTTTTTAAATGCGAGACAAAACCTCCATCACTCAGAAAAAGAATTATCACCACCATAGCAAGGTCTAGCTATCATAAAGGCTTTGATATATTTATAGAAAGCATAATGGAGCTATTGAAAATTAGAAGAGATTTCGAAATAGTAATTATTAACCCTCAAGATAGTAATATTCCAATTCCGTTTAATTTTAAGCCAGTTAGAAATCCTTCAGATAAAGAATTATGTGAAATTTATGCCTCATCTTATATATTTGTCTTTCCTTCTAGAGCAGAAGGTTTTGGACTTCCTCCATTGGAGGCCATGGCATGCGGAACTCCAGTAATAGTTACTGATAACGGGGGTTCACGTGATTATGCTATAAATAGAATAAATTCAATAGTTGTACCAGTTAATGACCCCATTAGTATTACTAGAGCAATAATAGAATTGCTCGACAACCCAGAATTAGCAGATAAATTGTCTCATAATGCAATCATTACCTCAAAAAAATTTACATTTGAAAAATTTTATAATAGGTTTTTAAATGCAATAAAAATATAAACTTTATATATAAAATTTATTAATATTCAAAATCATCTTATTTGTTAGAAATTGCCTTTAGATAATTTCTCATTGCATACTTTCTTTTTAAGGAAGTTGGGGCAAAAGTTATTAAAGCGGCTAATAATCCTCTGATATTTCTTCTATATAATTTAAACCAATAAATATAATCTAACGGCATAGGTCTAGTATTAGAATAAGGTAACATAGCCAAATATATACGATTAATAGAGATTATAAAATTAAGATATTCTGAATAAGGGCTTTCATTTGCAACTTCTTTTCTTATAATAGTTAAAGATTTAATATAACTTCTTAAAAAATTAATTTTACGTGAAATCCAATCATCTATAGAAGACGCTAGAGAAACGGAAATATTATATAAACGATGTCTGCGAAGAGTTAGAATTTTTGAAGAAATATATATGTCATATTTACTCATTAATGCCAAATAAAATAAGAGACTATAAATGCCAGTATCAATTTTTTCGAATAAATGTGTATTATTTACTAAAATTTCTCTTCGTACACTAATCGAACTTGAATTACCATCAGGTTGTAGAGTCATCATGCTATTAAATTTAGCTTTTTTCTCCTCATGCCTTACATACATATCTTGATTTTTACTTTTTTCGGGTATATCTTTAGGAATTTCATTATTTAAGAAGCTATAAGTGGCATTTTTAAAATAACCTAGATTATCATATTTATTAAAAATTTCCTTTATTGTCTCTAATTTATTTTGTAGAAAAAGATCATCATCTAAGAACGAAATTACATCTCCATTACATGCTTTAATTGCTTCTCCTATATAATTATTATTAATCGGATTCAATATAGTTACATTTTTTATATCATTTTTATATATAAAATTGTCAATATCTCTATCTACGAAATTCTTAGTCACAATTATTTCATACTCACTTCTGTCCAATGTCTGATTAAGTACTGATCTAATAGCATCTAATAAGAATATCTTTCTATTGTATGCAGTAATTATAACTGAAATCCTAACCATCAAGAATCACTTAATGATTTTAATTATTAGCTATCATTATATATAATGTAAGTATTCCCTAAAGACTTTTAAGATTGAAACTAAGTCATTAAGCTACAAATTTATTAAATAGAGAAATTCTCTATATAGAGTATAGTTTAGCTCAGATTCTCAGAGACACCTTTTACGTTAAAGTATAAATTTATACCTAAATGGCGACACTATCAACTAAGTTATCATTTTTAATAAACTTGAGTAAATAAACTCATTGTTATATTATCTAAAATTTTCCCTATATTATATTTTATATACAATAGAATTTAACTAAAAATACCTTTAATTACATCAAATAATTTAGCTCTAAAGGTATCATAAGAAAATTCCTTAGCCCTTTCTATTGATAATTCGCTCATCTTTCTAAATAAATTTTCATCTTTAATTAAATTTAAAATTATATCCACAGCTTCATCTATATTTCTATATGAAAAACCATATTTGCCCTCTTTTGTTATATCAGTCCACGATCCAGTTGCCTTATATACTACTGGCACAACACCAACAGACATTGCTTCTTCCACTCCTAAACTTATATTATCATTCCTCATGCAGTGTAATATTATCTTTGCCTTATGAAGAATCTTCCTTTTTCCTCTTCTGGAACATCTGTTAATAACTCCACATCTTCACCTACTATAGATTTCAAGTATTCGAAATATTTCAGAGAAGATTTAACATAATTAAGCCCTCCTATTATTTTAAATTTTGTTTTACTATTAATACTTCTAATTTTTTTGGCAATTTGTACAAATTCCTCCCAATTTTTAGATTCTACATATTTTCCTATACCTATTACTAGATCTTCTTTCTCAATATTAGTTAATTTCTTATATCCTAGTATTGGCGGGTAAATAACAGTACAATCATATCCAAAATTATTTTTCACTACTGACTTTATATAATAAGAACTACAAATTAGCTTCTCCGAATTTGCAATTCTCTTTAAAAAATATGTGTTTATATCTAAATATATTCTCCTTAATTTTCCATATTTAGAATACAAAAGATCTCTGTAAAACATAACGGAGGGAGGATATATTACATATGCAATATCTAGCCCTAAAGGTATTTCAGTATAATACAAATTAACACTTAAATCTACATTTTTAATTAACTTGGCAAACTTCATAATTAGATAATCGATAATGCCAGAAATTACGGGACCTTTAATCATTTTTAATTTAGCATCTATAATATTAACTGAATTATAAAATTCTGGAGCCAATCTAGAGATATTTGCTATACTATCTTTCTCAAAGAAAATTCCATATTGCCTCGAAAATCCATATTCGTTGAGCGCCTTAGAAAAAGCTATTGCAGTTTTAGCTTCACTGCTAAATAAAATCGGTGGCATGATAATCAATGCTCTTAAATCATCCACAAAAATAATTCGTTATATTAACTAATAAATTTGTATGTTAAAAATCTCAATATTAGCTTAATTCAATAACTTACGTCCTAATTATGTAGATAATACTCCTTATAAATACCTAAACAGTATTATAATCTCATATATTAGCTTTTATGCCTTTAATTGCATATTATTTAAATTGAACTAATAAACTATATTCAATACTAAGATTATATTTACAACAAGTTATACTTAAACTAAGAATGTGATATGTTCTATGATTTTTATTATTAATAATAAAAATTATATTATTCTACAAAATACTCATAAAAGCTTTTAATTAAACCTCATTAAATAGTTTATAATGCTCACATTATTTATGTTAGGTATGTTACTAATCTTAGTACACTTTACAGAACCTATTTCATATTATCTTTATTTAAGAAATAGAAAATTAAATATAGAATATATAAATAACAAATATCGAAACATCAGCATAATTATTCCTACCTATAATGAAGGAGAAAGAATCAAAGAGAAATTAATTAATGTGCTACAAAGTTATCCCTTAGATTATATGGAAATTATAATAGTAGATTCAAGCAATGATAATACTGAAGAAATTGTGAAATCGATGCAAATTCATAAACTAAAATTTATAAAGGAAAAAGAAAGAAGAGGAAAAATATATGCTATAAGGGAAGGAATTAAACAAGCCAGTAATGATATAGTAGTTATAACTGATGCTGATGCCATATGGAAAGATCCACTAATAAATGCTATCAAATATTTAGGTGGAAATATTGGTGCAGTAAGCTGCATAAAACATGCAAATAGTAATGTTGAAAATTCCTATAGAAATTTCTATAACATTATAAGAATTGGAGAATCCGCCATCTTTTCTACGCCAATATTTCACGGAGAATTAACTGCTTTTAGAAAAGATATTATAACTCCAGAAGAACTACCTAATGTAGGTGCAGACGACAGCACTATTGCTACTTTAGTTAGCCTTAAAGGATATAGGGCTATTTGTGTCGAGAATATGAGAGCTGTGGAAATAGCGCCTAGAGGATTAGACTATATTACGTGGAAAACTAGAAGAGGTTCTCATCTAATTAGACATTTTACAAGATTTTTACCTAAGGTTATTAGATCAAAAAATAGGAGATTTAAAGGAATATTTATCGAAGAATTCTATTTACATTTAATAAACCCATGGCTTTTAATTATTGGATTAATATTACTCTCTATTTGGAACTTATATCTACTTATAGTTTTATTTTCAATTTCAGCGATTCTAAGTATAAATGTTAAGTTTAGAGAAGAATTAAGGGCTTGGTTACCTAATCAATTGTTTTTAATTTTATCACAATTTTTCGCCTTAAGGGGTGAGGTTCTGGCTTGGAAGAAAGAAAGAAAATAATCCATATAATACACTCTTTTTATCCAATAATTGGTGGAATAGAAAAATCTGTTTATGAGATTGCTATAAGGCAAAATAGGAAATATGATGTTACAATAATAACATCTTCTATTGTTCCAAAGGCTGAAATAGGATTAAAAATTGTGAGATTGAAGAGTATACGTCTCTTCAATATGCCCGATTTAACAATCCCAATACAACGTACCAAAATAATAAAAGAGGCAGATATAATACATTATCACTCACAAAATTCATTATTCTCAGTAATGCTACTAAGCAACAAGAGGAATAACGTATTTACTTTGATGGCCGTAGATTCCTTATATGATCATCCTAATAAGATAATAAGGGCTTTATCTCCTATTTATTCAAGGGCTACTATGGATAAGGTGATAAAAAACGCAAAAAAACTTATTGTAAAAAATTTGAGAGATTTAAAGATCTTAAAGGAAAAATACGGTAAAAACGCATATTTAGTTCCTGAGGGAGTAGATGATATATTTTTTTCTCTTGAGAAATCTGACTCCTTTATTGAAAGGATCGGTGAAGATTATATATTATATATAGGAAGGTTACATAGGTTAAAGGGTGTAGAAGTCCTCATAAAAGCGGCTAAGTATATAAACTCAAAAATAGTTTTTATAGGACCTGGAGATATTAATACATATAGAAAAATGGCAGAAAGATTAGGAGTTGAAAATAAATGTGTGTTTTTAGGCTATGTTGATGATATAACTAAGATAAGGGCTATAGATTCTGCTTCATTAATTGTAATTCCAAGTATTTCTGACTACGCTGAAGCATTTTCAATAACCTTAAGTGAGGCTTGGAGTAGGGAAAAAGCGGTAGTAGCTAGCAGTGTAGGAAGTTTGAAATATAGAATAATAAACGGAGTTAATGGAATACTAGTTCCTCCTGGAGATTATATTAGTCTAGCAAATGAAGTAAATAATTTACTTAATAATAGGAAATTGGCAGAAAAAATGGGAAAAGAGGGTAAAAAGGAAGTAATAAATTGGGATAACGTAGTTAAATTATTAGATAAAGTTTACTGGGAATGAGATATGAATTACATTTGGTTTTATATAATTGTATTAGGTTTAGGTCTCCTAATAGTTAACTTATTCATAATTCTATATCCACCTTTTACTATTTTTTCTTTAGGTTTAATTGCAATAGGTCTTTCAGCTTACGGCGTTAATATAAGTCATAAAAGTGATAATAAGATTGAATTAATATTGGAAACTCTATATAATAATCTTGAATTAATATTTAGATATTATAACAAGGATAGCTATTATAGAATATTCGTCCCATCTTCGATGGGATCTAATGGAATGCTATTATTAGATAAATACCCAATAAATATAGAAAACATTAGAGAAGAACTTATAAATAAATTTAATGATGGATTGGGAGTATTTTTGGAAACGCCTGGAAGTATAATAGTAAAGGAAATGAGAAAAAAAGGGATTAATTTTTCTGAGGATTTAGGATTTCTTTTAAAGAAAGCTATAGTAGAATTATATGATTTTGGAGATAATGTAGAAGTTAGTTTTATAGATCAGAAACTAGTAAAAGTAAAAGTCTATAATCCAGATCCTAATAAATCCTATGGTATTTTAGGGTATATACAGGCCTTAATTGCAGCTTCGGTAGTAGCTGAAAATTTGTCCAGAATTACTTATATACGATCACAGAATGTAAAATCTAGAATATTAAATATAGATATAGGTATTATATAGGATAATTAGCAAAATTGGTTTATATTTTTTATTTTTTAACCTATCTCATTATAAAGTTATCATTACTGAAAATTTATGTTACATTCACTAATGTATGGGAAATATTGTATATAAATTTAGGTAACTTTACGCTAATTATATGAATGTTCAATAAGCATTTTATTGATATAAAAAATGTTAGAATAATTACGTTCACAATCTAAAAGTTTTATAAGAATTTTTATAGATATCAATATAAAAAATATTGTAAATTTTTTATTTATAAATTATAATTTATTATATAAATTTTCTGAAATGATAATATCGTATGCTATAGCAAATATTTCTGATCTAATATAGTCTATAACACTTTTACGTAACTATTCATTATTTTAATCACTTCTAATCCCTTAATGCAACTAAGCAAGCTGAAGCTATATGCCTATAACATTTTATTGGACGGTGTCACTATGAATTCTATGAGCATTCACGAAGTGGAGGAAGGCGCCCAATGAAACTTCCCGTATTATGGCTGGGAGTTCACACTCCCTAACCTAGATATGGGGAAGGAGCGATGAGGCCTAGTGACTATTAGTCACGATGAAAGGTAGAACTCTAATACGTGCTTTGTGGATTAGTTGAAATTTCTTAGATCTTAAGCTAGGAGAAGTAAAATAAATTCTAAATCTTATGTTGAGTTAAAATTTAGCTATATGTTCCTTTTGAGAAAAACTGAAGAATTCCACAAAGAATCTAATACGATAAAGTTTATATAATGGAAAATCATATGCTATACTATAAATTTCATTTTTAAAAGCTAAAGAGATGACTAGTTTCATACCAGTTTTCCTTAATATATAGAAAAGTTTAAAAATAGATATTGATATATTATGTTTGTGAGTAAAGAAAATAAGCTGTTAGAGCTAAATAGGAGAAAATTCCTTTCTCTTGCATCCTCAACATTATTAATAAGTACGCCTATCGCAATTTTAATTAATGAGAGAAAAGAAGATCAGGAGAAAATAGATAAAGCATCGTCCCGATCTTCATTAACTACTACATATCCTTATATTGCAATAGTAGAGGGGAACCCTACTAATGGTTATAATGTAATAACGAATTCTGGAATAATATTTAATGGTAGTTGCAATAGTGGCTCTGGAACGTGCGGAATATATGAAGCTATTGAGTACTTACAAAATAATTACGGTGAAGGGACTGTAATTCTTTTAGGCGAGTTTTACCCCATTAAATCACCCATAACAACTCCCCTAAGTAATATAGAAATTACAGGAAGTGGGATTATTTACATAAACCCTAATAGCGCCCCAATGTTCATTTCACTCATTCCCTCAATTAAGAATGTAAAAATTCGCTGGTACTCCAACATAGGTGCAATAAATAAGATCTTATCTAAGAGATTGTCGTTTTCCTCAATGCCCTATGTGTTATTTACGAACACTTCTTACTCACTTTTATTTGCAAATGGACAACAAGCTTTAGGAACTCCTTCACAGTTCACAATTTCAGCCTGGATTTTCGGAAAGCCTAGTGGATATACTGGGTATATATTAACTTATGGGTCATTAGATGGAGGAGAAGCGTGGGGCATAAGGGCCGCTAATAATGAAATAATCTTTGAGGGTACAAGTGGTTCCATAAGTGCACCTTACCCTTCAAGTATTCCATTTCATATAACTGTAACTTATAATAATGGTCAGGCTTCAATTTACATAAACGGCAATCAAGTAACATCTGGAAGAGTAAGTATAAGCTATCCAAATGTCGCATATTTATGGATAAATAATTTCCCTATTAGAAGCCAACAAGGAGGGATTAATCCAGGATCATGGTATTCTACTATAGAGAATATACAATTTTATAACAATGTATTATCGATATCGCAAATCTCTAATCTAGCATCATCTATAGGACAAGATCCAGTAACTACACCAGTGTTCTGGGGGCTATATAGATATATAATGTATTTAGGCGATTTAATTACGGGTAAGGGATTCCAGAGAATGGGTGCATTATGTTATAGCGGGGTGGTATGAAAATGCCCATAATAGTTTCAGACCACATGGATCCTGATGTCGACTTTTATGTTCCTCCTGGAAGTGATGCTACTCAGGTATTGCAAGAGGCTTTACAACTAGCTTTAGTTTACGGTGTTGCACACATTATAATTAGGGGGAGAATTTATGTATATGCTTCATCCCAGGTCCCCTTACTTCTGGATCAATCACTACATTATATATTTGAAGGTGATGGTTTAGGTGAGATAGTATATGTAAATCCTAATGGGGTATCTAATGTTCCTCCTTTAATTGCAATTAGTTCAATTGCTACAGCACAAATGCACTATATAACTAGCAATAATGGGGTAGTTAATGTTCAAGAAGCTGATTACTCTACTTGGGGATGGATCATTGGGTTTAAGAATTTAAGGTTAGTTAATATAACATCACAACGTTGGCTGATAATAACTGGTATGCCCTATCATATGCATTCCATAATGTTTTACTTTGATACTGTTCAATTCTTTGCAAATATTTGGTTAAATCAGACAGCTACTGTCCTTTTATATAACTGTTATGTAAATAACTCGGAACTTTTGTTTGATACGCAATCGAGAGAAGTTATGGCTATAGGTTGTCGTTTCGAAAATAATGCTAGTCTAGCCATTTCGCCTAGAGGTTGGACAGTTGTGGGATGTGTATTTGTCGGAACTAATGTTACCTACTTAAATCCAGGTATTGATGGAAATAACGGTTCAGTTGTAGGATGCGTATTTGATGGTTCCACTATTGTTACTCAAGGAGCTGACAATCTAAAAATTGTAGCTTCACAATTTCAAAATGTGACTTTCAGTGGAGGAAGTGTACAGCTAAATAGCGGTATAAATTATGGTATAGTAGGATGTTCTTTTTACGGATATAACGTAGTTATCTCTGACCTATATAGAGGACATAGTGTGTTTGTAGCTTTTAACAACTTTGATGCAGGCTCTAATTTAGTTGTCTTAGTAAGAGATAATTATACGTTAGATTCAGTAGTTATATTAGGGAATATATTCTCCTCAGATCCCACACACAGTTCCCTAATATTTATTTCCGGCTCCCCAATACCTGGACAAACATTGCAGTTAACTGGAGTTGCGAAAATGCTTTATATAGCCTTTAATACATTTATTAACGCGTCTCATACTTCTGGACCGGTTTACGGTTACGAATTAGCTAATAATTATAGAATTCATGGTTTAGCTTACATTAACTTAGGAGTAAATGTGATTTACGCTTATATAGCCTTTAATTATTTTCAAGAAAATTATGGATTGAAAGACAATAGTACTGGACAACCCTTAGGTTTCTTTAGTCTACAACAAATAACTATAAATGTTAAACCTGTACAGAACCTATTCTTCTATTTTAACGTTAATGAAAATAACCCAATGTATATACCATCTTCACAAACATATACAGCACAATTTAATATAGGCATAAGTTAGTGATGATAGATGAAAATAAAAATAACATATGATGACGGAAGAGAAAGAGAAATTGAGGTGAAAAAGGTAGAAGTTGTTGGGGACGGAAACAGAAATTACGCTCATTATAAGTACGCTGAAATGAAAGAAGACGAAATAATTATTTTTCATATTTATATACCTACAAATGAGAAACCCACCACATTACCACCTAATATAAAAGAAGAAATAAACTCAAAAATTTCAAAGATATCCAATTATAAAAATATAGCCGATGATCTAATAGCGAGAGCTAAAATAACTCAACTTAACGTTCAAAAACAAAACTGTATATATTGCGGAGAGATTGCAACAAATCATTATAATGGGAAACCAGTTTGCTCTTCATGCTTTAAATATTTAACTAAATATGGAGAGAGAAGTAAGGAATTTAGAAGTTATTTAAACAGAAAATTACTAGATAAGTGGACTTAAGTTACTAGCCCTAAAAAGATGAAGTAGAAGTACTTGTTTCATTAATAACATACCTATAATTTTTGATATAAAAGTTTTTATTATAAATTTAAAAAAATAATTATTTTAATCTTTTTCTAATATAAATTAAATAATATATTAACATAAAAATTATTAC
>Ga0208662_100664_pt1 | contig 11864 bp, 8 predicted proteins | sample OSPB_host_MetaG_FD_187136 | JGI IMG/M metagenome (GOLD analysis project Ga0208662, IMG submission 187136) | Hot spring microbial mat communities from Yellowstone National Park, Wyoming, USA - OSPB_host_MetaG (SPAdes) (version 2) | ecosystem: Environmental > Aquatic > Thermal springs > Hot (42-90C)... | reverse complement strand
ACGATCCTAGGCATAGCCCTTGCCCTGCTAATACCCGAGAGAACCAGGCCAATGGGTACTGCAGTACTACTCCTAACACTAGCCATAATGTTCTTCACCTCACTGGCAGCCTCAACGCTTGGGCTAACCAAGGAAGCCCAGTTAATCAACACAATAAACCAGACACTCACAACAATCGAGGGCGATTTGCCAAGCAACATGACAGTAAGGGGATACCTACTGCTACAAAGCAACTACCCATACCTCGTCACCGGTCAACTAATCAACGAGACCTGGGTCTGCGGACCAGGGGGTTGTCACTACGTGCCTGAACCAATCTCCTGGTTCATTGGTTTCACCCCATCGGTCGGGGTCATAGACCAGTTCGCATACCCACAAATCAACAACGCCACTCTGCTCTGGCTAAGCGTGAACCCAAACCACCAATGCAACTTGCTCTATTGGCCGAGCAATAGGAACATAACCCAAGAACCAGTCCTCGAGCAATGCAACCCACAGCTCTTCAATAACAATGAAACATTTGCTGAGGAGGTGGTTTTCGGAAACCCACCCTTCAACTTGGTTAGGGAAACAATAAACGGCACCACGGTATATAGCGGTGCTTGGGAGTGGGTGACACCGCCAAGCAGTTACACGTATAATGATGGGAACAACACCGTAGCAATCAACGCAACAATAAACATACCACCAATGCAATGCATCAACGTGACAACGAGGACCGGGCCCCATAGGGTCTGCTACCCAGGCACCGCATCAGCCGATTTATGGCTCTGGGCGTCGAGCATTAACTACCCAAGCCAATTGAGCGGTGGCAATTGGTCATGCAAGCTCAGCCTAACCAACTCGAGCAGGTACCCTGTTGTCGACCTAACCCAGGAACTCAACACAATGGAGGCCTTCATGAATAAGTTGATTAACGAGACCAAGGTCTCGAAGAAGCTGATCTACCCAAATGCGTCGGTACCAACCTACAAATTGCCAAACCCAACACCGAGTGGTTACCACCAGTGGGAGCTAGGCATCAGCTGTGAAAATTCGAACAACTACACAGTAGTTGTTCCGCTCACAATCGTGATTCACGGAGTAGGCAACAACCCGTGGTTCGCATCAGTGCCTTTCCTCATAAGCCCAAGCGACGCTTGGATCATAAACTCAGCAATAATCGGCAACGACCCACTAATCATCAACTGGTGGAACACCGACGTTAAGCAACTCCTCGGCTTCCTCGGCATACCAATAGCCCAGTGGTTGGGCGAGCTGGCGATAATCTACGGACTACTGGACGGAGCAGCCTGGTTCTTCGGCTTACCCACAATCCTAGGCCCAGTCTACGCAATAATGCAGAGCGTAATCATGGAGCTATCATTAGTCCTGTACCTACAGGTAAGGGCGGTGGGTAGGCTAATGCAAAGAGCTATCCGAAAACTCACGAAGGCGGTAGGGTCGAGACTCCAGGGCAGTTACCAAGCCCTCTCAAACAAACACCCAAGGTTAGCCAAGGCATTGAGTACACCGGGTAGGGCAGTTGGTAAAGCCAGGCAAACCCTCCATGAGTACCTTGGGTCGTGGGTGGCACACCACAGGGTGGTTGGGCGGGTCATAAACCACATCACAAGCCCGACCACGGCGAGGGCTGCGAGGATTGTTTTGAACCCATGGCACCAGGGACTAAGCGAGGTAGAGGCACGCCTAGAAGAGAGACGTCGGTTGTACGAGTCGATGGGGCTTAATCGAAAAGCCCGGCTGTACAGGTACTCGGCAGTCGCCACAAGGTTCGTTAGGGACTACGGAAAGATTAGGGCGTACTCCGAGAGGGGGCTACTCTTCGAGTACACAAGGCGTGAGTTCAGCAAGCTCGGGGAGAGCCCAACACAGCTCACCCAATCCCTAGTTAGGGAGGGAGAGGGAGACCTAGTCACGTATAGGCTCTCGCCCCAATCCATACTCCTCGATTGGCCCAGGCAGTTGAGGAGGCTAGCCCCATCACTCGCCAGAATCACGAGACAAGTAACCCAGGCGGAGGCAGAAAACGTGCTCGAGGAACTGCTTGGGAAGAACCACCCAGCCGTGGAGCTCGTTAGGCAATACCTCGAGACCGGCAATTACGCCGCGGCAAACGCAATAGCCCTAGCCAAGGTGGCCGGCGCGAGGCTCATAAGGCCCCTCCAGGCGGAGGTGCAATTAATCAAGGAGGAATTAGGCGAAATCGAGAGGGCACTCAGGAATTGGGAGAACCTTGAGATAAAACGCATCGGTGATAAAACGGAAATGTACATCCACGATGCTAGGCTAGCCCACACACTCGACTCGCTAGCGCGGCGTGTTGGCAAGGATTCAGTCACAGCCAGCGAAGTATTGGGCAGAGTCATTGATAGGGTGACGGCTATTGTCAGGGCTAACCTGACTAGGGGTGCATTGAGGAATGAGTTCCTGGGCGAGGTATCGAGTAGGCTAAAGCCAATTAGGGAGTTCATGGAGACAACGAGTAAGGGCGCAATAGTGAGCCTCGACCACCCAGTCATTAGGCGACTCATCGAGTTCCTAGGCCCAGAGAGTGAGAGAGTAATCAGAGAAGTCTTCAATGCAAAGGGCATGATTGATAGGGATGCTGTAAATGAAATCATAGGGAGGCTAAAGCCGATAATCCAGAGGAGGGTTAGTGAGGAGGTTGAGGCTGCTAGGTACATTGTTGCACTTAGGCACCACGCTGGCGAGGTCGTCAAGGTGTTCGCCAGGGAGTTAGGCATAGACAGGAGGGTGAGCGAGATAGAGAGGGAGGTCAAGGAGCTTGGGGACTTCGTTAGGAGGGTCACCATGTCAACACTCCCAATGCCCAGGGAGAGGATCACCAACCCAGAGCTCTTCGGCGAGTTTAGGGAGGTCGGTGGTAGGGTTGTCCTCAGGGAACCACTCAACATGGACATAAGGATCGACCTGCAAACGCCCAAGGAAATACTCAGCGACCCAGGGCTGTCGCTGCTGCTCACGGCTTGGCTGGTCAACTACTACGCAGATAGGCTGCACGGCTGGTTCGTGCAAAGCCCAGGTGACGCGATTTACTACACCTCGCTATATAAGGCATTAACGCCGGAGGCGGAGGCATTGAATACACTGCACGCAGCAGGCATAAGCCCGGCGAGACTCAATTGGGGAGGGTTGCTCGACGAAAAAGAGAGGCTTGAGGATAGGATGAAGAGTGTTGAGGAGAGGATTAATGATGTGAGGAGTAGGATCAAGGAGACCAAGGACGAGGGAGAAAAGGCAAAGCTAAGGGAGGAGTTGGAGAGGCTGAGGGAGGAGCTCAACGAACTAAGGGAGGAGTACAAGGAGGTGCTTAGGACATCGTTCCACTGGGCGAACGCATTCAAGGCGTTTTTGGACACACTCCCAAGCGAGGAGAGGGAGGAGATCTACGAGAACCTGCCGGGTAAGTTGAGGGATTTCATAGACACGGCAAAGGACCCAAGGGATGCGTATGAGGCGTACGTGAAGGGCATTGCTCTGAAGATCGAGGGGATGAAGAGGGAGATGAGCAGGAGGAGTGGTAGGAGGAGTGGGGAGGGTGAGGAGGAGGGCTGGGTGAGCATCGATGACGTGGCGGAGATGAGGGAGTTGATTAGGGGCAGGCTACCGAGGCTCGACGCGTTAATCGAGCCGGTTAGGGTCGAGTTGGTTGATGCATTAACCAGGAGGGTTGGTGAATTGATCAGTGAGTTGGGTAACGACCAGTTGGTGAGGGCAACGCTTGAGCCGGCACTCAACGAGTTGGGGAGGGGGAATTTGGACAACGCAGTTAGGCAACTAAGAAACGCCATCGAGAACCTCAGGCAGGTGGCTAGGGAGGGGGAGGAGTTGGCAATGGACGTTAGAAGGCTCGATGAGTTAACTAGGCAGCTCGAGGTAATAAACGCCTTGACGAGGCTAGCGCGAACCTAGGCAAACCCCAGAAGCCTCCATTACACACCTCGAGTAAGCCTCACAAGCCTTGGGACCCATACCTAACCCTCAGTATCTGTATCCAGGGGTTGTCACCAAACAACGAATCACCACCAACCTCACCTTTAGCCTCGGTAGGCACAGTCTCTGTTTGGCTAGGCTCAAGTTTAGTCTCAATGGGCTTGGCCTCCCTAACACCTAACTTATCAAGGCAATCCCTAAGCATCGCCTCTATCCTGCCCAGCCTCTCGACCACGCCATTACCAACCCCACTCTCGTGGTTGTCTAGGAGCTCCTCGATTATGTCGTTCATGGACTTATTCCTCTCGGCAGCCAACCTGCTTAACCTCCCATAGACATCCTCACTCACGGTAATTGTCCTGTGCCTAACCACGCAATAACTAGGCCAGGGTTAAAAGGCCCAATACGTTGCGGAAAACTGATCACAGCCAATGCGTTGCGGGGCGTTACGAAAGTCCCGAGGAGGCACGCCAATACGTTACGTGCATTACGAGTGCCTAGGTAGGTGTCGATACGTCATTGATAGTAATTGCTTAATTACGACAATGATCACCGAGCACCCACAACCACGGCCTAGGGCAATCACGAGAATTATCAATATTATTAATATCAACAATGTGAGGAAGGCGATAACGCCTATGTTGAAGTTCACAATTACTATGCTTGTGCCCGTGGTAACGGTGTATGACAATGCGGTGGAGTTAATCGAGGGTAATAAGTAGGGTAGGGAGATAATGAACTGCATTATCGTTACCAAACCAGCCACTATCGACACAACCACCTCAACCTCCCTGAGCTTCATCACGGAAATCGCCACCCTAGGGGATTATAAGTATTGAATGCGTTTCGTTACTTGAAATATTAGTGTATTACAGTAACCCCTTTAAACTCAAGCCCTAGTCACCGATGATTAGGCTAGTCATTGGCAGGCTGGACTACAGGGGAGTTGGTAACCCACCAGCCATCACGTTTAAGGATTACGACAATGCAATTAAGCTCGGTGGCGTGCCTGACATGGAACTCAAGCCCCTAACGAGGCTTGTTATTAACAAATTACTTAATGTATTAAGCATACAATTCGACGCATCGAACGCTAGGCGGTTAAGTGATGTCTTCGAGTACTGCGTGCAGTGCTCGTGGTTCAGCGGCTTCATAGGCTTCGTTGATGAGTCTTTACCTGACAAGGCCATTGCCACAGTGCCTACACCAATCATTGAGCCTTTAAGCTCAATTATTGGGCTAGCCCTGGCATTCAACACAGGCTTAGAGGTTGAGCTGTACAGCGACTTGTGGCCACTACTGACTGACGTCCTCACGCAGGCAAAGGCCCTTGGGCTTAGGCTTACAATCCACACCTCGGTGCTCGATATCAACCGAATTTATGTCTTCGATGAGGTGGTTAGGAGAATGATTAGGCTACCAAGGGTTGACGTGCTGACTGGCTCGACAGAATTCACAAACAAGGTCGAGGTGGCTGGCGAGAGCTATAGGACGCCGACTCTCCAACCAACAAGCCTAAGGGTTGAGCTTTTAATTGCCGAGCCTAGGGTTGATGAGGAAGTCCTAAACGCAGTGAGGACTTTGGGTCTTGAGTTAGGAGGCGTATCAACGCTGAAGGCGCTAAGCGACTTGGTTGGCTCTGAAGCGGTCATCAAGGCTGTGTCCATGGGCTACTTGGCCTACAACCCGATGGACCTAACGGTTAGGCTCTCGGCCAAAGGCTTAGCCCTACTTAGGGCAACCACCGAGGAGGAAAGCCGAGGCGGTGGGGAGGGTGGCTAAACGTTGTTTAGCCTCTAGGGCCGTGTAAATCAAACAAGCAGTTCTAATAGTTTGTTCGTGATTTCCGTGGGATTGTTTTTGATTGTTTGCCTTAAAAATCCGCTGGGCATTACCTGATGATCACCCAGCGGGTAATCGACCTAGACACGTTAATCAACTCAGCAATTCCACAATCGAAAGCCCCGGAGTACCTAGTCAGTACTCAAGCAATTGATGAGGAGGTCAATGGGGTTAGGGTTAGGTGCTTCATGGTGCCTAGGGCTAGGGTGTTCTCGACGCATGAAATTGTCTACCTAGCCGCAGCCCTAAACACAGACATGGACACAATCAAGAGGAGGATTGATGAACTCAAGCTCGGCAGGAAGGTCATACAGAAGCTCTATGCCGTAAGGCTTGATGAGGAAGCTTGGTCACTGAAGCCGCTGACACTGCCGATACTGTGCGATAAGAACCAGGACAAGGACTGCGTCAATGAGGTCGAGGTTGAGCCAGCCGAGCTCAGAGGGAGCATGGTTTACGCAATCTACGTATCAATAAACGGCATAGGGAGGTTCCTAAAGATAACCACACTAAAGTACCTAGACCACTACGAGGTGGATGTGGTAAGGCTGGCTGGGTATAGGGGCTTGGTAAGGTACGTAATCAACGCAAAACTAACCCCTTAAAAAGCCAGGAATTAACAAGCGATGACCACAAAGGCGAGAGTGGGGAGTAGGGGGCAATCCTCAGTATTCACCGCCGTAATAATGGCCCTAGCCATAATAGCCATAATAGCCGCGATAGCCGTCTCCTGGCCAATGATTAAATCAACCTTCGACAAGAACTACTGGAGCGGCTCGATGGGTCTGTACACGCTTAAAATCACCAACTCAACATACGCATACGCCCAGAACGGCGTCGGTGCTGAGGTTAATGGCACGCCTGGGGTCATCGGGTACTGCATTGCCTACGGCGATAACTCTACGAACACAACCTACGCATGCCCATCCAACACACCGAGCTACCAGCCTTAAAAGTCAGTTAATCAACAATCGATGAGCTGGGTAATAGAGGAGATAACAACATCAACAATAGGATTCGTAATAGCCATGGTCATACTAACCGCAGTGGTAGCCGGTGGGCTGTATGGTTACTGGGTGTATGCAAACCACGTAACCCTCGAGAACTACCTATGGCCAATAGCCGAGGTACTGCCATACAAAGGCGAGTACTTCCTGGCCGTTGTTAACACTGGGCATGAGCCGTTCTACGTCAAGCAGATCTACCTAAAGGGAGGCTCGGTAATAACCCCAAGCCAGGCAGTGAACCCAAGCCTAAACTGGTGCTCTGTTAGTAATACCAAGTTAATGCACAACCAGTGGTGGTGCGGCGAAGTCAACCAACTACCAGTCGCCGTCAGGGTGTGCTCCGCCCTGGATCCCCAGGTTTGTTCCGTAGTCCCCGTGCACGGTTGGCAGGTCGTGACGTTCAGCCAGCCGACACAGGCAGCGTTCGGCGTTGGCAATGCAAGCTGCCCAATACTCGCGGTGGTCAACGATCCATACAATGCTGGCTGGAAGGTGACGTGGTCCTACCCAATTGGATCAACATCCCCTGTTCCCAATCCTCCTTTGCCCAACCCTCCTCCAAACTATCAAATCTATGAAATGAGTGGTTCATCAACTTACGGGTGGTGCATAAACCCACCATACACGCCGACAACTATCACGTTTAACGCATCAATAACCAAGAACCCACCTGGTCTCACATGCCAGATAGTCCCAACAGGTGTGTCGAAGACCTACAGCGCCGGTAGTGTGCAGGAATTCACGGTCATTTGCCCAATAACGGTCGTAGTAAACGACCCATACAACGCCGGCTGGCAGATAAGCTGGAGCGGCGCCGCCAGCGGTAGCAAGAGCGGCAGTTCATCGGCCAAGTTTGAGGTAATCACGACGAGCGTTAATGGTTCGGTGACGTTCACAGCATCAATACCAAGCCCATTTTCCTCAATATGCTCAATAGCCCCAACAAACGCCACGGCCTACCCAGGGCAGACCGTAACATTCACAGTGAGCTGCACAAGGCCGCCATACTTCGTCTACGTGACAGTCACAGGCGACTCATGCGGTATAGGTTGGACTATATACTCATCGGTCTCCTCAATAAGCGGCACGGGTAACGTGAAAAACGCCATGCTGGCAATCGGCGGCTATACGGACTGGCTACAGGTAGTTATATGGAAAGCCCCAAATGGGCAGTGGAACTTCGAACCAGGCGGCCTGCAGGTAACAAACGGTAGCTCGGTCACATTCACAGCAAAATGCCCACAATCAAGTGGCGGCAGTGGCAACAATAACTACTACATCTACGTAGTAGTCACGAATGACTCACTAGGCGCGGGCTGGAAGATAAGCTCCTCAGTTGCTTCGATAAGCGGGACGGGCAATACAAACAGCCCACAACAACTCAAGATAGGTGGTCAGACGGACACCGTCTACGCGTCAATAACAAGCAACCCGAGCGGTTATGCGTGTACGATAAGCCCAAGCTCAGACCAAGTATCGAGCGGCGCCACCTACACATTCACAGTGAGTTGTGTAAAGGCCAGCCAGCCACCACCAACGCCGATGTGCTACTTCACGTACAGTGCGAGCACCAACCCACCTGGGCTCGACCACCCATCAATAACCGGGCCCAGCAGCCTAAGCCCCGGCTCTAGCGGTGTGTTCGGTGGTTCGGCTGACGTAACAACCGTCGACTCCCAGGGCGATGAGTACCAGTTCCAGTACTGGAGCGTCTCATCAAACCCAAGCGGCTACGCGTGGAGTGGGACGACGGATCAGGCAGACTTCAGCGCCCCGCTCAGTTGCCCATCAAATCTGAACTCCACAGTAAATGTGCAAATAACTGGGACAGCAGTCTACCAATTCATTGGGTGCAAGAGCTACTCCGTAGGGATAACGCTGGACACGAGCGGGAAAGCCACACTAAGCTGGAGCTGGTGCCCACTAGACCCAGCAGTGAGCTGGAGCGGATCGGGTGGCTCTAGTGGAAACGCGATATATGCAAACGGGCAAGTAACATCAAAGTTAGGAGTAACAAGTGGCAAGTCATCCCAGCAAGTCCCAGTGTGCGGCAATGAAACAGCCGTTTACCAGGGCGTGAACCCATCAGGAGGCTCGATAAACGACCAGGCAAGCGGCTCAGTAACATTCCAGGTAGAATTCACCTGCCAATCATCAAGCGGCGGCGGCAAGGGTAAGCAGTGACTTTACCCATACCTAAAAAATCAAAATTAAAAATCGTTTTTAACCTTTTTTTAAATAACAATCCTACCTATGATGGGTAGTTCCAGACCCAGTAGCCCATTAAATCATCGTATTGATTATACCACCCATACACTGGAATAACGGACTCCCTCCAGTAGTTGATTAGTGTTTGGTTCGTTGTTACCGGCAGCCACAGTGCGGCTGTGGCGTTTGTTGCGAACGTGATTGTCAAGTCGCAGATCGGGCCTGGCGTGATTATGTAGTTTATGCCTGGCACGAATGTTGGGACGTACTCCATGAACATTATCCCCGTGTAGGTAGCGTTCTCAACCGGTATCGGCATGTAGGTGTAGTAGTTGCCGTAGGCACCCACTGTTAGGTTGGTGAAGTCGTTAGTAATGAACGCCCTTGTCAGGGTGAACGGTATCACCTCGTACGCCACTGTGCCGTTCCAAACAATCTCCATGCCGCCAGACTCCATCGGGTTGAACATGAAGGGCAAAAACCCAAGGGTGTCCCCACAGGCCAGTACGTAGTACCCATTTATCGTTACGTTATCGACCCAGCATCTTCCATCCCAACCAAATAGGCTCAGCCCCTGCGGGCTCACGAAGTAAGCTCCAATGTCAGGCTCGAATTGGGCGTAGTGAGTCGTCGAGTTATAGTAAACCGGCGGCCAGTAATTAAAGTACCACCACTTTAGGAACTGGCTCGACTCGAAGTACGCCTTTGGCGCTAGCCAGAACCACACGATCCATGCCGTGTTGTTTGGTAGTATGACTAGCCTACCGCTGCAGTACCCGGCGTAGGACTCGAAGTAGGACATGTTGGAGCCGACAGTCACGTAAACCGTCCTGTTTATGTAGACAGGCACTGTCTGGTTGATGTACCTAACCACTGTTTGGTTTACGTAGATTGTCCTGTTCACATAGACAGTGTGGTTCACAGGCACGTAGATTGTTTGGGTCACTGTTGTTACCAAGCCCAGCCCCTGGGCTATCGGCTTTAGCACAGCGACGTGCGGGCTCACTAGGACTATTGCCAACGCAACGGCTAGTGCTATGACTATAGCCCTCATTCCCCAACCCATTAGGCTCCAGTCGTATGCCAGGTCAACCATATTTATCGATTAACCACGCCAGGGCTTAAAAGGCATTATGTACAAGCCATTGACAAGTGAGCCGAAACTTTCGCCCCACAGGTGAATAGGAACCACCTGCAGGTGAAGCCGGCACACCTGGGGCTTGCTTGGAAATAAACAGTTTTGTGAAACTTTCACTGAACACCCCAATTAAATTAGTAACTTCTCCTCTTTAACTATTAATGTTTAGAAAAGTATTTATTTCGGATGCCGGGCTTTTTAAATCGTAATGACTAATTGCGGCAATGGTAGGTGCCCACACTGCGGATCGTGCCTAATTGTCGAAGAGTGGATGCTCAAGTGCCCGAGGTGCGGCACTGTGTACAGTAGCGAGTTGGTCTATGAGCACATTGTGGGTAGGCCGAGCACGTACTCGAGGGAGGGGCAAATGCCGAGGAGGCTGGGTATTTCGGGCAAGGTGAGGCGGATAGCGGCGTTGAGGAGGGGTATTACCTGGGAAGGCCTGGGGAGCAACTCAAAAACAAATGCAGAAAGGGGCGCTGATAAGGATATGGCGAACTACGTTGAGAGGCTAGCCAAGGCACTCATGGAGACTGGGGACTTCGGCGAGGATGAGGCTAGGGCGTTTGTTGAGGAGCTCGTTAGGGAGTTGATGGGTAGGGGTGTGGAGGGTGAGGATGGAGGTGATACAGGTGGGACCAGGGCTTCTTTGCCCAAGGTGGAGACTGTGGTTGGGGTTTGGAACTCGATAACGAGCGGAAAGTCGAATAAGGAGGGAGGTAGGTACAACATGGCGATTGCAGAGGCGATCAGGTGGGCGCTCGCCGCCACAAGGACCTGGAGGCCACTGATTAGGAGGGCACTTAGGCTCCTAAAGGCGGAGCCAAGCGATGACTTAGTGGAGCTCGGCATAAAGTACTTCGAGGAACTATACGAGTACCTCAAGGAGGAGGTGGGCGGGGTGGAGCCGTGGAGGTACATATCCTCAATAGCCATAGCGGCAGCGGCAATGGCCAAGGCGGAGAAGCTAGGGGCTCCGCTGAGCTTTGTGAGGGTTGAGCTGAGGGTGAGGGGTCTCGAGAACATATACGAGGGATTGAGGCTTGAGAAATTCATAAACAAAGTTAAGGTAAGCAAAGCACAAAACTAGAACTTATACAAACCAAGCAAGCTGATCACATGAAATAACTTCCTACAGATCGTACCTCACGGTGCACCAACGATCGTTGGTGCACCGTAGTTCACGAGACCCCCTCTCCGTAGCCTCCGTGCACGGTCTTCCCGATCCCGTAAGATGCTTTTCACGGTATCCCTCGATCAGGTGGCCTTATAAACCTGCCTCCTACTAATTAAATGCCCGTGGATTTACTGCTTAATAGGCAGGTTAGGGTTGGCGGCGTTGAGTCCGCGTATGTCGAGGTTAGCGAGTTTAGGAGGGCGTATGTCCTGCAGAGCCACCCGTGCCAGTGCAAGTCCCTGGTCGATACCGATAAGGTGGGGAATGAGGGGGTGCTCATTGGCGAGTTGGCTCATGGGACCATTGAGTGGGCTTTGGAGGCGTATAAAGATGCCGATAAGGTCAGGGTGCCGCTGTCGATAATCGTTGCTAGGAGCGTCGACGGTTCAATAATTTGCATATACCCGGATTGTGTCTGTAGGGCCCTGCAGAGGTTTACGAATATGGCGCCTAGCGATTCGAAGAGGGCGTTGGTCAATGTGGTGTTCGTTGATGACAATAGGTACAACCCGAGGAGCCATAGGGATTCCGAGAA
>Ga0208662_100657_pt1 | contig 11980 bp, 18 predicted proteins | sample OSPB_host_MetaG_FD_187136 | JGI IMG/M metagenome (GOLD analysis project Ga0208662, IMG submission 187136) | Hot spring microbial mat communities from Yellowstone National Park, Wyoming, USA - OSPB_host_MetaG (SPAdes) (version 2) | ecosystem: Environmental > Aquatic > Thermal springs > Hot... | reverse complement strand
ACGTGGGGGTGCGTGCCCCACAGGACGCGGGTCTACCCCTTGCGGGGAACCCCGCTTAATTAGTAGTTAACGTAGTGCAATTTAAAGTTTTCTGTAGTTAAGGGGGGCGGGAACCCTCGTCCTTCCAAGGCGGGGAGGAGGCCATAAGTTTTTATTTTTTACAGCCATTAGCTCTTTGATAAGTATGGAGATAACAGCCACACAAATTGTTGGATTCATTTTCATTGCTGCAGGACTAATAATGTTATTCATGAACGTTGTAGGTGTACTTGAAGGAATAGCATCACTAGTATTATTATTTATAGGGTTATACTTCGCTGGAATACTAAAGTGAGGTGTTTTTATGAATATAGATGTTCTTATTTCTTTAATTGTAGGTGTAGGTATAATAATTGTTCTTATAATACTTTATGCATTAGGTGATCTACCAAAATTAAAAACCTTCGGTAGAGTATTGACAGTCATTGGCGGTACGTCTGCATTTGCTGGAGCATTGTTAATGTAAAGCTAGTCAAAAATTTAATCTCAAAAAATTATTTATTTTTATGGTAGCTGTTCCAGTAAAGAAGAGTTCATCATCGCCCAGTCCATCACCTAGTCCATCACCATCACCGACTCCATCATCATCACCATCACCAAGTTTACCATCTAAGCAAGAAATTACCGAGAGACTTAAACAACTCAGAACCAATTTCAGCTGGGAAGAACTGAATAGATTAAGAGAGATGTTTGAGTTTTTTGATACTGTTATTTCTCCGATGCATAAGAAATACAAGCTTGATCCTAAAATTACTGCTTATTTCCTTTCAGAGCTTACGTACAATGCGTTAAATATTATGCTTAATAAATCATATCAGGAGGCACCTAGGGGATTAAGCATTGAGAGTGCAATTTCTATTATTGACGAAGAACTTCCCAAAATTATAGAAAAGTCTAGTAAAGAGGGAATCTCTACGGAGAACATAATGGCTGTATGGGATCTAATAAAGCGTATGACGAGGGCGATGAAATAATGGAAGAATGCGTTAAACCGATTATCATTCACATTTACGCAGAAGGTCATTTGATAGACTTTCCCAACATCCCAGTATATCTTGGGATGTATAATGGTAATTATCTTGTGATAAATTCATTTACAAAATACCCAATATCGGTTGCAGAGAAGGAAGTCGTCGCATTAGTTTTTGCAAGAGCCAGAAAAATATATGAGACTAAAAAGACGATTGTATCGAGAATATTAAAAATTGATACTAATTTGTGGAATTGGGGTGATATATTTCTGGTCGAGTCGAATAATGAACTATATCCGATAGACGAACCTCAGAAAACTTTCGAATTCAAGCCTTTTAGACAGATGTATTCTGGTCTTCCTAACTTTTATTGGAATGGGGAATGTATGATTGCTTTTGATAAATGTGAAAAATTCCCTCTTTACGTTAATTTAGAGTTATGTATGTATGACAATTTTCATTTCTTTGTTCTAAAACAATTTAAAGATGGGATAGCATACATTTTTCAATCTCCGTTACTTTTTGATAAAATAAACGGTCTTAAGTCAAGAAGTTAAAAATCTTCATGCCGAAAATTTTTATTTTTGCGGTTGGAAACTAGTTTGATGGTATCTATTTCATTTCCTCAAACGTTTATTAGAATTTCTGCAAATACTGGATACCAGCAATCTTCAGCTCTTTTTGCTTTAGGGAACGGCGGTGCTGGTATAGTGAATATGCAATATCCTGGTCCTGAATTTTATAGTTACCAAAATACATGTGGATTGCCTTGGTACGATTCTTTTCTGACCACTACTCTCACTTTCTATGTTACATTAATAGGAGAACCTAATTCTCAATATAAAATTGCCGGTGTACCGGTGTATTATTCGATACCTACAGCCAACGGTTGTGCTCCAGCACAACCGTTAACGTTCCCAACTTATACTTTTAATACCGACAGCAATGGCTTTGGATGCGTTACATATACGATGACAATACCCAACGTTCCAACACCTTATTATAGAGGTATAACAATAACTGGGCCAGGTATTTCTGGTCAGACTTCACTTTTGATTCTTTTCCAAAACGTTTTCCCATTTTATTTTACCTCTATCACCGTATATCCAAATCAGCAGATATGCGGTACTACACAAAGCGGCTCAACTTTATGTGTAACGTTACAGCAGATGGAGGCTATAATTCCTTATTTCTCTAATGCATCTGGCAGTCAAGCAGTTCAGTTAAGTCCGCCAGCACCAGCGTTAAGTAGAACTGGTACGACTTTTTCCATAACGGGAAAATTAAATAATAATTTTATGGATATAATTCAGAAGATTGTGGGGAGATAAGTATGGAGACGAAAACTCTTGTAGCAATAATAGCAATAATAATAGCTGCAATAGCACTCCTCTTATACTTAATAGAAGCTAAGAAAATATTTGTTAGTGTAGCGATCTCTGGTGTTACCGTCACTCTATCTAATTCAAATCCAATAGGTTCGGTTACTATACCGATTACTGCCAATACACAAACATCCATTTCCATAACATTCTCTATTTCCAATGCCAATCCTAACGCCACTTACACTATAACTTTTGCTAATAACAAGAACTATACACTTTCCACAGATTCCTCAGGAAGCGGAAGTCTTACAATTTCATACAACGTTAATTTAAGCTGCAGTGGAGCATATTTACCCTTAATCTTCAATATAACTGGGCCATCGATATCTAATAAAAATAATAACCAATTTACGCTCATAGTATATTTGCAAACGATAACGACTAGTTCTACACCGACAACAACTAGCCCTATTTCAAGTCCGTCACCAACACCTTCTCCAATATCATCACCAACACCATCACCAACACCTTCTGGAATACAAGTGACATCCTTTATAATACCAAGTGGTTGTACAGACGCATATTGTTGGGGTATGATAACTTTTACTTCAACAATTAGTGGTACTTTGACCAAAATATACACAAATTATTCAAATGGGAGTAGTTATTGTTGGGCTAGCGAAACTGCGGGTACGCAGATATCTACAGGATCAAATACAGTATGGCTTGATGATTTTCTTCCATGTAACCATCTAAGCTGTAATCCTCCAGGACAGATAGTGTCACTAACGTTTGTCATTAATGGAACTCCATACACTGTGTCAGTAACTCCCACTGTAGGAAATCCATTAGCTCAAACGCCACCTTCACGATCCCAAATATTCGTAGGTGGCATATGTTGAGTAGTTCGCCAAGCGGTCGTTCAACTGTAGCAGTAATCCTAATAATTTTACCATGCTCTCATAGGGGGATGGAACTATAAACTATATTATACTTGTTTTTGGTGTTTTTATACTAGCTATCGGCATCGGTTTTCTTATATTCGCTAGTTTGTTGAAAATTTAATTGACCAAATAAAATGTTTTTTAAATGATATTTTAGTGCACTCATTGATACGCCAAATAGATCTTTTACATCACATCCGTATATAAAACCAGCTGAAAATGTTAGTAACACATCTAGTCTCCCAGAACCAAAAAGCGAAATGAAATTTTTCAGAATTACTTGAGCTTCGTTTTCATTTATGTTACAATATTCACATATACGTTTAGTACATGCATCTATGTTCCATTTGTACTTCATATTCAATTTTCTACTTATTTTTCTACTTATATGAAGGACAGAATTCGGATCCAGCCCAAAAAAATCTACTATGTCGCCCACGGTTACGCAATATCGCCTTCCCACGAGATGTAGTAATACGAAAAAATATTCATCGTCATTTATATTAAGCTTCCTGTATAACTCCACGGTTTCTTTCAGGTAATTTTTTGGGTCATCAATCTCACATTTTCTCTCCTTTAAAAAATTAAAAAAACTATTTTGTTTATATATGAGGAAATCTGCAACTCTCATTAGAACCCCTAACATTCTTTTTCTATTATCACATTACTTGAGATATCCTTTATTATGTCTATCATGAGTCCTATAAATGCACCTTGAATTGGGTTCTTAGGTAAACACACATGTAATTCTACGTCTTCTTTTTTCTGGCTACTGAAGACTAGATCCAAGAAATCTTTGTTTGCTATTTTATATAGCAGTTCTTTAATATTGTTAAGATCAGTTTCTTCTTGCTTCTGTAAAACCATCATAGCGTCTCTCAGTGATTTTAGATAACCAAAAGGATTTTTCATGATTTCATCAACGTTCAGAAAACTTTCTAAGTCCATTACTTTGTCATATTTATCTTTCTCTTTATTAGAGCATTTAGGAAAACAAATTAAGATTTTCATCCGTTTTACCTAAGAAATTTTCATAGAGGGCTGGTATTTAACTTTTCGCCCTCGTCAACGGTTTCCGATAAGCCGTGAATTTTACGTAATTTTTAATATATAATAAATCAACGAATCTGTGTTTTTCCCCGTCCTTATAACGCAGATTTATCGTTCCTGGGATCCTCAGAATGTTAATATGGTTGTTACTCACTTTTGGATCTGGCTCAAGACCTATTTTTTTCACACACTCTACCAGTTTTGCTTCTTCCTTTAACCACTCCTCTTTAGTAGTGACCATTTTATCCAATTGTTTATATATATGTAGTCCTCCGCCAGAAAATACTATCATATCTGGATCGCACACCATGATGTTTTCCATTTGCTTTTTAGCAAATTCCTTCGTTTCTTTTTCATTTTCAACATTGATATAATGTTTGAAATCAATATCAACAAATGTCCAGAATGTACCGCCGAATGTCTCTACTCTATATATATCTGATGTGAAATATGCTGGGCAAATATACCAATTATTTGCAAACGCTTTTCTTATTTTTTCAAGTACTTCATTTAAATTAGTTAAATACTCTACATAATCAATTTGGTTGTGTTTATTTCTAAATTTCTTATGCGAATAATAAGGTGAAAATATATGAACGAAATTATTTTCATTATTATTCATCCCGAAGATATAGAACCACCTTTCTATTCCATGTTCAAGATACGGTTTTAGTAATGTTTTTAGAAAGATAATTGTGTTTTTATCCATTTTTCAAGCCCTCAAAGGGTAGCTAAAATCATTGATGCAATATCTGAAAAAGAAGTATTTAAATCTTTCTCATGAAACCTTAATGAAAGTCCGACCCCCTTTAGGGCGGGGAGGAAGTCAGATTTATCAACATCAAAACTTATTAGTCTTTTTGATAATTATTTTATGTATGTTCGTAGGTGAATGTAAAAACGGTGTGAGTTTTGCCAAAGTATTACCTTTTGAAATTATCAAGCTCAGAGACGTTTTACCGTTTGATCAAGATGAAATTGAAAAACTATCAGTTGACATATCTACACGTATGAATGGCAATATGGTATTACCATCTGGATACGCAGTAATGTGGAAGTGGAGTAATACTCCCACGAGACATTTCATAATTGTGTGGAAACAAATCAGCGGTATGTCAGCTCAACAATCAGCGGAGATAGATAAGGTGAAGGAATTATGATAAAGAAAACTACTGAAGTTAAAGTAAAGGAAAACGAAGATATCTCTCCTTTTATTAACAACTTTCTGAAGGACTATGTTGAAGATAGAGATGTTTATGAAACTGCATCATTAACACCTATAACTCGACTAACAGAAGATGGAAGAAGATATGCTTTATGGCTTGGGAGGAATACTGCAATATTTGCAATTAGAAAAGATAAGAACAAGGTCATGATAGGTTTAATCAAAGCAAAAAACATGGCAGAACTTACAGAAGAGCTTAGAAAAGTCGGTATAGAGATTCAAGGTTTTACTGGGACCACAGAAACATATTGGAATGATTTAAAGGCGTGTCTATTTGCTGCAATGAATATAGAAGATACTGACGTTAAAGAAGAGGCAGAAAGTTCTGAAGAGAAAGAAGAACCTGAAAAGCCAGAAAGTAAAGAAAGACCAGAGCAACCAGAACTACCCTTTGAAAGTGCCGATTTTGAATCAATGTCAGATTATGTATCTGATTATATAAAAACTGCAGAAGAACTTGAAGATAAAACAAAAAAGCAGAAAAAGAGCGGAACCTCAGGTATAACTTTCTAACTTAATAGAGAGAAGTGTAAGCAAGATTAAAATTTGTTAACAAACTTTCATTATGTATGGATAAGGAGTTAGAAGCAAGGTTAGATCAGATTCAACGAGAACTAAATATAATAGCAGCTGGGTATCAGAATTTAAAAAACGAAGTGGATAAACAAGAAGAAATATTGTTTGGCGGTAAAAACGTTCAATCTGGTCTCATGACTAGAATAACATTATTGGAAGAACAGATTAGAATGGTTAGTGAAAAAATCGATGATATAACAAAGACACTTTCTCTTAAGATCGATGAGTTGCAGGATCAGTTAAACAAATCAAATACGAAAACAATGCTCTATATATTGACAGCAATAAGCGTGTTAGATGGTTTAATTTCAATATTATTAGCTATATTTCATTAACGTCTATTACAAACGTATTTGATCTAGTTTTGTCCTTCCTTTTTTGCAGTAGCATTTTTTCGTAGATGTTATTAGGTACGAGATAATATTTGTTCAAAAACAATATCACTTTTTCTCTATCCTTACTATCTACTATATATTTTAGATCTGTTGAGCTTATACGCTTGTATTTATTAGTAACAAATGCTTTTCCAGAGTATATAATTACAGTGTAATCAAGCATACTAAATATTTTTGCATGCTCAACATTCATCATCACAATGTTATTTTCCTCTACATATTTCCTGTATTTCACATAGGTCTCTATATTTTTATAAAACAACTCATTTTTTCCACATATCTTATCATCTTGTTCTGTGAGAAAGATTCCAGATTCCGAAGCTAGTACTAACAGTTCCTTTTTATTTAAATTGTATTTGTTTTGTATTTCAATAATTGGTGTACATTCCTCATTCATAAGTGAATCTCTAAAAGACTAATTTTTAAATTTAGCGGGAGTTAAGGGAGCGAAAAACTTAAAAGTACCTTCATATCATTACAGTATGATGAAAATAGCAGTTTTCACTATAAAAGGAGGAGTAGGAAAGACCGCATTAGTTCTTTTATTAGGTTTAGCATTTGCTACTGAATTTAAGAAAAAAGTATTGTTGGTTGATACGGACTTACAGGCGGACTTATCATATAGAATTTTAGGTGATTCACTTTCCATTTATTCAATTTTCAGTGAAGAACATTACGGTATAGGAAGATTTTCTTCGATACCAAACTTACGTGCGAGACCGATCAACATTATGGATAACCTAGATTTAATTCCTATGGAGCATGACGCCTTTATTAACGTTGATCAACAAACTATAATGAGAAAACTTTCCGCTTTACCAGAAGGTTATGATATAATATTGATAGATACTCCACCCTCATTTGATAGAGTGTCCGCTGAAGAATTGTTAAGGAATGTTGACGCATATTTTTCAATTGTTGCACCAGCAAAACCGTCCATAAGAATTTTGAACGCAGAACTGAGGCTCATTTTGCCAATGTTACTTGACAAAATCAAAAATACACCGTACTTTATCGGTATTATAAAGAACAACATTTATTCCACGAATTCCAGGGAGATGTCTTCTGCAGTATCTATGCTTAATGACATTTGTGATACTTTAAAGACAGTTCCTCATCATACTCCTTGTGTATTTACTAATGAAATAGCGAGAAGGCAAGCAATTCTTAATTATGATACTATTGCATTTCATATCAAGACTAAAAACACTATGTCAATATCTAGGTCACTTAGTAATATGAAAGCTATCAGTGTAGCTCAAGAGTTTTTGTATCGTTTGCAAAAATATGCTATGTCAAAAGAGGAAGAAGCGGAAACTTAAAATATCGAAAAAGGAAGTTGATATATATGAGTCAACAACCTACTGTAAAGGTTGAATTTGAGGGAAAGGCTAGAATAGGCGAGATTATGGGAATTTTTAAAGCAATACAATTAAAGCCAGAAGACTTCTCTAATCCACTAGCATTTCAAATGGCACTTTCCAGAATATATTCAGAGTTGATGAACATGTTAAATCAAAGACAAGAGATGCATTATGTAGCCGATGTAACATTTACAGATTCTATGGGTAATCCGATAAATATAGGAGTAGATTTTGGAGATAAAATACCGCCTTTAAGTAAGAAGGAAGTTAAGGTGAAGATAACTATTGAATTTTTTGATGAGGAGTGATAAAATGAGTGAAGGGTTAGGAGAATTATTTCAGAGATTTGTGTTGGAAGCATTACCTAAAGCTGTTGAATTTGTCGAAAGAGAAGATATCAAGGGTTTACTTGAACTCGTAGGTAGGTCAACGAAATCCCCACCTGTTGTTGAATCAGTAGAATATGATGAAGAAACTCGTGAAGTTTTCGTTAAGATAAAATTGGAGCCAATTTTAGGTGTTGACATAAAACAGTATGCCGACGCAGTAGATGATATAGCAAAGTTAGTTCTTGAGTTACTGAAAAGTCTATTCCAAGAAGAGAAAGAAAGTAGTTAGTTTTTGAAAAAAGTTAGGTTAACTTTTTTCAAAGAAAAAAACTAAATGGCTTTAAAGTTTTACTGCTTATTCTGATCTCTATGTACGCTAAACAACCATCCGCTGAAAAATCCCAGACCCGCAAAAGTCACAGCGGAAAGTAACGGGAATGAAGAAACACTAACAGCTATCGGATGGACTACGGTATAGTTGAAAGCCTGTGACGTATACACTGTAACATAGAATACTATGCCGAAAAAGTAGCCCATTATAGCCCCTAGCATAGCGAACGCTAAGGCGAATATTAGGTGTTTCATGTCGAAATGGAACGTTTCTGCCATAGTCTTCAGTTTCTAATAAGCCGTGAAATTTATATACTTTTTGCATGTGTGTAGTCCAAGGGCTGAGGATTGGATACAAATTCATGAAAATTCAATGAAGCCCAAACCCCATACGATATAGGATATAAGAGAGAAAAGTGAGCTACCCCGCCCTGAAGGGCGAGGCTTCCTGCTTCATAGCCCCACCTTGCCCGTAGCAAAGAGCTACGGGTAGAGGGCGGAGCTCCACAGGCACTAAGGGTGGCTCCCACCCCGATCTCCTTAGGATGTTAAGAGAAGCGTTATAATCACGATCGGCGACCCAACCGCACTTTGGGCATACAAATACACGGTCAGTCAGCGTCAGATCATTCTTAACGTATCCGCATCTAGCACAAGTCATAGACGTGAACGCGGGATCAACAAAACGAATATTCTTACCGTACTTCTTAAGTTGGTACTTCATTATACTCCTAAGCTCATGAATAGCAACATCGTGTAACCTCATCCTCAGTCTTCTGAGAGACTTGCCAATAAGTTGCTTAACTTGGATGTCCTCCATTACAACTACGTCATAATGCTCTGCAAACCACTTCCCTAGTTTCATGTATATGTCCTTCCTAAGGTTCTTCAAATGCTCATAAGCTCTTGCCAGCTTAATCTTTGCCTTAAACCAGTTGTTGGATAAGAACTTCTTCCTTGACAGACGCTTGTGCAATACCTTGATCTTCTTTAACGCTTTCTCATAGGGTCTCAAGTTGGGAAAAATTTGACCATCACTTGTAGTGAGAAGTTTCTCAATACCTACATCTATTGCCACTACTTTTCCAGTTGATGGTAGTTTTGGGAATTCATAGCCCTCAACTATGAACGAAATATATACTCTCCCACTCCTTGTTAGTTTTACTACTACTTGTTTAACTTTGTCCAAGGGAAAATCTCTATGTACGATTAGTTTAAAGATACCGAGGTTTGATAACCTCAGTACTACGAGTTTCTTCTTGTTCTTTTTGCTCTTCTTCCTTATCTCCCTTGTTTCTAGTATTTTCCATCCAGATTGGGGGTATACGAGGGAGTAGTATTTATGCGGCTTCTTTTCCTTTGGGAAACGTGCTAAGCCTTCAAAAAAAGCGTTTCCTAGCCTCATAATAGCGGTCGGCAATTTGCTGTGCAACTTGTGAGTAAAGTTGTTGGTATCTCTCATCTTGTTTCCTCAAATCTAAGGCTAATTGCCTTAACTCCGTCTTAGTTAGTCCCTTCCCATCTCTTTGGTAGAAATAAATATCTGCCCAACGTAGGGTGTTGTAAATTTCACACGCTAACTTCAACTGGGCTTTTAACGCCCTCAATGTTTGTTCGTCAGTGTATGCTCTAAAACGGAACCCTACGGTGGGCATTAAGAGAATATCTGAAAAAGAGGTATTTAATCCTTTCTATAAGGGGGCTATCCATCCCTTGGCGAGGTTTTCCGCCCCCTTAACCCCCATTTTTATAAAAAATTAACTCTGAATTTATTTCATATATATTATTAGGATTACGGTTAGAAGAACAATATAGATTAGTATAATCAATATTATTAAAAATTGTAGCGATATTCCGCTTGTAGGTGTTGAGGGGATCGGTGTTGGTGTTGGTGTAGGTGTAGGTGTCGGTGTTGGTGTTGGAAGAATTATACATGCTAATACTGTTCCCCCTTGATAGAAAACTCCCCAGTTAACTGACACTATGATAACATCTCCACTGTTTGCTTTAACACTTATACTTCCTCCAGAGCCATTAAAAGAACCTACTGGTGACCCGTTTAAGAAGACTACAAAATGTGATGGAGGATTACCACTTGTAGTGGTGCCTGATACAGTATATGTTCCTGGACTTGGTACTATATAGGTCATTACAGTGGCACTTCCTCCAGCTATCTGATAACCGATGGATAATGAACAGCATACTGTATTCGATTGACTTATGCATGCATTTCCACTTGCACATGAACAACCGCTTGGCGAACTGCTCAACATCCGCCACCTACGAATATTTGAGATTGTGAAGATGGTGTTTGAGCTAATGGATTTCCTACAGTGGGAGTTACTGACACAGTGTATGGAGTTCCATTAATGACAAACGTTAGTGACACTATCTGTCCTGGAGGATTACAGCTTAGATGGTTACATAGAACAAAATCATTAAGCCATACTGTATTTGATCCTGTAGATATCTGCGTACCCGCAGTTTCGCTAGCCCAACAATAACTACTCCCATTTGAATAATTTGTGTATATTTTGGTCAAAGTACCACTAATTGTTGAAGTAAAAGTTATCATACCCCAACAATATGCGTCTGTACAACCATTTGAAATTACGAATGAAGTTACTGTTATTGGTTGGCTTGAAGTAGGTGTTGGTGACGGACTTGGAGTAGGGCTAGTTGTTGTCGGTGTAGAACTAGTCGTTTTCTGCATGGTAAAGAGAAGTAAAATTATTAGGATTACTGCTACAGTTAATATAGAAACGATGATTATGAGATTAGTTTTACTAGGATTAGATTCCGACATTGACTGTCCCTAAAGGTACTTAACATAAAAAAATAAAAACTTCTTGACCTCCTCCCCGTCCTTCCAGGGCGGAGTAAAAAATTTAAGCATAAACAACTATTTTTCTTTAAGATGTCTTCCTCTGGTCAATCTCTTGAAGATGAGGAGCGGGAGCCGATTTCTCCCGCAATACCAGAGGAGGGCATCTACGAAGCGGAGTAGCACCCACAAAAGGAGTGTAACACCCGAGACCTCGGTGAACCCTCGCCTTGAAGGGCGGGGATGAATAGCCCCCTTATAGAAAGTTTAAATACTTCTTTGTCAAAATTTCATTAATGGCTAGGAGGGGTAATAAAGCGATCAGAGCTACTGTTTCGATGAAGATCGCTCTATCTGAACCCCTCCTAGTCCTCGTAAACAACTATGTTAAGGCACTCCGTTTCACTCTATTTTGGTTGAAAGAAAACGTTCCAAATCCAAATGAGGATGGGGTGATTTCGAAAGTCCACGAGGAGTTGTACACGAGGTTAAGGGAGGAATATAATTTACCCTCAAAGGTTGCTGAGGATTGTTATAGGGATGCCCTCTCAGTGTACAAGGGTTGGTATAATAATCCTAAGAAGGGTAGGTTTCCAAGAGTATATAAG
>Ga0208662_100655_pt1 | contig 12002 bp, 10 predicted proteins | sample OSPB_host_MetaG_FD_187136 | JGI IMG/M metagenome (GOLD analysis project Ga0208662, IMG submission 187136) | Hot spring microbial mat communities from Yellowstone National Park, Wyoming, USA - OSPB_host_MetaG (SPAdes) (version 2) | ecosystem: Environmental > Aquatic > Thermal springs > Hot... | reverse complement strand
TAGTTATTGCGTATTGTGACGTAACGAGAATTGTAAACCTCCACTTGTTAAGTACTCTCTTCAAGTAGTAACTTATTTTTCTTGCCATTGCCGGTTTATCTAAGAAGAGGGCTGAAACAGAATCGATTACAAGCCTAGCCCAACCAGGCCTTAGTTTCTGTTTGGCTTCGATCACTTTTTGCACTAAGGCTTCTGGCTCAAGTTCTGAAAGAGACCATTCATCCTCTCTTTCTTTCATAAGTGCATCTATGATTATCAACTTTGATTCCAAATACTTTTCTAAATCCCAGTTAAACATCTTAGCTTGTCTGATTATTGAGTCCCTACTTTCTTCTGTGGTTACATATATTGCAGGCTCGCCTTGTCTTAAGCCTTCGTTCACGAAACTTAGGGAAAAGATAGTCTTTCCCGTACCAGGTTCTCCAGTAAGTGCCACAAAAAAACCTTGAGGGATACCACCCTCTATGAGCTTATCAAAATCATGTATACCTGTCGAAAGTCTGATCATTAAGATTAGTTCTCAGTGTGATAATAAATACTTTCACATGTTTTGTGAGTTTATAACAAAAATTTCCTTCTTATAATTACAAATCAAAATCCAAAAAAAATTAGTCTTATTGCATAAATGGTTAACTTATCTTCTTCTTAATAGAACTATAGCAGCTGCAATTATTATTATTACCAAAATTACTATGCCAGCTACTAGACCAAGGTTAATACTTGATGTTGTGGTTGTTGTAGATGGGGGTGCAGTTGATATGGTAGTAGATGTACTTGATGTCGAGGTTGTTGTAGATGGGGGTACAGTTGATGTCATTGTAGGCGTTACGTTCAAACTACCGTAGCTGAATTCTTCTCTCATATTTCCGTTTACTGTCCATACAGCCTTAGCTACTATCTCATACACACCTGGTTCTAACATGGACGTGTTTATGGTTGCTTGATAAATACCGTTGCCCATATTGTTAGCGATAACTACATAAGGCTTTCCATTTATGGTTACATTACCATAAGGCTCACCGCTAACATTCAAGTACTTCAAATATACATATACTGTAGCATTAGATATCTGAGTGGGTATCAGCATCTCGGTTGAGTTATCCCAGTTATACGCTGTTACATTAGCTGTGAATGTTGCGGCTTGTCCTTGCTTAACGGTCTGTAAGAATAAGTACGGATCGATTCTGAAATAGTGTGTATTAGCTGTTACAATTATCTCCTCAGCTGGTACATTCCATTCTACCCATCTGTAAGCACCGCTAGATATTAGGGGCGCTATTTTCTCTGCGTATACTAACTGCGGTGGTGTAGTGTTAAATACGTGAGCTGGAACTATCGTATATTCGTCAAGGGCAAGTATTTGCTGAATAGGGTTAGTGGAATTTAGAAATATCTCTATCTGGTAAGGACTTGTTACATTAGTCCACACTAAACTAGGAATAGTCCCAAATAGGTCGCTATTTATGAACCCGTTAACTTCTAAGTATGTGTAATTTACATGAAGTCCGTCGAAGGTATTTGTTCCCATCATACCTGGCAAGTCGTACCACCATATGGTAAAGTTAACGTCATATGCTGTTAAAGGTACTCCGTCGATCCATGTGTCATTATGCACTAAGTTTACTATTAACTCTGTACCATTAACTATTACTCCACCATTAGGTAGTTTATATTCATGTAATGGAACTGTAGTCCAGTTCTTAGCGACCCAAGGAATTAGATAATAGGGGCTGTTAAATGTCGTCGGCATACTATAGTTGGTAAAGGCTAAAGGATCATACAAGTCACCAAGTGTATTGGAAGCGTATAAGCTTACGCTAGCATATGGGTTAATATGTCTTGGTAAATCGCTACTAACTGAAGAGAAGTAGAATGTACCGTTTAAAGCCGAACCATACGGGTGAACGTTTAATATACTTATAGCGTAAACATCAGTAACGTTTAAGTAAATATAATTGGCCCAACCTGGTAAGTATACTCCTTGTATTGCATTATTCCATACTATTATAACGTAAGGTAATTGTTGTTGTAAAAAGTACTCTGCTTCCATTGTATAGTTCAGCATCTGCTGCGATGTAGGAGCGGTAGCAGCTTCAGAAAGTACAGTATCAATAGTGGTGTTTGAGAAACCTCCAGTATTAGCGGGGGTCGTATATATACCCTCAAGCCAAGATGGGACTAGAGGTCCTAAATTAATCCATCCGAAAGTCGTTATATTAAAGCCATTATAAGGAGGTGTTGTAGCCGCTGTGATTAAAGTTCCGAAAGAGGTAGGCTCTGGAACAATAGTTAAGTTTATCATACTAGCTTCTGTACTTAAGTATGATGCTAGCCTTTCTAATGGCGAGCTTCCAGTAGGGTATAGGAAGGTTAACTTTAGAGGTTTACCGTCATAATACCACTGTCCGTTTACATGAGTGATACCCGGTATTTTTTCTAAATACATTATAGCTCTAGTTAGGTTATATGACTCATATTGTTCATAGTATTGTACCACTTGTGGGTTAAACCAAGACTTGTAAACTACTGGTGATACATAATAAGGATAGTCTGTACCTAAAAGTCCGCCATCCCAGACGTCCTCCGTTACATTTTGAGGATTAATCAGACTACTTATTGCATACCTGAAGTATAAGTTTGCGGTCAAATTGTTTCCGAAAGCAAACACTAGTTGTCCGAAAGATGTCGCTGGAGATATAGCTACGTAAACTTTATTTTTATAATTTGATAAAAGTGTCTCTATTTCGTCCTTGTGGTCTAATGTTGCAAAGTTAATCTTTCCTTGAATTAGTGCATTATATTCAGCCGTATGTGTAGAATAGGAATAGAGATATATTATTGTCCCTACCCAAGGCTCGCTATACCTAGCTTGATACCAGTTAAGTATAGGTGCGTTAAAGTCTGATATTGCGTAACCGCTTGCTATTATTGGTTCTGATACCATGCTTACAGCGAATAGAATTAGTAGAGCAAATATAGAGGCTAACAAAATATAGTTCCCTTTCATATCAATAGTAAGTTAAGTATATGTGTATTATAAACTTTTATGAAAGATCAAGTAATGCACTACGAAAAATGAAAATTATAATACGTGATTAATTGAAACTATCAACAGAGAACAAAATTACGATAAGTTATAATTTTTTATTTTTAGACAAGAACTTAGAAATATTTCATCTCCTTTCATATTGATTTTTGTATAATTTAATATCTTTAATATTATAATTTTTGTAACTCATGTATAATTGCTTAGCTAAGTATGATAAAGAATACATTTATAATGATTTTCATAAATAGAAAATTTAATTTAGGGTGTTAAAAACAGATAAAAAATCAGTTTTACTAAATAATTTTCAGGTAACCATAGAAATCAGAAAATTAAATAAATGAACTGTTAAGAAAATTTAACCAGCGTTTGATAAAATAACTAGAAATCCTGTATATTCACTATTATTATATTGTTCATATCCTACACCTACTACATTATTGTTATAAGGAATCATTTCTTCGATAGTTACAAAAGGTTTTGAAAACAAAGTAGTAAATGACTTCAGATTGTTAGTTTCAAGGATAACCGTGCCATAGGCAATACCATTATTGGTATTGAAAGGAACCTTGAGTGCTATATAAACATTTTCTGGAGTAGATGCTAAAGCTGAGATCACTCCTATCTGATACTTAAGCGAGATTGGTATCGCATCTCCATTAAAGATTTCGGCGAGATATGGAACTGGCGTATCGGGCTGAGTCTGGTTTTCTCCCCCAATTAAAGCTATGCTGTTCCACCATGCGGAAGTTAATATTACTCCGAAATGATAATAGTTAAATTTTACAATAGTAAAATTAGTCCCGTTAAATATAGATGCAGTCATATTGATTGTATTTGCACCGCCTATTATTGATCTGCCGTCTGAAGTCGAGATAGTATATATTTCGTCAGAGCCTCCTAAAATTCTCATGTCCAACGGAAGCGATGAAGAGAGATCTTTATGCCCATGTATATTGATCTCTATCAAGAATGGAACTAAACAGGTTTGACCATTGATTCCGATGATATAAGCGTCTCCTCCTATTAGCCAATAACTACCTGTCCAATCTATAGATAGTACTTGACCTAAATTGTAAAAAGGTGATAAGATATTAGATAAATTGACTAATGTATTTGTATTTAAATCATATTCTACGAGTGATGTGTGGAGGTAGCCATTTACCCTTGTACTTCCTCCGATTACCACGTCACTACCATTATATCCTAGAGCATATACGTACCCTCCCTTAAAATAATTAGAAACATTCTGTAAAATAATACATGATTTATTTATAAAGTTGTATAAAGCTACTATACCTTCAGGATTTGAATTATTGTTTAGGAACTTAACCCCTCCTATCGCAATCTTTCCGTCCGATAATGGAGCTAATGAGTAAATCTTAGAAAAAGAAGGAAGAGTAATGTAATTAATGTCTATATGTTCTTGTAATGACTGCATATATCCGACGCCTAGAGGAATTATTATTATGAGACATAGAATTATAACTACTATTGACGTGATTTTGAGGGTTTTTTTCATCTTAAATAGGAATCTACTTTGCCGTATAAATTAATACTTTCATTACATGCAATAGTGTTTGTCTAAAAAGAGCTTCTATTTTACTTTAAAAATGTCAAGGATCAATCAACAATATTTTAAAACTAAATAAAAATCATCTATTGATAGCAAAAATATTAAGAGCGTGTAGACAGATCACTTAGTTAAGGGAATTTTGTTTAAGCGGTGATAGGTTTTGAGGATTCCGACTAGATATATTATAAAAAGGGTTGTAGAAAGGTTTCTATTGCTATTCGCTATAATTAATTTTCTCTTCTTCTTGTTTAATGTAATGCCTTATATATTTCATTATAATCCAGCTGATTTTTACGTTCCTTTAACTTATAAAGGGATATCGAGAAGCTCATTGATCGAAGCTATAGATAGACAATGGGGACTTAATAAGCCTCTTTATATCCAGTACGTCGATTACATCAAAAATATGCTCACTTTTAACTTTGGGTACTCTCTTATCTATGGCGAACCTATAGCTAACCTAATAATGCAAGCCCTACCAGTTGACTTGATCATATTAGTTCCAAGTCTTCTCTTAAGTACTGGATTAGCGATAGTTTTAGGTCTTATCTCCGTAGCTAAGGAGGGCAAGTTGACAGATTTAATAAACAGCACAGTCGCAATATTTACATATTTTATACCGGCGTTCTGGATATTTGCAATAGTATTGTATTACTTTGGATTTGAATTAAATTGGTTCCCCACTAATATAGCAGAGGCTATAAACGGGACTTCTGGGATAACGTACGTGGCTTCATTATTAAAATTCGCATCATTACCTATCATAGTTCTCACTATTTTATCTTATGGGGTAAGGATGATACTTACGAGAAGTTACGGCGTAGAAGCTAATCATAGTCATTTTATCTTATACTTAAAAGCTAGAGGGATACCTTCAAGAAAAATTCTTTTGAAGCATGTAATGAGGAATTCAATAATACCAGCTGTTACTAGAACTGGTATAGACTTTGCTTTTATTTTAGCTGGCGCTGTCTTCGTCGAAGAAATATTTAATTTTTATGGTATGGGCGAGCTTCTATTACAAGCCGCAGAAAACTTAAATATACCAGTCCTCGAAGCGGCCTTCTACTTCATCAACTTGTATGCAATAATAGTTTTGTTCGCAGTGGATTTAATCTATCCCTTCATTGATCCCAGGGTGAAGTATGAATGAACATTTTTAAAAACAAGATAATAAGAGATTTGTTTCATAGGAAGTCCTTTGTTATATCTATTAGTATCTTGGTATTTTTCGTTCTGGTGGCAATCATAGGTCCTATGACGACTCCATATAGAAACCCGTATTCTTCTTCAGAGTATTATGTAGCAGGTCCTTACGCTGTACCTTCATGGGCTACGATTTTCCCACAATATAAGGACTATCCTCCCGATATGAGTACTACCCTTAACTTAACCTCTACTTCAGGAAACGGCTATGTAACTTACAACGGTTCATATTACGTCGTGTATCTTAAACCGCATCAGTCCGAAAACCTTACTTTTACTTTATTCTGGAAGTACAGTTACCCTTATTCATTTACCTTTTCTACCACAGTTATACCTTACACTACTCAAGGAGTACAAGTTAACTTTTACACAGAAAACTCATCGGGTTACAAATTCTTTCTTCTGAGTTACGTGCCTATTAAATATCAGTATGAGTATAATTATCCGACAAATGTACTTAACTTGAATAAAACTAATTCTATTTCTATAACTCCTTCTAGTTTAAATTCGGCTAATAGTCCTTATGTAGCTTCTTTACCCATAAGTCAACAAGCATTACTAGGATTACAATTTCCAATTGAGCTCTTAGGGAAGTCTGGGCCCACATCTGTCATGATAAGTGTTATAAATATTGGTTCCACTTCTGCAAAAGTTTACATAGCCCCAGTTCACTTTAGCGATTTAGGTAGATCCTTCGGGATTTTAGGTACTGATGATAACGGTGCAAGTGTGTATGCAGAGTACGTCATAGGTGCTAGGTTTGATCTCGAATTAAGTGTTATTGCATCGATTATTATCGTAGGCATAGGTTTAATAGTAGGGTTAGTTGCAGGATATGTAGGCGGAAAGACTGATCTAGTTTTGAACTCTATAACGGACTTCTTCCTTACTATTCCAGGTCTTCCTCTGTTTATAACTCTTGAAACTGTGTTTATTGTTACTGGGATAGCGGCCAACATCAGTAGGGCAGAGCTAGTACTACTTATAATAGGAGGGTTGTCATGGATGGGAACCATGAAGATAATTAGGTCAGTTACGTTTAGCGTAAAAAGCAGGACATTCGTTGAAGCTTCTAGAGCATTGGGAGGAGGTACTTTACACGTAATAAGGAAACACATTTTACCTAACATACTCGGTGTAGTTTTTGCACAACTAGCTTACGATGTGCCAGTAGTCATTCTGATAGAATCGGGTTTAGACTTTCTTGGTTTCGGGATTCCACTATCGGCTTTTCCCACATGGGGGAATATGCTTGGAGCAGCTACAGATGCGGCTTCAAGTGCTAACTCCTTTGCTTGGTGGTGGGTCATGCCTCCCGGTCTATCAATAGTTTTACTATCAGTGGCGTTTTATTACTTCGGCACAGCTTTACAAGAAGTCTTAAGTCCTTTCAAGGTGAGAGGTGAATAAGACTTGGTAGTAGATGGTGTTATACTTAAAATAGAAGACCTCAAGACTTATTTTAAGACAAAAACGGGTTACGTAAAGGCGGTAGATGGAGTTTCCTTATACGTTCCAAACCAAATGGTCGTAGGTGTGGCAGGAGAATCTGGAAGCGGTAAGTCCACACTTATCAATTCGATATTTCGCGTACTTCCAAGAAACGCTGAGATAAAAAGTGGGAGAATATTTTATCAAGACAAAAATGTTCTTGAAATAGACGAACGAAATTTTAATAAAAACATCAGATGGAAAGAGATAAGTTGGATTCCTCAAGTATCTATGGACGTATTAGACCCTGTGTATAAGGTAAAAGATCAAATGATAGAGACTATACTAGCTCATGAGGACGTTTCTAAAGCAGAGGCACTAGAAAGGATCTATACAATGCTCAAGTCTGTTAACCTAATGCCTGAGATTCTAGAAAAATATCCTCATGAGCTTTCAGGTGGGCAAAAACAGAGAGTAGTGATAGCTATGGCTCTTCTGTTAAACCCAAAATTAGTAATTGCTGACGAGCCAACTACAGCGTTGGACGTAATAGTACAAGCCCAAATAATAAGTATTATAAGACAGCTTAAAAAGGAGAAAAACTTCAGCATGTTATTTGTAAGTCACGACTTAGCATTACTCGCTGGTTTAAGTGACTATATAGCTATTATGTACGCAGGGAAAATAGTCGAGTTCGGAAAAGTAGAGGAAGTATATAAGACACCTCTACATCCTTATACGCAACTGCTTTTAGAATCTATTCCTGACATCAGAAAAAGAGGGAGTAAGTTAAAGTCCGTATCGGGTTCTCCGCCAGATTTATTAAACCCTCCAACTGGATGTAGATTCAATCCAAGATGTCCGTTTGTTATGGACGTGTGTAAGACTACAGAGCCCGAAATTGTTAAAGTTTCCCCCACGCACTACGTAGCTTGCCACCTCAGGAAGTGATGAAAATGATAGAAGTAAAGAACTTAAAAGTCTATTTTAAGACTAAGAATTTGATAATCAAGGCTGTGAATAATGTTTCTCTCAAAGTACAAAATAAAGAAATAGTGTCAGTTGTAGGCGAATCTGGAAGCGGTAAGACAACATTAGGGAAGACTATGTTGGCACTCATTAAACCATTATCAGGTGAAGTACTTTGGGATAACAAGAACGTTTTCAAGTTAAAGAGGAGGGAATTAAAGGTGTTTAGGCGTAAGAATCAGATAATATACCAAGACCCCTTTGATGCCATAGACGTTAGAATGAAGGTATACGATGTTATAGCAGAAGGTATTAGACTTCATGGGCTTGCAAAAAGTAGAGAAGAAGAGAAGAAAATGATTTACGAGGTATTAGAAGAGGTGGGCTTAACACCACCTGAAGAATTTAGCGTTTCTTATCCCACTCAACTTTCAGGAGGGCAATTACAGAGAGTAGCGATTGCAAGGGCATTAGTTTTAAACCCAGAATTTATTGTGGCTGATGAACCGGTTTCTATGTTAGATGTATCAATTAGGGCTAGCATTTTGGATCTTTTCACGAAAGCAAATGAAAAAGGCACTTCAATACTTATGATAACTCATGATATAGCTACAGCAGCTTATATATCATCGAGGATTTTCGTTTTATATCACGGTAACTTAGTTGAATATGGTAAGACCGATCAAATAATTGAAAATCCTAAACATCCTTACACACAAGCCCTTATCGCTGCTATTCCCATTCCTGATCCTGGATATACCTTGCAAGTGAAACTCAATGACACTGAGGAACCAGATCCACTTAACGGTTGTCCTTTATACCCTAGATGTCCTTTTAGAAAAGATATTTGTAGAAAAGAAGAACCTAAACTTGTTGAAGCAGAGCCGGATCATTATGTCGCATGCCACCTATATTGATGAAGAGAAGGAGTTTAAGATAGGAAAGGCAGAACTTTTCTCCCTGATACTAGTTGTTTCGTTTTCTGTGTTTTCAGTTGTAGAAAGATATAGTATATATTTTTTCCTGTCAATGATCGTAGTATCACTTTTACTGATGTTTTATAGGAAGGGAGAACTCATCAAGGCGTTTAACTCGCTTAAATCTAGTAAAGAGTACATGAAAGAGTACAAACATTCTAGAGCGATAAAACAGAGTCAAAGGGACAAAATCTTGTTCCCATTGTTATTTTTAGCTCCGTTCATAGCACTTTATGTCTTCCCAGTTCCAGAGAACTTATTTATAGCCTTAGGAGTAGTAGTTTCTTACCCCTTGTCAAATATCTTAAATATAGTTCTTATAGCATGGATGGAAAAGGCTCTTCATGGAAAAATATATTCGGTATTAGAAATTGTAGAGATAAAAGAAGAGAAAGACCTATACGTAAAAAGATTCGGTTATAAGCTAAAGGAAGATTAAAATTTTCACTCATTCTGAATCCTTCCATGAGGGTTCAACCTCTTCCCCTTTTCTACCACGTTAATTTCGACATGGATAACATAAATTATTAACCCCACTAACAGTGATATAACACCCAGAACTAAACTTTCCTCACCCAGAGTCCCGATCACTAATAATGATAGTAAGATCGACAGAATCTGAAGGAAAGGGTAGAGGGGAGCTTTAAAACTACCCATGATGCCTCTTCTCCTAGAGATAACTACGGCTAGAGCCGTAGTTAGGTAAGAAAATATGGTACCAAAATTCGAAACGAGCCCTATCACCTCTACATTGCCTAACCCTAAGGACGAGACCATCATTGAAATTACTAATAATGTAGCTATACTCTCTTTTTTGCCTAGCTTAGAAGGTATTAAGTTATCCTCAGCCATTTGCTTTAACGTTCTAACTGTAGCTATTATAGTGGACATTGTCACGGTAAGGGTCGCAATTATCGCTGTGGCTGACACTGCGAGAATTAATAGAAACGGGGCTTTAGCTTTTTGTAGAGCAAAGGAAAGTGGATTCGCTTGTTGACCGTAGATTTGCCATGGGAGTAGATATAACATAGAGAAGACCACCATGATGTAAAGTACTGAAGTAATAGCCAGAGAAAGGACTATAGCTTTAGGTACTGTCTTATCCCCGTTTTCTACGTCTGGAGTCAGAGTCGCGATCGTGTTAAAACCAGAGTATGCGAAGAAAGCTAGGGAGGAAGCCGTGAATATACCGTATAATCCGTGAGGGGCAATAGGTGTAAAGTGTAAGGTGTTAAATCTCCCTGAGATTAAAGCAAATACTATAAACAGAACTAATCCTAAGACGTTTAAGCCCACAAGGACTGATTCTACTTCAGAGACTAGTTTTAGCCCCGCTAAGTATAATCCTCCTAGGACTAAGATGAGGAGTCCGGCAATAATTAAAGTATAACTTTGAATCTGTAAATAACTAGCAAAACCAAGTGCTGTAGCAGCACCCGATACGGAATAGGATATCATTCTCATCCATCCTACTAAGAACCCTACAGTGTCTCCCATAGTGAGTTTAGCGAAAGAATAAACACCCCCTTCACTCTCGGGGTATTTAGAGGCAAGTTCAGCGCTATTAAGACCGATACTCATGGCTAATAGCCCGGTAATTATGAAGGAAATCAAAGCTGCAGGACCAGCTAAGTAGATTGTGCTCCCTGCCATAACGAAGATTCCGGCCCCTATGATGTTCCCTAGTCCTATTGCTGTTGCTTCAAATAATGATAACTTCTTTTTCACAATTACGAAAAGTAAAGAAGGGAGTTAAAGGGTTATCGCATAACAAACTTGAAAGGACATGAGGGAAATATTTATATGCATATTCTTAACTATATTAATCCATAAGTTAAATAATGGAAAAAATCTCTACAAGGGCAGATGGATAACTATTCTCGGTAAAACAATGATCAGATTATGATATCACAAGGATTAGGAGTTAGTGGAGAATGGGGAGAAGTTTCAACATGGGTATCAGAACACACGGAAAAGAAGAGAGCTCTAATAACATCTCTTATACAAACTACTTCGCCTTTAGGTTTTATGGGATCTGCTACAATGCTTTTGGTATTCAGCCACAATTTCGTCATGATAGGCTGGAGGATAGGTTTCATGATAGGTGGGGTTTCGGCTTTCATGGGTGATTTCTTGAGATATTTAGCATCTGAAAGCCTATCTTTCGAGAAAATCAAGTGAGGGAAAATAAGCAAAGTGCCATCTATAGAGATATTCAAATACGCGTGGAAATCGATAATCGCTCTGATGTTTGCTATAGGCTTTGCTGCTTACGGTCCTTATGCTTCAATGGCTGCCTTTTATCATGAAATCTTTCCTAGAAAAATAGATACAGTGGAGCCAGTTATGGCTTACAGTTAGCCGCTGTTGTTGAAGGCGAAATAATGCTAATCTTGTTAATAGGATTACTGGAGTACCGAGTTAATATTTGGCAAAATGATAGATAGTGATAACTTTTCTGGTAGTTTTGGGGTTCAATCTCAGCTTTAGCTATAGTACCTCTTAAAGAGACAAATAACACGATTTTAATTGAGGAAACTAAGGTAGCTTAACGTTAAGTTTTTCCATTTTTCCTTATTTTTTATTGAGACATAACTTTTTTATGTATCTTAAATTAAGGAAAATTTTAAATACAATTAGCATAAATATAATTTATAATGATCGAAAGACGGATAATGCTCACGCTCCACGCTGATGCGAAGCTAATACTTCAGGATGTTTATGACTTGAGGAACTTGAAGGAATGGTGGATGTTTCTAAAGGACATAGAGATGGAGAATGAAGACACTTACATTGC
>Ga0208662_100654_pt1 | contig 12018 bp, 11 predicted proteins | sample OSPB_host_MetaG_FD_187136 | JGI IMG/M metagenome (GOLD analysis project Ga0208662, IMG submission 187136) | Hot spring microbial mat communities from Yellowstone National Park, Wyoming, USA - OSPB_host_MetaG (SPAdes) (version 2) | ecosystem: Environmental > Aquatic > Thermal springs > Hot... | reverse complement strand
TTGTTGCAAGATTCAATGGAAGAGTTGAATGGGGGCCAAGAGCTTTGGGCAACAGAAGCATTTTAGCTGATCCAAGAGATTTTAGGGTGGTAAGAAAGCTAAACAGTGCAATAAAGCAAAGAGATTTTTGGATGCCCTTTGCACCTACGATATTAGAAGAAAGAATGAATGAGTACTTAGTAAATGCAAGGCCTGCAAGATACATGATTCTCGCTTTCAATACTACTGAAAGGAGGGATGAGATAATCGCAGCTATTCATCCACAAGATTTTACTGCTAGGCCCCAAACTTTGAATGATTGGAATCCTTCTTATCGAAAAGTTATTGAAAGATTCGAAGAGGAAACAGGTGTGGGAGGAATTCTTAACACAAGCTTTAATCTTCATGGGTATCCAATCGTTGGCACTCCTGAGCTTGCAATATGGACGTTTAAAAATTCAGGTCTAGAATATCTTGCAATAGGAAACTACCTAGTTAAGAAATAATCATGCAGAGTATTATTTATGCTCTTAAAAAAACCAAAGCTATTAATAAATTATGTTACGCTGAAAGATAAATTAAGAAACTCATTAGACATTTCTAAATCACAAATAAATCAGTTCATAAAAGAATACAATAGCTTGAAGAATTACTTAGAAAAAATTTTATAAAGTAATATTGAAAATCCAAGCATTGCTAAATAAAAGGTCTTTACTTGTTTTTCAAATTCCAAGCATGCATTTAGCACGTGGCTTTATACATTATTTTCTAAAATTCGAAAAAAAGGGAAAAGAAGAGATCGCCATTTTATATTAAGGTATATGATATTATCCAGTTAAGGCATCTAATTCCAAGCAATTTTTCTATAAAGATTCAGGGTTATAGCTTATTATTTTTGAGAATAATAAAGAGCACCAAGGATGTCTCCCTATTCCAATGGAGATGGTCTTAATTTTATTGTATTTCATGACAAGATTTTTTAATTTTCTAAAGTTACGACGCTTTATTGACTCAATAGGAATCTATGCATATAAAATAGAATAATGATTGCGGACAATGAATTCTAATCTTCAAGGAGATTATAATTAAAAGCAAGAAATGAGCAAAATTAGGATATTATTGGTCTGCGAACAACCTTTACCTTCTAAGAAAAGAGCTGGAAGACCAAACTACAGTGTTAAGTATCTTTCAGAATTAGGAAACGATATAACAGTTATATGTCCTAAATCAGATTTGCCAGAAGATAACCTTGCCAATTATGAATACATAAACTTAGAATTTAAACAATTCAACATTTTATCAAGAATAAAAATAATGAGAGAAATGAAAAAGAAAATAAAAGAATTAGCTAAAAAAGAAAAATTCGATATAATTAGAACAATAAGTATTTTAGCAGCTTATGCTACAATATCAAACAAAAACGAGATAAAAATACCAATCTATGCAGACATAAATGATTTTATTAGTGACCTATATATTCAATTTGATATGCCTTTTAAAAGCTTAGCGGTGCCTTTTTTGAAAAGAATGGAGAAAAAAATAGCTAAAACAGTAAATTATGCAAACGTCGAAACTGATAAATGCAGAGAGTTCTGGAGTGAATATGGTCTTAATAAAGAGAGAATAGTAGTTCTTCCAACTGGAGTCGATATAGAACACTTTAATCCTGATAAAGCAAATCCTGATATCTTAAGAAAGAATCTTGAACTTAAAGATGAGCTGATTTTTTTCCATGGTGATATAGGCCCCTATGACGGAATTCATTTCCTGATAAAGGCTTTAGGTAAATTAAAGAAAAAACCATCTTTATTAATCGTAGGCGATGGTAAATCCGCTTATATAAGCCATCTAAAAGCGTTAATAAGAGAGACTAGGTCAGAGAAAGAAGTTAGATTAACAGGATGGATAAAATACGAGGAATTACCAAATTACATAGCTTTAGCAACATTATGTGCTATGCCGATACTACCCATAACGAAACATAATCAATCTAATCTTCATGCAAAGGTAAAAGAATACTTAAGTATGTGTAAACCATTTATAGTTACAAAAACAGAAGGGTATTTAAGGTCTCTAGGCAATATACCAATGTATTTCCGAGATCCTTTTAATGTAAATATGATCGCTGAAGACTTGGAGAATGCTTTACAGGAAGTTAAAAATAAAGATTTTAGCTTTATGCGAAACATTGCTAAAAAATTAGATTGGAAGAGTATAATTCATCAGGATTTCAAAGTTATGGAAGCAATAGTTGAAGGCAATGTTAAAGATCTAAGAGAGTTCGATTTGAAACTGAATTGATAATTTTGAAAAATAGCATTAAATTAAGATAGAATAACGTTAATGGATTATATTCTAAATAAACAATATATCAAACATTTTATAAAAAATCCATCTGACATCAGATTTATAATTCATTATTTAGAGAGAGAGCACAAATTGATCAAATTAACAGGAGAAGAAAAAGGTAAAATTAAAAAATTATTAAACGAGGCTGAAAATATAAGAGAATATGTCGTTGATAAACTTTCAGAAACGCATGCTTTCCATGGAGCTATGCTTTCTCCTTTAGAAGGACCTATAATTTATACATTAATTAGATGCCTTAAACCTAGAATAGTGATTGAAACGGGAGTAGCGAACGGTGCTTCTTCAACTTTCATATTAAGTGCTCTTGAAAAGAATAACTTAGGTAAACTTTATAGCATAGATTTACCAACTGACTTCCTCCCCGCCTTGAAAAGGTCGAGGGTTCCCTTTTCAAAGCGATTCATTGTTCCCCTCAATTGATTCGTAGCTACATATCGCATCTGAGGAGCAGTAAGGTGGCACAGAGAACCACCCCCATTTATATTTCTCAGGATCCCGAGATTAGATAAAAGGGGATCCTCATTGAAAAACAAAATAAAAAGTTTGCTGTATGCTGAATGCTTCTCCCTCAGTCCCATAAAGCCCTCAATCGAGCTGGGGAGAAGCGTTGTTGCCATGCTTAAAGAAAATATCTTTTTAAAATATTTAAATCTATTCATCCCCGCCCTTAAGGGCGAGGCTTTCATTTCTTGTAAAGACCTTTTATTAAAGGAAGAAATAGGATGGCTAGTACCACAATCCTTAAGGCATAGGTGGGAACTGATTGTAGGAAACTCAAGAATTGTTTTACCAAAATTGCTACCTGAGTTAGGCCATGTTGATATATTTCTTCATGATTCATTACACACGCTAGAACATATACTTTTCGAGCTAAAAGAGTCTTATAACTACATGCCAAAAGAAGGATTTTTAATCATAGATGATATAAACGTCGATTGGATAAAGAAAATTAATCAAGAAATTAAATCAGAAAAATCTGAACTATTCTATGATTTGCTTGTTTTAAAGAAATAATGTTATTGAAAAAGCTGAAATTTTAAGTAGTACAAATTGATAGTTTTAATATTAATAGGAGAATTTAGAAGAGAATTTACAGGTCCTTCAAAACTAGCATATCTTTTAACGAAAGGTTTAGAAAAGAAGGGGATTACCTCGATAATCTTAACTTTTAAAAAAGGATCAGTAAATTTAAGGAAAAGTAAAATAATTGAATACAAGCCATTTTTTGGCGCAAGCCATCACAAGCTTTCTTTGAAGATGCTACTTGATTCTTTAAAAAAAGATTGCAACATAATTCATGTTCATGGCTACAGGAATTTCCAAACAGATGCTGGAGCTATATCCTCTTTCCTTAGAAAAATACCTTTAATAATTACAACACATGGAACTGTTAGAGGCTATGAGTTTTTGAATATAGATTTGAAATCAAGATTGCCAAATGTAATCTACGATGCAATAACCTTGAGGTTCCCTTTAAAGGTGGCTAAAAAGATTGTTGCAGCATCAAAAAATGAAGCAAATGAATTAATTAGTTTTGGAATACCAGAAAATAAAATAAAAATAATTCCAAACGGTATAGAATTCCCAAAAATTAATTTAAAAAAAGAAAATAAAGAAACAATAAATTTACTTACTGTAAGCAGATTAACTTATATAAGAAATTTGGAAATGGCAATCAAAGCTTTTTATGAAGCTTATAGAAGAAATAATAAGCTTCGTTATATAATAGTTGGAGATGTGATTCCTAGCAGATATGGAAAAGAAGAAAAAGGTTATAAAGAAAAGGTAATGAAATTATGCAAAGATTTAGGTTTGCAAGATAAAGTGATCTTTAAAGGATGGCTAAGCGGCGAAGAATTATGGAAAGTCTATTGCAATTCAGATTTATTCCTATGGAGCTCAAGATATGATAGCTTCGCATATGCATTAGTTGAAGCAGCATATTTCAAATTACCAATAATAAGCACACCTGTTGGTATAGCTGAGGAACTTATAGGAAAAGAAGGAGGCTTCATTGTAACTCATGAAGATTATAAAGAAATGAGCGAAAGAATAATTGAGATCGTAGAAAATCCTAAATTAATGAAAGAAATGGGAGAACATAATCATAAGCGTTCTTTAAACTATAGCTATGAAAGAATTGTAGAAGAATATTACAAATTATATGAAGAAGTAATATATGGCAATGTATAAACAGAAACAACAAATTTACTCGGAATATTCGCTTAGGGTAAGAAAACTAAATAATAAATCAGATGCTTTAGATGATTGGGCTAATCATTTATTTTACACATATGTTAAAAAACTTAAGGAAGCTAAATTTCATAATCATGGAATAACATTAAATATTGGCTGTGGAACGGGCAATACTGATACTAAATTTTTATTAAAGTTCGGGTTATTAGTTGTTGGATTAGACATATCAATAAGCGCTTTAAAAATTTTAAAAGATAATTATAGAAGTGTTAATCTTATTGATGTTGTGTGCTCTGATGCAGAGAATTTATCCTTTAGGAATAATTCTTTTGGCACTGTCCTCGAAATGAACACTTTACATCATCTTCCAAATCCAATCAACTGCATAAAAGAAAGCATAAGAGTTGCTAAAAAAGTATTTTTAATAGATTCGTTAAAGCCTTTAATTACACGTTTGGTAACCAAATTTGGAATATTCGCCAGAGAATATGGCGAAATTCCTAGCCGATTAACAGAGAATGAAATTTTATCAGCATTGCCTGCTGATTATAATATGGAAATTCATTATATACTTTCGATACCGCATTTCTTATTGACATATAATAGAACCACAAGAAGAATATTGAAAGTTATATCCGAATATATAAATTTTAAATTATTATCAAGTTATAAATTATCATCGAGGTAAAATACTAGGCAATTATGGTCTTATTGTTCTAAATAGAGATAACTTAAATTGATCAAAAATAAATAGAGAAGTAGTACAATGTGCGGAATCTGCGGCATAATAGGAGAACCTAATAAACATCTTTTAAAATTAATGTGTAATAGCTTAATTCATCGAGGGCCTGATAGCGAAGGATATTACATTGATGATCGAGCAGGTTTTGATGATAAGAAAAGAATATATAAAAGTTCATAATGAGAAGGTTTAATTTATTTGCAATATAATACTTATCTTTTGTTTTATCATATAATTTTAAATATTTAGATAATTTGGTTATCAATTTAAATTTATTAAAATTAAATATAAGGGCTATTCAAAACATTGCATTTATTATGTCAATTATTTATATTATTATTGCTAGTTTAAGCCTATATATTTTCAGTTTTCCAAGTGATTTAGATACAAATCGTGTTTTATCATCTATTTATATCTCTTTAGAAAAAAATAAGATCAGTACTTACTACTATCAACCTGGAATTGGTTATCAAACACTGATATATATTTTGACAAAAGTTACCTCTATTAACTATATAAGTATATCAATATTTGTCATGCTATTATCCAATTTATTGCTTTTTATTTTCATATTTGTAATACTGAGAGAATTTACTAATAGCTTTAATGCATCAATCATCTCTTTACTTAATTATGTTAGTATAGATTATTTATATTATATTACAAGATTGAAACCAGAACCAATTATTGCACTTTTTTTAATACTCTCTTTTTATATATTAAAGTTTAGCAATAAATCTTATTATATCATATATCCTATATTTTTTGCATTAGCCCTTTTTAATTCCATGGTATCTGTTGTTATATCTTTTATATACTTATTTGTTTATGTTTTTACTAAAAATAAAGCTTATTTAAATTATTTAATTAATATGTTAGTGTTTTCTTTTATAGTGTCATTGATTATAAATAATTTTTCTGCTTCTCTATTTAGTATTAAGCAGATTTCTACAGAATTTTATTCTAATCTATCTTTTAACCATTCTTCTTTAGTATACTATTTTAATCCTTCAACATATGGTGCTTTTTCTTCTTTATTTATAACATATTATAATATATTTGAAAGTTTTATACTGAGGTTACCAGAATTTTTGGTGATCTTTCTTTCTTTGTTGTCAGCTATTTTTTATAGTAAAAAATCGCTTTATTCTCTTGATTTTAAGTATCTTTATTTAATAATAATGTCCATATCTATAGCATTTATATTATCAAATTTTATTTTATCTTATATTTTTTCAATATGGTTTTTAATAGGGATTTATTTTTATCCAATAGCTGTTATATTAACATCCCTTATTATTTGTAAGAATAGAAAATTATTTGTTTTAGTTATCATTATCATATTAATTTTTATTCCTATTACTATTTTACATCAAACTAATAATCAAACAATAGTTAGAATACCTAATGCTGTTTATAGCTACGAGTCTCAGGCTATTAATTATTTTACTTATTTTTGCAAACAAAATGGAACCACAGTCTACATTGATTATCGTCTAACCTCCTATATAGAGTATTCAGGTACTATTAATAGTTTGTATTTAAATACTGAGAATTTTAATCCTTACTATCCTACCAAAGGCATATATTTTATCTCATATATTTATATTACCCAAGGCATGTGGAATATCCAATTTCCAACAAATGATGCATATAAATTAGGTCTATCACAATATTATAATAAATCTTACCTTAACGAGTTATATTCATATGGCAATATATTATATTCTTCTCAATATTTCTCAATAATTAATTATTTATCTTAAAAATAGTATATGGTATTCATAAATATAATAATTTAATAAAAATGTTTAAAAAAATTCTTGTATACATAGTAACATATAATCTGAACAAGACTTCTTTTGTGCCTCAGAAAACTTTAAGGGCACTATTGAAACTATTATCTATGAATGAGCTTTTTATAATTAAAATATTAGAAATTAATTCTTTATTTGATTACATAAAATCCACAATTAAGATACTTAAAGAAAGGCCAAATATAATACATGTTTGGGCACCTAATTATTGAATCATTTTAATTTCTTTGTTATTTAAATATTTTATAAAATCAAGTATAATTGTAACAATTCATAATTATGCGACTGATGAATTAAAATACAACATTATTTATTATTCTAATATAAAGAAAATTTTCTTGTATTATTACTATAGGATAGTAGATGCACTATATTATTTAATAATCAACAGGGTGTCTGCCTTACATGTATTATCTATCTATGTAAAAAATAAAGTTATCAAGTATTATCCAAAAAAAGAAATTTATTTGATACCATATCCTCTGGAAAGGGAAAAATGTAATGCCACAAAAATGAGTTTACGCATTAAATATGGAATTGGTTTAGATGATATAATTTTTATAAACATTGCCAATTTTAAACCTAATAAAGGACATTTTATGTTAATTGACAGTTTCGAAAAAGCACTATATATTAATAAGAATTACGATAATAAATTGTTTTTGATAGGGAGTGGCAATAGCAAATTAGTCTTAAAAATATTAAGACTAATCAAATCAAAGGGATTAGATAATAATATAAAAATATATTATAATGTTGAAAGAATTATAGTTAATGAGTTATTATGTCTTGGTGACTGCTACATTATGGCTTCTTACGAAGAAGGTTTTCATCTTCCTATTTTAGAAGCATTAAACAGCTATTTATTTCTCATATTAACTCCTACGGGTTTCGGCTATGATTTAAAATATTACTATAGTAGTTATAGTTTTCATAAAGTTGTTGATTCACACAATCTTCACGTGTCAATAGCTAATTTTAAAATAAGCGATAACGATAAATTTAAACAAGAAATTGATAGTTTCTTAATGAACTTTTCTGAAATAAAAATATGTCAACAAATTTTAGGAATGTACAAAAAAGTATTATTCCTTTATAAATAGAATAAGTAAGTTATCATTTGAAATTTGCACTAGAGTAGATTTTGTTTGGTGCGCAGGTATCTACCTATTGAGCATATGCCTCTACTCTTCTCTTTCTATCAACTGTTCTCTAAGTGCCATCATGCCTCAGTATTTGGAATGATAAGTTCACTGTATTCAACAGCTCCAAACTCCAAGCCTATGTTTCAAGTAGCTGTAAAGGATTATTGGCATAACACCTTTGCCAATCTCCTTATAGATTTCACAGATTATGATAAACGTTTCAAATTGCTATAAACCTTCTGGAGCGCAAACCAAGACTCATTTATGAGTCGGCCTACTTAAATATCTCAATTTTTACTTTTCTCAACCGATATCCAAACCCAATCCTAAAACATAGGTTGTTTTTTAGTTTGATTTTGTTCTATTCGAATCGCATTTTAGCTTAGAACAAACTTCTAAACTAAATTAATGGATTAATTGATTACCACACTATCAATAAGATGTTAATAATTCATAAAAACATCACTACTGAATCATAAATCTTTTAATAAGAGATTTACAATTAAACAATCTACTGTAAAATTATGGTAATATTTTCTATAATAGTTCCAACAAAGAATAGATCATCATTGGTGGATCTACTAAATTCAATCAAAAGCCAAACATTTAAAGATTATGAGATAATTATTAAAGAAGGAGAAATCAATGAATATTTTGCCAGAAATAAAGCAGCTAAAGAAGCTAGAGGAGATATTCTTGTCTTTTTGGATGATGATACCGTTATACCTACTTTCTATTTACAAAGATTATTTCATCACTTTCAAAATAATAAGATACAAATAGTTACTTGTCCACTAGTAATTTCTAATGCTTATAAAGGTACAGGCATATCATATAATACTTTTAAGATTTTAAATTTAAATTTTAACCAAATTTTCATTGTTAACAAATTACTCAGTAAATTCTCTAATATTTTAAATAAAACGCAAATAAACAGATATACCTTATTAGATTATAAATACTCAGGAATAGGAACTACTATAAGCATTAGAAGGTGTGCATTTGAGATTATTGGTGGTTTTAAGGTTAATCTTTATGAGAATATTGAGGATAAGTCAGGTTGGAGATTAGATACCATATTGTTATTCGACACAATGAAACATTTCGGTGTAGAATCTCTTTTGTATGCACGAGATATATTTGTTTATCATCCACATTCGATGGGGTCAAAATTTAATATAGCTATCGAAATAAAGTTTTATAATATCTATAAAGACTACATTGATAAGTATATACTACCGTATGATTATAGATTAAGAATGTTAATAGATAATATTGGAAAAGCAAAATTTAAAACCTAATATAAGTTATTTATCTCTTCCTTTATTTGCCAAGGTCTAGTAAAATCAAATTGGAAGTTGCTTTGGAAATATTGCCAAGTATCTTTGATTTCCTTAATTTCACTTTAAATATAATTTCTTATAAAGTTAGCATAATTTGTAGAAACTTTAATCCAAACAGGAAAATTTACATAAAACTTATTATATGATATCGGAGAAATCATCATTTCATTCATTTAGATAGTTGCAGATAAAGCTATTTCGTATACCAAGTTACTATCTCTTAGAATAGTGGATCCAAGGATATAATAATAGGGAACAAGTTTATAAAATATCAAAAGGTAATAATACGCACGATTAACAATTTTGATATTAAGGAAGGTAGCTAAAAAATTTAATAGAGTGGTTCTAAAAAAGATTTTATTAAAATGTTCATGCATTACTGCTTATTCATATTATATGTATTATATGTTTTTATGGACTCATTAAAAAGAAATAGCGAAATTTACAGACAAGCAAGATTGCTCAGACCAGCTATCGGCGCTGTCATTAGAGGGAATGTTAAACCTTTGATCGGATATTTCAGATATTTGAGCTTAGAAAGTAAGCTTAAAGAAAAAGATTTTGGAAGTTTAAGTTTTGTGCTTTATCATTGCGGATTCAATATTTCAAGTAAAACCTTAAGTCGTTTGATACAAGAAAGACCTGTCATTATTGAATTTTATAATGATAGTAAGTTTTATGTAAATCATCTATTAGACTATCTACATGCCGGTTTACAATATGAAACCAAAACATTAATTTTCTTTAAAGAGCAAATTGAAAACGCAAAAGTATTTGTTGATGTTGGAGCAAATATTGGTGGTTACACTATCAGAGCTGCAAAGTATTGTAAAGTATATGCAATTGAACCTTTACCAAGAAATTATAAAATATTGAAAATTAATGAAAAATTGAATAATGTTAAAATAAATAGCTTTAACATAGCTGCAGGTAAAGAAAGAGGAAAAGTAAAATTATATTATGAACTAGGGCACTATGGAACACCTTCAGTTAAACGTAAACAAAACTATTTAATTGAAGTAGAAATGAAACCTTTGGATGAAATAATAAATGAAGAAAGCATAGATTTAATTAAAATAGATGTTGAAGGAGCTGAAGATTTAGTATTAGAAGGAGCGAGGAATTGCTTAAAAAGAACAAAAATGGTAATTATTGAAAAAAGCGAATCTTTTCCAAATGCTTATAGAATATTGAAAGAAGAGAATTTCAAACTTAGAAAATTCTTAGACTATAATGCACTTTTTACAAAATAATGTCTAGAATTCTTTTCATATTTAGAGTATCATCATCTTCAATTATTAGAGTTTTAGGAAATTATTATAGCTTTAGCTCTAGATCTAAGTTAGCAAAGATTGTAAGTAAAATACCGAAATCTTTCGTTTATTTTTCCTATTCAGGAGCAAAGAATATTTTTCGATCACCAAATATCCCAATTCTCACAAGCTATCCTTTCAAAACATCAACCTTTACCTTTTAATCATTATTTGCAAATACTTTCATCTTCAAAGGCATCCATAGCTCCGGTAGGAAATGGTTATAATACATCCAGATATTGGGAAATTCCTCTTTGCGGTACAACGCTGATCGCTCAAAAACCAATACACGATAATTCCTAATGATTTTGAACATAAAAAGAGCGCTTTATTCTTTAGTTCAATTAAGGAACTTAAAGATATCCTCGAATACTACTTATAGAAGGTAATGAAGAAGAATTATTAAAGATAGCCGAGAATGGAAGAAGACATTTGCTGCAATACCATACACCTCAACATAGGGCAAATTATGTTATGAAAGCATAAAAAAGAATTTAGTTCTCGTTCTATTATTACCTAAAGATCATTAAATGTGGCTAATCCAAAAGATTTTGAAGAAATGTTGGTATTATTCCATCATCAAAAAGAGGAGAAATAAAAATAAGCATGATTGTACCTTATAATCAAAGAGATGTAATCAAGGTCATCATTAGGACTATTGCAACAAATATTGCCTTTATTATAATTTCTTTCATCTATTTATTTTTCGGATTTGAGAGGGCATGTGATTTATATCTTTCTAAGTTAAGATTTGAAAAATAGCAAAAATTCTAGGCTCAAAGAATTTATAATCATCTTCTTTGAATATAGACAAAAATTAAAATATATTTTTGATTGCAATACTTTAAATTTAATTCATCTTTTTTAGCAGAAAGAGATGTGTTAAACCTTCAAAACCCTAATTAAAGAAATATTGTAATTATCGATGTTAGTTCACTATTTATAGTATTATGCTGAAAGCCTTTTTGAACCATTTGTGCATTTAGAATCTTTTTGTTCATCTTTCTCTTAGCACTTCTTTCCTTGCTGATTTCTTTCATTGTTTTAATGAGCTTAAGCTTCAACTTCAATTTCTCTTCTTTGTTCAGTGCAGGAATTTCACTTTTAGTTTTA
>Ga0208662_100653_pt1 | contig 12022 bp, 8 predicted proteins | sample OSPB_host_MetaG_FD_187136 | JGI IMG/M metagenome (GOLD analysis project Ga0208662, IMG submission 187136) | Hot spring microbial mat communities from Yellowstone National Park, Wyoming, USA - OSPB_host_MetaG (SPAdes) (version 2) | ecosystem: Environmental > Aquatic > Thermal springs > Hot (42-90C)... | reverse complement strand
TGTTCCCTCCCGTGCTGTTATTGTTGTTGCTGTATGTCACACACCCCAGGAATGTTGTCGTGCTTCCGCAGCCGAGGGTGAATGTTGCGTTTTGGTTTGGCTCAACGCTGCTTGGGCCGTTGATTGTTGGGTAGTAGCACGTCTGCCAGGTGCAGACGGTTGTTGTGTTGCCGTTTGTGGTTGACGTTGAGTGTGTGCTGCACACCGGGCCTCCGTAGGCCTCTGCTATGAAGTTGAGCGTCTGGTTGGTGGGCACGAACCAGCTGAGGTCGGTGCTCTCCTCAATCTGCCCACCGTTGCCGTTGTACCAAAGCACCTTCCAGTAATCCAGGTAGCAGGCACTGCCCACCACATCGACCCAAACGCCGTTGCCCAACAACCTCACGTAACCCCACCCGTGGACTGGAACTACCTCGCAAACCCTGGGATCCAACGCGGAACAAACCCTAACAGCCACCGGTAGGCTGTCTAGTGCTTCGGTGAGCCACTGGTTGTGGCTTAGTGGCTTCGCATCCACGCTCAACACTTTACTGTTGTTCGTGTATATGTCCTCTACGATTATTGGCTCATTGCCGGTGTTCACAATGCCTAGGTAGTAAGTGCCGTTCTTCAGCGGAACAACCTCGGCAACCGGCCATAAATAGTTCTCCAACGTTTGGTGGTTCACGTAGACCCAGTACCCGTAGAGCCCAACCCCTATTATTGCACCAAGCACTACCATCGCTATTACGAAGCCTATGCTTGATGTCAGTATTTCCTCTATTATGGATGACATCAATGATTAAGTAGTGGGTTTTTAAGGGGCAGTTTCTGTTTTCATGATTATTCGTAACGCTTATTACCGTTGGTGATGAAGCGAATGAATTTATTAACCCTAATCCCAACACTCACACCGGTTACCCTGGGTTTCCGAGAACCGTAGGGCTGGGAACCGCGGGCGACCGTTGGCGAGCCACTGCGGTGAGGGGGCTCGGGGAGACCGTCGAGAAGGAGACGGTGGAAAAACAAACACAACCCGCTGCCTCCGGAGAGACGGTTACCAGAGCCATGGTGGTAAGCCGTTATTGCTCGGGCAGTTAACATTAAAGACAACGACACTGCCCGGCGATGCCTCGCTCGGCCCGAGTAGGTTGTTAAGTATGAAGTGCACATCCCCATAGACTGGCTGTATTAGGAATGTTATGTCTTTGTCGTAGCTGATTGTGCCTCCCGACCAACCGTACCAGGTCAGGCTCCAGCTGCAATCACCGCTGCCATTCACGACAACGAGTATTGCGTCCGGCGGCACCCCTACCTCGGCCATCGACCAACCATGCACCGGAACCACAGTGCATATGCCTGGGTCTATTGCTGAGCACACCTTAACAGCGATGGGCAGTTGGCTTGTTTCCGTGAACCACCACTGGTTGTGGGTTAGTGGCTTTGTGTTCGCGCTGATTGTTGAGCCGCCGCTTAGGTAGATTTGCTTGATTGTGAATGGTTCGTAGCCGGTGTTGATGATGCCTAGGTAGTAATTGCCTTTGTAGGGTACTACCTCTGCTATTGGCCATAGGTAGTTCTGGAGTGTCACGTGGTTGGCGTAGGCCCAGTAGCCGTATAGTCCAATGACCACTGCTGTGGTGAGTATAACCATTGCTATTATGAATCCCACTGCCGATGCCAGTACCTCCTCAAGGATTTGGCTCATCAAAAAAGGGGGATCAATGGTTTTTAAGGGGTTTTAGTTGGGTTGGGCTTTAGCCCGCTGGTTGGTTTGATGGGCATGAGTATATTGCCGTGGTCGCGTTGTACTTGTAGGCTATGCAGTAACCAACTGGCGATGGGCTACTACTTAGTGGGGCGCTGACGCCGTTCTGGGCGTAGGCGTATGCACCACTCTTTGTGTAGGTGAAGCCCACCTTGTATAGGCTCATTGAGCCTGCCCAGGAGCTCTTGTCGAAGTTGCTCTTTATCATTGGCCAGGAGATTGCCACAGCAGCTATGCCAACAGCCACGGCTATGGCTAACACAACGGCAGTGAACACAGAGGAAACTCCACTATTCCTCACCCTCGCCCTTGTCTTTGGACTCATCGGTTTACTAAGGCTTGGTTTTTAAGGGGTTAGTTTCGTGTTGACTGTGTACCTGGCTATGCCCTTGTAACCGGCTAGCCTGGTTATGTTGATTTCGTAGTGGCTTGGGTACTTGAGCGTGGTTATCTTTAGGAACCTTACCCCGTTCACTAGTACGTAGATTGCGTAAACCATGTTCCCCCTAAGCTCGGCTGGTTCAACCTCGACCTCATTGACGCACCCCTCATCCTTCTCCCTATCGCATAGTATTGGCAGTGTGAGTTGTTTCGTAGACCAGGGCTCCTCATCGAGCCTCACTGCATACAGCTTCTGTATGACCTTCCTACCCAGCTTGAGCTCATCAATCCTCCTCTTGATTACCTCCATATCGGTGCTCAGTGCTGCGGCTAGGTAGACGACCTCATGCGTTGAGAACACCCTGGCCCTGGGCACCACGAAGCACCTGACCTTGACCCCGCCTACATCCTCATCAATTACCTGCGTTTCGATTAGGTACTCCGGGGTTTTCGATGATGAGGCGGCTGGGCTAACCAACGAGTCCGGGTCAATCACCCGCTGGGTGATCATCAGGTAATGCCCAGCGGATTTTTTAAGGCAAGCCATCAAAAGCAGTTCCACGGAGATTGTGAACAAGCTAATAAGAGTGCTTGTTTGATTTACACGGCCCTAGAGACTAAACAACGTTTAGCCACTCCCCTCGCTGCCTTGGCTCTCTTCCTCGGTGATTGCGCTTAGGAGTGCTAGTCCCTTGCTTGAGAGCCTAACCGTTAGGTCCATCGGGTTGTAGACTAAGAAACCCATCGACACAGCCCTAACCACAGCCTCAGAACCAACCAAGTCGCTCATGGTTTTCAATGTTGACACGCCCCCTAACTCAAGCCCCAAAGCCCTCACTGCGTTGAGGACTCCCTCATCGATTCTTGGCTCAATTACCGAGGGCTCGACCCTTAGGCTTGTTGGTTGGAGAGTCGGTGTCCTATAGCTCTCGCCAACGACCTCGACTTTATTAGTGAATTCTGTCGAGCCCGTCAGCACATCAATCCTCGGTAGCCTAACCATTCTCCTAACCACCTCATCGAAAACATAAATTCGATTGATGTCGAGGATGGATGTGTGGATTGTAAGCCTAAGCCCAAGGGTCTTTGTCTGAGCTAGCACGTCTGTTATTTGCGGCCACAAATCACTGTAGAGCTCTGTCTCTAAGCCGGTGTTAAACGCTAGGGCTAGCCCAATAATTGAGCTTATGGGCTCAATCATCGGCATAGGAACCGTGATTATTGCATTGCTGGGCAGTGCATCGCCTACGAGGTTAATGAAGCCGCTGAACCACGAGCACTGAACACAGTACTCGAAGACGTCACCGAGCCTCTTCACGTTCGACGCATCAAACTGGATACCCAACGCACTAAACAACCTATTAATTACTAATTTAGTAATTGGTCTAAGCTCCATGTCAGGCACGCCACCGAGCCTAACCGAGCCATCGTAATCCTTGAACGTTATCGCCGGAGCACCATTAATACCCCTATAGTCGAGCCTACCAATGACTAGCCTAATCATCGATTAATGGGGCCCAACCTTTAAAGGGACCCCACGAGAACGTGCAATAAGCAATAGTCCCAATGCACGACCTCGTGTATTTTCTACACTTGTCTTTTGACTAATTATCGTGGGAACAAACCGTTGCCGTGGGAGTTGAAATACCGTGGGAACAACAATTCAATTTCTAAAGTAGATCGTGGGAACAGACACGAACCATAAGCATTAGAAGCAGAAACACGTTCCCACGAAAACCAAGCAACGAAGAGGAAAAACTTTAAAACCCAAAACAAAAACCAACACAGCGGATGATTTCAAAAGAATATTGAAACTGCGTCTATGTCTAACGCAAGCAAAACCAGGCGTTTCCGATGATTTCAAAAGAATATTGAAACAAATGTATTATAATCTATCGGTATTGCCTTTTTGCCAAATATTGGTGATTTCAAAAGAATATTGAAACGGGTAATTAACAGGCTTCAACACCAGGTCTGGCGGTAACGGGATGATTTCAAAGGAATATTGAAACTCTGTAAATCTGATAATTTCTATGTGCCCTCGATACTCTATACTAAACTCATAAGTTGATTTCAAAGGAATATTGAAACGAAAACGCCTATCTATTAGGATAAATTCAGGTAGCTCCTCCGATGATTTCAAAGGAATATTGAAACAAGTACAATGTATGATGCGTATATTTTCGGCAATTTCGAAATCAGATGATTTCAGAGGAATATTGAAAGCCAAAGAAGTCGCTGAACCCCAGGTACTGAGCCAATCACTTCGGTGATTTCAGAGGAATATTGAAACACCACAAGCAACAAGTCCACCCTGGACGGGCTTGGGTTCAATGTTGATTTCAGAGGAATATTGAAATTACATACTGCGGGTGCATTTTGTGGGTATATATTTCTCAATAAGTTGATTTCAGAGGAATATTGAAACATTAATCAAGCAAGCACATTCATGAATGGAGGGGTGAGGTGTTGATTTCAGAGGAATATTGAAACCTTGCTGGTGTGCCTTAGCCAAAAACACGAAACTTTTACCGTGGTGATTTCGATGGAATATTGAAAGAGGTGGTGCCGTGACCATGACTGATGCCAAACCAAGCACAATCCATCAATTCCAGAGGAGCATTGCGTGAACGCAACGCTTATAAGCAACCTAATTGATGCTGTAAACGCCACCCAAGCGGCCAGCCACCCCACACCCACGGGCAACCCCGCCCCTCTTGGGGGTGGGGCTGCTTGTCATTGAATTGATGGTTGGTTTGGTCTATTGGGTGGTTTCGTCACATATTGGGTGGTTATGGTTTATCGTTGTTTCTTCATAACATACGTCACGTATTGTTCGTGAACTTCGAGACTTTCCTCGGGCCTTCAGACCCCGCACATCACGTATTGATGCCCCACCGCCCTCCCGATGCCCCTCATCACATATTGGCCTTTTAAGCCCTGTAACTAACCACTGATGGTTAGGTACAGGACTGTGAGCGTTAGGGAGGACGTTTACCAAAGGCTCAATAGGTTGGCTACAGAGAGGGGTAAGTCCATGAGTGACCTAATCGAGGAGTTGCTCAAAAACCACGAGGGTGGGGTCGATAGTGGCGTGGTCGAGAGGCTGGGCAGGATAGAGGCAATGCTTAGGGATTGCCTCGATAAGTTGGGCGTTAGGGAGACCAAGCCCATCGAGACTAAGCCTGAGCCTGGGCAGGGTGAGGTTATGCTTGTTGAGCCTAGTAATGAGGCTGGTGACTCGTTGTTTGGTGACAACCCCTGGGTCCAGATCCTGAGGGTTAGGTATGGATCCCAGAACCCGTGAGGTTTACACTGGGTGCTTGGTTGGGGTTTAGGGGTTTCTCCCTGCCCCGCCCCTTTGGTTTTTGGCGGGTCTGAAGCCCAGGTGGACCCAGCGAAATGCCCCTGGTTGCGCCATTTGCCCTACATACAAGGCAATGAGGCTTGTGTTGAGCCGTAATGCTTAAAGATAAGCCATTGTGGGTGTTTTGGTGGTGTTATGAGCGCATTAAAGTACGCAATCATCGGCGTCGTGGTCGTTGTCGTTGTTGTAGCCGCTGTATTGGTTCTAGTACTACCAACGTTGCACCGGGTGCCTGTGCAGTACGTGGGTTCCCCAAGTGGTTATGAGGCATTCGTACCAAGCGGTCAAACAATAAATTATAACGGGCATACGGACCCCACAGGCACTTTAATACTAAGTAATGGAAATACAATACAAAATGTGGTATGGGATGGGAAGTATGCGGATACAATAATTCAAAACCATAACCAAATAGCTCAATTGAATGATCAATTCGTTGGGCAAACTGACCCAGTAAATAATCAACCATATGTACCTTTACAAGATTTCTATGTAATCAAAGGTCAGGTACCAATTGAACAGGTAACAATAAACGGACAAACATACTACGTGATAGAGGCAAGTAGTATAAACCCAGCAAACATTGCAGGATTCTACACATACCAAGCATGGGTACCCAACTTCATAGCAGCAATGAATATGCCAGCAACATATGCAGCAGTATTACCAGGAAATTCTCCAGTATTTACTTGGACAAATACAACAGGAACAGTAGCATACCAAACAATGCTACTACCTGGATTGGGATCTGGAAGATATGTAATAGTATTGCCTACTGGAACTATAATTCCATATGGATCATATATCAATGTTCCTGGCGGTACACCTTTATTGAATTTTACCGCTCCATACAAAGTATACAATTCTTCCAGTTAATTTTTAGCAATTTTTAAGATATGCTTATTATATAGGGCACTCCATAAGTAACTATAACCCAATCTAAATACATATATCCAGATCCGCCTCCTGAGCCTGCTGAAATGAACAAGTAAGGATTCCCATCATACACACTTGCATCATCTTGTAAGTAATTTATAGTAATTTGAGATCCTTGATTATTTAAACTAGGACTATTTCCTTCATAATAGCCAAAAGTTCCAGGTATAAAATCGCTATTTATATATTGGGAAGTAGGATAAAATTTACTATACCTATACAAAGCCACCTGAGAATTTACATGTTGATTAAACGCTGTATTATATGCGTTTATGTATGATTGTACGAATAAAGGTCCACATTCTCCTGTAAGAGGACAAAGGAAATATGTAGGTGGCATTGGTGGTATTGCATTTGCACTTCCTCCATTCCATTTATATTGTTCTAAAGCAAGAGAATAATTGAAAATATTTCCATTCATTAAGAAGAATATATTCATATTATTATTTTTCGCCTGGAACCAATTATATAACCAAAACACTCCATATTGATAATAATTTTGATTCTTTTGTTGATCTGGTGGCATAAAGACAAAATATTTTGATCCAGAATATCCACTTGTCTTTCCAGTATTATCCTCTAAGAAGTAATAATCGAGATTAGAGCAAAGTGGAGGAAAGTTCCAACACCACGAAGTACCCCATCCAGATCCTGAATAATAATAATCATAATATCCACTTGGATTTGGATTATTTGTATATTGAGTAGTTAAGAAATACCCCAATCCCTTTGTACTATTGTATTGCAATATTCCAACGTAGTAACCTGGTTCGCCGCTTGTTTCACTCTGGGAAGGTGGTTGGTGGTTCTGCCTATCCTCGCGCTAGCCTCATCAGGGCGTTCAATGCTTCGAGCTGCTTAACTAACGTATCGAGCTTGCCGGCGTCCCTGGCCAATTCCTCCCTCTCCTCGGTGATTCTCCTCAGGTGCCTGATGGCTTTCTTGAGGTGGTTGGTTGCGTTGTCTATGTCTCCGCCCTCCAGCTCCTTTAGTGCTTGCTCGAGCATTTTCCTCGCCGCTTTGGCACTCCGCTCGGTGTCCTTAATCGAGCCCGCCTTCACCTCATTCTCCAGCAGCCCATCCAACGCCCTGGCTCTCTTGGTTACTACGTCGATTAACTCAGCCATGGTAGGCTCAATCAACCTATCGAGCATTGGTAGGTGGTTCCTGAGTAATTCCACTGCTTCCCTAACCTCATCAACACTTAACCGCCTGCCCTCCCTCCTCTTCTCCCTATCGAGTATTGCCAATATCCTCAGCCCATCTCCTATCTTCAGCCCGCTCCCCTTCAGGAAGGATTCGAATGAGTTCCTCGGGTCCCTAGCCACGTCAATGTAGACCTTGAACTTGCCCGGAAGCTTCTCGTAAATGCCTACCCACTCCTCCTTTGGTAGGGCTAGCTTGAGCGCCTCTATGGCGTCCGCCCACGTGAACAATGCCCTCTGCACCGCCTCACGCTCACTCTTTAGCCTGCTTAGCTCCTCGGTGAGCCTGTTTTTCGTGGCTTCATCCCTCGCCTCCTTGAGCTGCGCCCTCACCCTGCTCATCTCTTCATCCAGCCTTTCGAGGTTGTCGAGGAGCCCGCCCCAGTCGAGGCGTTTTGGGTTTATGCCTAGGCTGTGTAGGGCTGATAACACGACTGTCCCTGGTACCCAGCCGCTGTAGACTGAGTTGTAGTAGATGGCGTCGCCAGGCTTTCTCGCCAGCCAGCCGTGGAACCTATCCGCGTAGTGGTGGATCACCCACAGGCCCGTTATCCTAATCAGCTCCTCGTCATTGAGTATTTCCTTTGGTAGCTGCCAGTCAAGCCTAAGCTCCCTACTGAACGGCTCCCTAACAATTATCCTACCGCCGACCTCCTCGTATTTGCCGAATAGCTCGGGCTTGGCGACCCTGTCCTTGGGGATTGGGAACTCGGAGGCAATGACCTTCCTAACGAAGCCCTCCAACTCACTGAGCCTGCCCTCTAATTCGCTGAGTCTCTTGTCAATCCCCAACTCCCCAGTGAATTCCTTGATAACCTCATCAACGTGGTGCCTAACCGCAACTAGGTACCTAGCAGCTTCGACCTCCTCATTGATGCGTTTGTTGATTAGTGGCTTGAGCCTGTTTATGATTTCGTTGGCTGCATCTTTGTCGATTAATCCCTTCGTGTTGAACACCTCCCTGACCACGCGCTCGCCCTCCGGCCCTACGAAGTTGATGAATCCCTGGATGATTGGGTGGTTGAGGCTGACGATGGCTCCCTCACTCGCGGCTTTGACGAAGTCCCTAATCGGCTTTAGCCTACTTACGACCTCGCTTACGTACTCACCCTTCAGCGTTCCTCTCACTATGTTAGCCCTCACGGTGGCTGTCGTGAGGGCAACAGCCTTACCCAACGCCTCCTCGGCGATTCCACTGTACCCACTGAACTGCTTGAGTGACTCGAGTATGTGGGCTAGCCTGGCATCGCTGAAGTGAACAATTGTCTTATCGCCGATGTGCTTGATTTCGAAGTTGCCACTAGCCAGGGCGTCCCTAACCTCGCTTACGTTCTCCCTAACGAGGTCTAGCCGTGTCCTAACTGGCTTTATGTACCTCTCGCTAAACTCCCTGGCGAGCACTAAAGCCGCTGCCTTACTCTTCTCGCCAATCCTGTAGAGCCTCCTAATGACTCTACCGAACTCCGTGTCCTCGTACTTCATGAAGGTGTCGAACCAATCATGCCTAGTGTGCCTAGCTGTTACGTGGGCAGCCCTCTTCAGCCAGGACAACTTCTCGGTGAGTATTAGGTGGTGGGCTGGCCTATACATAACACGGTCCCCAACCTTCATCGCTTCGATGTGGTGGGACTCGATTGGTTTATCGAGCCTGGACAACTCCTTCCTCGTGTATTGGAACAGCAATCCCCTTTCGGACAACTCCCTAATCCTGCCGTAATCCCTAACAAACTTTGTGGACCTGGCGAGGAACCTATGAAGCTGGGCTCTTCGCTTGAGGCCCATTTCCTCGTACTTCTGAGCCCTCCTTCGGTGGTACTGCTCAAGCATTGTTAAGCCGTAGTGCCATGGGTGGATCACGGTTCTAACAATCCTCACTGCCTTGGGTGTTGATGCGTACTCCTTAGTGGCGTGCTCGGTGAGCTTGTGCCCATACCCCCCGCTTATTTCGCTCTTGAAGGCACTAACCGCCCTGATTATGGCGCTCTCCGCCTTGGACAGCCTTGGGTACCTCTTCGTCAGTCTCTGGTTCACATCCTGGAGCCTTGTGCCTATCGCCTTCGTGATTTTCCTAACAGCCCTCTGCATTAGCCTGCCTATCGCCCTTATCTGCAGGTACAGCACCAGCGATAATTCCATTATCACGCCCTGCATTATTGCATAAACCGGGCTTAGTATCGTTGGTAGACCGAAGAACCAAGCAGCTCCGTCCAGCAAGCCGTAGATTATTGCCAGCTCGCCCAACCACTGTGGAATGTCGAAGCCGTAGAAGCCGAGGTTTTTCTTGAGCTCCGTATTCCACCAATTAATGATTAATGGCTTATTACCAATGATTGGTGAGTTTATGATCCAGGCGTCGCTTGGGCTTATGAGGAATGGCACGCTCCCAAACCACGGGTTGTTGCTAACTCCGTGAATCACGATTGTGATTGGGACAGTTACTGAGTAATTATTCCAATTAATGCAATTAATAGTTAATTCCATTTGCCTGTAGCCGTTTGGTTCTGGGTTCGGGAGTTTGTAGGTTGGGATACTCGTGTTTGAGTAGATGAGCTCCCTAGAGACCTCCGTCTCGTTGATTAGTTTGCCCATGAAGGTCCTTATTGTGTTGAATTGGTTGGTTAGGTCGACTCGTTTATACCTATGCGATGTCTCTAGGCTTAGGGTGCACGTCCAGTTTGCCCCGCCTAGGCTGGTTGGGTAGCTTATTGATGATGCCCAAACCCACAAATCTGCTGTGACGTTTGAGTAGCAGATCCTTTGGCTAACGCCGGTCCTCGGGTTTGTGATGTTGAAGCAGTGCGGTGGTATGGTGATTGTTGCGTTTATGGTTACGGTGTTGTTCCCATCACTCACCGAGTATGTGCTTGGCGGTGCCACCCACTCCCAAGCACCCGTGTACACGGTGCCGTTCGGCAACTCCTCCCCGATTAGGCTGAAGGGTGGGTTTCCTAGGCTGACTACCTCAGCAAATGTTTCATTGTTATTGAATAACTGTGTAGTGCATTGCTCGAGGACTGGCCCCTGGGTCATGTTCCTATTGCTCGGCCAATAAAGTAGGTTGCATTGGTGGTTTGGGTTCACGCTTAGCCAGAGTAGGGTTGCGTTGTTGATTTGTGGCTTTGCGAATTGGTCTATCAAGCCCACCGACGGCGTGAACCCCATGAACCAACTAACCACACTTGGCTCATAGTAGCAAGCCCTTGGTCCGCAAATCATTGTCTCATTCATTAATTGCCCACTAACGAGGTATGGGTAGTTGCTTTGTAGCAGTAGGTATCCCCTTATTGTTATGTTGCTCGGCAAATCGCCCTCGATTGTGCTTAGTGTCTGGTTTATCGAGTTCAACTGGGCTTCTTTGCTTAAGCCCAACGAGTTTGCTGCCAATGCCGTGAAGAACATTATGGCTAGGGTCAGCAGTAGCAGGGCGGTGCCGGCTGGCCTAGTCCTTTCTGGAATGATGAGTGCCAGGGCTATGCCTAGGATTGCCGGTGCAACAGCCCATGAGAACCAAGCGAGCCACGCTATTGTGTGGAATATGGCCAATAAGACTTGGGCTGCGTGGTTTATCGACTCGACAATCGCGTCTATTGGGTCCAGTGTCCAGCCCAAATTCATCAACACTCCCATGTACTGCTGTGGTATGCTGGCTAAGCCGAAGGTGGATAGCATCTCGATTATGTTCAAAGCCGTCATCGCAGAGGCATCAATGAGCATCACCTTCGACGACCACCAGTAGACTGAGGCCCACTTTCCCTCACTATGCTCCGCATACTTTTGCAGCAACTGGTAGGTGGTTATGCTGCCGAAGCCAGGCGCCAGGTGGCTTAGGACCCATGGCAGCACAAACGCGAAGATGACTGCCGAGCCTGCGAAGACGAACCTCCTCATGTTGATGCCTCCCTTAACCACGCCCCAAACAATCACCAACAGCGCCTCAATGGTTACGAAGAGCTGGATTAGTCCTGGATTTATTTGAATCATCAAACCACCCTGAACCCGAGGGGCATTAGGGCATCGTTTATGTACCTACCGGCTATGCACCCGCCGTAGCTCCAAAACGGCTTTCCCCTACCTAGTTCCTTGATTTCCAGTATGCCTACCTGGACTGGTAGTGTTGATATTGGGACCTGCATGTCCAGTATGTCCTTAGCCCTAATCATGTTATCCATCATGGGCTTCCTGTAAAGCTTCAACAGGTTGGGAGCCTTCCCAAGCCTCATGACTACCAAGCCAAAGCCGCTGTTGACAAGGTGGTCGATCATTTCCACAGCCTCATTCGGTGGCCAGAGGAAGAGGCGATCCCAACAATACTCCCTATGAACCTTCGCCTTAACCAAGGCATCGCCTTGGTTGATTGGGGTCAAAGCCTTCCTAGGCAGTCCAAAT
>Ga0208662_100652_pt1 | contig 12036 bp, 16 predicted proteins | sample OSPB_host_MetaG_FD_187136 | JGI IMG/M metagenome (GOLD analysis project Ga0208662, IMG submission 187136) | Hot spring microbial mat communities from Yellowstone National Park, Wyoming, USA - OSPB_host_MetaG (SPAdes) (version 2) | ecosystem: Environmental > Aquatic > Thermal springs > Hot... | reverse complement strand
GTTTCATAAAGTATTTTTTTAAGTTCTTCGTAGCTTATGTCGTCTTCCGATTTGGTTGCTTCTTTCAATAGAGTACTTAATTTGTAATAGAATTTTATTGGATTATTTTTTGCTTCGTCTGTTAAAAAACTGTCTATCTCTACAACTTTATCGTAGTCTGATACTTTCTCTTTACAGTTCTGTGCGATACATATTAGAACCTTCATTTTGTACTCAATTATTAAAAGTCATTAATGTGTATATAAAGATTTCTGTTAACGTAAAAAGGATTTTGTTCCAGTTTTGTTAACTCATAAGTTCTTTAATTAGATTATTAAGTTGTTGATTATCTTTTAACAATTGTTCTACTAGTTGTTTTAAATTGTCGTAATTGTTCATGACCGCTTGTACTAATGTATCTTTATCTACTGCAACAATACCGATTACACCATCATTATCAGAGCTTACAATATTATACTTACTAAAACCCTTAACCTTTGTAGTTTTTATTAACAATAATTGACCTAGATTGAGCAGATTTGATTCGATTTGTACATTATTAAATCTAGCAATATCCTTCAGAAATAAACTGAACGTGTTAACATCTTCTTGTTTAACAAGGAAAAAGACTTTCTCTTCATCCATAAGAAATGATTCTACAAGTAATTTATATAAACCAGGTGATAATGATAACATTATTATCTCTAAAGAGTCGGCTATTGATTTCTTCAGAGCATCAATATCAGACTCTGAATAAACTACAATAGAATATGGCTCATCGTTCATTCCAAATAATATAAATATACCAGATAAACGTTTTCCATTAAAAAAACACGGATATGTGTAATAATAAAATAGGTCGTATTGTAATGTTTGTTTCGTACATTCTATCCCGACGTCTTTCAGAAACTCAAAAAACCCTTTCTCTTCCTTTATTTCTCTTTCTGAGATTATGATTGTATAATCCTTTGTCAAATTTATGATTGAATCCAATAACTTGGATATTTTTTTATTCATATCTATGTTCTCCATTATTTCCACCCTAATTTCCTACCCATCCATGAAGGGGAGTAGTTTTCTAATGTTTGAAATGTTCAATAGACTGACCTCAAAAATTAGGTGAAGTATAGAAACTAAGATTTGTATCCTATTAAGTCATATAACAATTGTAATATTAACTGAGAGGCAATTGCTACTGCGTTTGCATATTCTTGTATATCCACACCTGTATCAGGTTCTAATGTAACAATTACTGATACCTTTCCAGTAGTTTCGTCAAATTCTACATGATCTATTTTAGGTGGTGTTTTGGTTGTTTTGGCTATAACAGAGATAAAGTTACGTTTTTCCTCATCCGAAAGAAAATCAACGACCTTAGGAAATATCTGATTTAAAAATTCTTGTAATGCTTTTCCTACATCTGACATTTTACTCAAATATCAATGATATTTTGTTATATTTAAATTTTCCCGTACTTCTATAGAGTTGCAACATGATCTCACTGCACATGAGTTAATATGCGAGAAAGTTAGATTTTTAAATGATTATGTTATGATGTAACGTATGGAATCTAAATGTCTAACATTTGATGAATTAAAACAAAGATACCAATTAAATGATGATGAAATAAGGGTAATTGCTAACGCGTCTGGTATATTCGTAGCAAGTAATGATAATAAAATATGTGCGACCAACACTTTATTTCTTGAACTATTACAATTGTATTATAATTTAAAAAGAGATTTACAAGAATCTGACATTGTTGAATTTGATAGGAATGATAATATGGTGAACATTCTCGTAGATCTAGGTTATACTGTTATTTCTTATAAAGATAAAGTGTATGTGACTTACAAATACAAGCGTATTGACCCTAATGACTTACGGTTTGTCGTAGACCAGAAGGAACGTCAGTTGATAATATTATTATTTAATAAATATTACTTAGTTCCCAATGAATTATATAATAAAGTTCAACAAAGGAAAAAACAAGAGAAAAAAAGGACACAAACTATCATAATTGATATAGATTGAGTATACCTGACCTCTTTCTCCTCCTAGAAGGGGAAGAGTTCATTGAAATCAAAGATTGGTGTGGGAATCTCTACCAATACAAAACGTGATGAATGTTCCCAATTTTTTATATCTAAACAAAGATAAACGGGTGTGGTTAGGATCGTCGCCAAGCGAATAAAGGAAGTGAGCTAATTTATTAACATCGCCGTCATATTGTACTGTTATATAAATATGTACATTATTATTTCTACTTTTCGTTTCTTCTATTTTAAAAATTTTGTATTGAAATAATTGAGCCATAAGCTTTATGTGTTCAATAATAAAGTCACGCATGTTTGTATAAAAATCGTCGTAACTATAGTCCAAGTCTAATAATATTTTCATTATAGGTTTATTATCCTTTTGTGCTGGTGAAGCCTCGATTCTTTCTCCCTCTTTGGGTCCGTTGTTTGTACTTTTAAAACTGTACACATTCTTCACCTGGTTCTATTTCCGATGTAGGGTATAGTTTATGTGTGTCTCCAAAACACGCTAGATTTGTTTGGAGTAGTCTAGGTCTTTTATAAGACACTGTAGTTCTATCAACACATGAAAAGAATAACGCAGGCCCATTATCATCACCACAACATTTTTCCAAGTTTGTACCGATGTTATCGACTAAGCTAAAGAAATATTGTCTTAAGAGTGTGGCTAATTCCGATATTACCTCGTCTGACTTCTCATTTATAAATCTCATGAAATCATTAATGGAATTGAGTTGAGACCATTCGTCCTGGGTTAATTCTATACATTTGACACCGTAAATATCAATGTTTTTTGTTCTGTTTTTGTTTTTATAGTAGAAATAATTGCATTCTGCACATAAGAATACAGAATATATTAATTTTCCAAACCTAGGTCTTGGATATCTGATAAATTCTTGGATATATAACCTTTTCCTCCTACTATACACAAGATATTCTTGCGTTGAATTATTACAAAAAACTTCTAGAAATAAAGAGTTACCAGTAGCCGACGGAGTAATGAAAGATGTGTTTACACATTTCAACTTTATGCCACCTCAAACTCTTAAAAGATGTGAGGGGTTATAAAGTTTTCTTTTTACATTTTTCTTGGTTTTTATAGAAAAAAATAGGGTTTTCCTAAAATACAAAAAAATAATAACAATAAAAAATGTTTAGGTTTAAATTTTATCTTTACAAATATGTATATATGCCCGATAAAAATGAAGATAAGCTAACTAGGATACAAAGTCAATTAGATGAAGTGCTTTTGAAATACGAACAAATTATACAAAAACTTGAAAAACATGATGAAATATTATTTGGTGGAACAAATGTTCACGACGGTTTGTTAACCAGATTAAAATTACTCGAAACCCAATTAAAGGAAACAAACGAGAGTATAAAGGATTTGAGAGCAGATATTTCGATTAAATTAAACGAGGTTGAGAGACAGATAAAAGAATTGGATAAACAGATACGATATAATAACTCAAAAACGATGTTATATATACTTACTGCAATAACGATCATAGACTCTCTTATTGCATTACTTATAACATTACATATCTAACCCGCGTGAATAAGCAATGTTGTTGACAAATAAAGAAGTTATGGAAGGTATAGTGGGTTTAATCCTCTTCTACTGTAATTTTTTCCAATCTCTTTAGCATCTCCCCTGCAACAAGTTTTGCTCTAGTGTGTGTAAGTTTTTCAGATATCGAACTATAATTTTTTGTTCGTATTGCGAATAAGAACGAATTCATGTAATTGAGTAATCTTTGCTTATTCGCAAACGAGTTTTCAAATACACATGGTGTGTAATGCGGAACGTTTATGGACTCACATACAGTGTTTAGGGATGACAAGATTGACTCTAAATACTCTGAGTCGGTAGTCATCATACTGTTTTTGATTATGCCAATAAGGTATGGATTATTCCTTATCTTTTTTATTATTGCAGGTATAGCTATTGTTAAGTGAGCCTGTAATCTTGTAAGCATTGATTCGGATAAAACAGCGAGCATGAAGAATGCATCTATATTCCTCAACAATTCTTCGGCTGAAACACTATCAAATGAAGGAGGTGTATCTATTAGAATTATATCGTAATTATCAGGTAAACTAGCTAAACGTTTCATAACTGCGTGTTGATCTACATGCATAAACGAATCGTATTCCATTGGAATTAAGTCTACATTATCTATAATGTTCACTGGTTTTGGTGGGATTGTAAACAATGACGCTAACTTTCCCATACCATAGTTTTCATCACTTACAACTGAATATTTTGCTAGAGAGTTGCCTAGTAACCTTAATGATAAATCCGCTTGGATATCCGTATCAATAAGCAATACTTTTTTATTGTATTGTAAGGCAAATGCTAACCCTAACATCATTATTGCAGTAGATTTTCCAACTCCGCCTTTTGTATTGACAACAGCTATTTTTAAAGTCATCATACATTAATGAATGTATCTGATATTTAAATTTTTCTCTCCCTTTCTATTTGTGCTGCAACCCGATTTGAGTGCGGGTATTTATCTGACGGCTCCCCGCCCTAAAGGGTGAGGCTTCATAAGACATGGTGACTCATTTAACAAGAATGGAAAATATAAGGAAACCAACACCGATTGCCATTAAAAAAACACCGAATAAAACAAGCATGTATTCCATTTTTCATCCCTGTCTATATTTTTAGTGAATTACTTTTTCTCTTTTGTTCATTCTCTGCAGTTCTTACATATTTTTGAGCTGGTTCTGGTACCTCAAAGTCTGTTTCTTCAAAAGGTAATTCTGGTTGATCACCTTTTGTTGCACTATCTGGTTCTTCTGGTTCATCAGGTCTGTCAGGTTCATCTTTCTCTACAGGTTGGTCTGTATCGTCCAATGCTATAGCTGCCATTAGACATGATCTTAATTGTTGCCATATTGTATCGGTAGTACTGTATATATTATTAAGACTTATACCATGTTTTGATAACTCAGTATTAATTTCTGCTATACTTTGTGCTTTAATGATAATACCAATATCTACAGTTTTTTTATCTTTACGTAAAACAAAAACTGCACTTGATTTCCCAAGCCACAGTATATATTTATTACCATTCTCTGCGATACCAGTCAAAGGTTTTGTGTTTATCGTTTCTCTTAGATCGTTATCCAATAGATAGTCAGATATAGCTTGGTTTATATGGGGAGTTATGTTTTCTCCTTCTTTTGCCTTTACTGTTACTTTTTTTACTAACATTTTTTACCACCCAACTAAGGGAAGAGTTTATTGCTTCACAGTTTATAATGTTTTTATGTTATTTATTTCGGTCTTTTCTTGTTCACTTGGTGATAATTGTTTCCAAACTATAGCAAAAGCCTCGCCAGGCGTGTCAGACCATTTCCACATTACTGCATAACCAGATTGTAGTATCATATACCCAGTACGTTTCGTTGAAATTTCTGCACCTAACTCATTCATTTCTTCTTCACTAAAAGGTACTACAGACCTTAACTTTATAATTTCAAATGGTAATACCTTTGCAAAAGATACTCCGTTCTTACATTCTCCTACATACATTAATTCTTTAATTAATTGTAGTAAAATATAAATCTTTTCTTCTCATCTCGCTTGACAAAATGAACGGTAAACCTCGTCCCCCTAGGGGCTGAAAGGAGCTGAAACCCGATTCGAGTGCGGGATTAAAGTGCGGAAAAACTATAAAGCGTGGTAGCACTCAAATTAAAATTGTATGGCACGGAGAAAAAGTCCTATTGAAAACTTACTTGATATATTAGAAGAAAGGAATAAGGATGTTGAAAATATAGAATCACTCAAACAAGCTTTAAAGAGAGAGACAGATTCTTGTGTCGTAAAATTCCTGATATCTACCTATGCTGAGGGGCATTTGATAGAATATCCACAAATACCAGTCTATCTAGCAAAAGTAGGCAGAACTTATATTGTGTTACATGGTCATACACTTTATCCTCTTTCATATGCTAACCGTGAACTGCATGCTTTAGTCTATGCAAAAGCAAGAAAAATAATGAAAGAGGTACGAAGTCATAAATTTACAATGCTCCTGAGGTTGGATAAAAATAAGTGGATGTGGGGAAACCTCCTTATAACTTTAAATGAAAATGATGAAATCACGTACTCCAGTAATATTAATAAAGACGATTTACCAGAGTTTTATAGGCCGTATAGCTTCAGTAATTATTTCATGAGTGATATATGTAATGTTGTGTTTGATAATTGTACACCAGTAGCTGGTTATGTAGACGTTTCTGTTTGTACAATAGGTAATTATTTATTCTATATTTTTGAGAAATATGGTAAGAATAAATATTTAATATCGGAAATACCTTTGTAAAAATATTAAGGTGAAAGACAATTATTCATGCTATTGACTTCATTATTCACAAACAAGACGAATTTTATCAATTCCTTATCGACCGTGGTTGTCAGATAACTAAAACTGAATATGAATATTACATAGATACTGTATATCTCATTTATTCTTATATGAATAAGGATCACCCTTCTATGCGTAAAAATGACTTGTATTTTTATTCTCTGTTATATTTAGTCGGTAGGTCAAAATTTTGTGTAACTATAGGGGATATATCGACCTTTTTTGATATATCGAATAGAGAGTTATTGAACACGTCAAGAAAAATCATTCGAAAATATAAAAATAAATTCAAGGTTAATGTAGATCATTGTTTAAAAAGGATTTCGACATATTGTAAGGATTTTGACCCAAATCTTGTAATGGACTATATAGAGACAAACAAATTCACTGGTAGGATTGATGTAATATTGACTGCGTTGGCATTCCAACTGTTTAAATGTGATGTAACAAAATTGTTTGGAGTGTCACATGTTGCTATTAAATATCATATAAAAAAGAAAAAACGTGAGTGACCCCGCCCTACAAGGGCGGTAGTTCATAAAACAACAAAAAATTAATGTGCAAGGATAGATGAGCGGAGATATATTAGATCGACAAATCTGTGTTTACCGTTATCAATATATCGTAAATTTATTGTGTTTGGAATACGTAAGATGTTTATATGATTAGCACTTACCTTTGGATCTGGTTCCAATCCTATTTCTTTGACACAGTCTACTAATATTCGTTCTTTCTCTAACCATTCCTTCTTATCCTTTAACATGACATCACTCATCTTATATATGTGGAACCCACCACCTGAAAAAACTACTGCGTCTGGTTTACATTTTGTTACAATTTTTGTAATGTATTTGTTAATAAATTGTTTTACTTGCCAAAGATTGTTTACATCTACATAATGTTTGAAATCTATATCTACATATGTCCAAAAAGATCCACCGAAAGTGTCTACTGAATATTTATCAGCAATAAAGTAAGAAGGACAAAAGTACCAATTGTTAGCAAATGCCCTTTTTATTTTTTGTATAACTTGATCTAATGTAGTAGCGTATTCAACATAGTCCATTTGTCCGTATTTATTTTTAAATTTGTATGACTTCTTAAATGATGAAAATGCGTAAACAAAGTTGTTTTCTCTGTCATTCATACCAAAAAAATAGAACCATCTGTTAATACCTTGTTGTTCGTATGGTCTGAAAATAAATTTCAGAAATTCCTTCATCTAGACCCCTCGTGGATACAGTTCATGTTAACATTGCACCAGCAAAAGCAGACACGCCTCCTAAAACAGTTAATATTTTGCCCAATGTTTTTAATTTAGGTATATCACCTAAAGCGTATAATATTATTAATACTATAATCAGTCCCACACCTATAGCTAATGAAATAAGAATATCCAGTTGCATGTTAAAAAGAATTGAATATATTATTTTAAAAATTTTTGGTTTGGTTACTCTTCATACTTATGGACAAGAGTCGAAAGATGAAGGGGGTAGAATTCATCCGCCAAATCTTGTAGCTGCGACTGAAGGAGATGGTGTTTGTGTGCTGTTATTCTTACAACAATACAATATTATGTATATTAATAAGCCAATAATCGCTACAAGCATTATTACTTGTATTTTGTCATATGTTATATCTGAAACCATGTGTACTTCACCTTTATTTAAGAAATCCTGTAAAATACAAACCAATTAAGATAAGTGCTAGAGACGCTATTCCCTCTAATACTCCTACTGCATTCATTAGAAATATTGCTATTCCTGCCGCAATAAATATAAAACCCAGTATTTCTTGAGCAGTTATATCTAACGACACCATATTGGTCGTGATAATGATAGTATTAAAAAAAATATAAACTTGTTTTCCTCTACTACACTTTTGCCCACATGTAGTCAGTATTGTCCGCAATCTGACCTCCTCCCCGCCCTAAAGGGCGAGGGTTCCCCGAGGTCTTAGGTGTTACACCCCTTTTACGGGTGCTACTCCGTTATGAAGTACTAGGAAAGACAATGGTTTCTTCACTGTCATGATCGTGGTACCTATAGCTTTCTTCAGGATGTTCAATGCACCGTTAAGATCTGAATGGAGTTTATGCCCCTTAGGACAACTGACTACTCCTCTCGGTCTCCTATTGACTTCAACGTTATGATAGGCACAGTATCTCGACGTGTTATACTCAACGACTTCGTATACTTTCATACCGTACTCTTGAGCCTTCAATTCGATGGCGTCCATCAGCATACGGTACGACCACATATTCACGGTGAACTTGTTGCCCTTATCTTGTGCGATGTTGAAGGGATAGCCTAGATAAATGGTTGAAACTCCTTGATCATGAAGTCGCTTCAATAAATCTGAAGTTAAAGTCCTGTACAGATGAACCAGACGCTTGGTTAGTTTCTTGAATAGCCTCCTCTTCTCTCTGTTTAGTTCTTCTTGAGCTTCATACTCTCCTAGATTTCTTGCCTTATCGGCGAGAGATTGAACTTCTGCTATCTTCCTCTGGAGGTAGAAGTAGTCCTCCTTAACTCTGATGCCCTTATAGAGTAACCAAGTACCGTCATCTACTACAACGCTGGCTAAAACGTTTATGCCTAAATCAATTGATGCTACCTTGTTCCCCTTCGGAGCTTCAATTTGAATTGACTTCCTTTCACCGCGTACGATCCACTTGCTCTTCTTTCTAGTCTTTGTCTCCTGAACGCCTACTTCGACTGGTATTGAGGCGTACCATGCGTTCTCTGTATCGTCATAGTATATCTCCAATCTACCTTGTTTGCCGTACCACCTCAGTCTGCCAGCAAATTTTATTTCTAGATCGAAGTCCTTGAGGATGAGTTTGTGGTTCTTCTCATCTACTTCGTATCTATCTTGTCTAATAACTAAGAGTAACTTCCTCTTCTTCTCCTCCTTCCAGTAACGTGGTGGCGAAATGTTGTTCATGCGAGGTGGTAGTTTTCCTTGTTTCTTCAGCTTGATGATGGAGAAGAACGACGACCAAGCCTCATTGTTCTTCTGAAGCACTGCCTGTGCATTAACACCTAGTATACCCTTATACTTCTCGTAGTATTTGTTCCACGTCGATTTGAAGTCTACTTTCTCTCCGCGAAAGAACTGCTGTCTTCTCTCGTAGTTAACTTCATTGAACAACTTGGCAGAGGTATCAGCTAACTTCCTTAACTTCCTTTCTTGAAAACCGTTTGGAAGAAGTCTGACTACATTTGTCCTCCTATTTTCATATTTAACTTCGTAGATGTCCTCCCTTGGTATTGCGGGAAAAATCGGCTCCCGCTCCTCATAGCCTGAGAGTTGACCAGAGGAGGACATCTTAAAGAGAAATAGATGTTTACATTTAAAATTTTTTACCCCGCCCCTAGAAGGGGCGAGGTTTGCCGTTTATTTTATCACTTATTTATATGGGAACACAATAAAACGCAGGACTACCGTTTATTGAGGAATTAAAGTCTTCGGTGGTTGGGGTGTTTATTCCTCAGGGCGGGTAGGAGGTTAGATCGGTATTATGCTAGTCCCCAAAAACTCTGCTAATTTTTCGATTGCATTAACATTGTACGTGTCCTTTACTGTTATTGCAACGATAACCAATGTCTTTTCTACGTTTCCCCTCATACCTCTTCCTATCTCTTGAATTAAAGTTCGTAACTCCGATGGATAAGAACTTAATACTATATTTTCCACTTCTGGTAAGTCCACTCCTTCTCCTAGTCTTTTAGCAGCTATTATCACGTCCCAATTCGTATTATATAACTTTGTTAGATCTTCAGCTGACAGTATTGGAATAACGATCTTGCCCATCTTCTCTATCTCACTCTTTAATGCTTTGATGGACTCTATTCTCAGAGTGAATATGAGTGTCTTTCCTTGCAAAAATCCTACTACCTCAGTAGTACTCCTGATCACCTTATTATATGTTGCTATTAAGGTGTGCCTCCTACCTATACTCCTCGTATAAAGATTATAAATACGTCTCTTTTCCGCTTCGGACAAATTAGACATTTTTATTTTTTTCAGGGAGTTGGAAATGGTTTTTGTAAGCTCTCGGTATACAACCATAAAATCGTAATCTGGCTCTACTTGTACTTCGTATAATTCTACTTTCGGAATATATTTCTTCAAATCTGCATAGGTTTTTTTATAAATTGTCGGTAGAGGATATTGTTCTTTACTGGATAATGTAGCACTGAGTCCTAAAATATATTCGGCGTTAAACTGTGTGACCGCGTTATATAATTTTGTGCCTTTATGAGCATGATGAACTTCATCTATCACTAACATTGTCTTTGTTTCAAATAATCGTTTAGTATTTTTTGTGATTTTTACTAGTTTTTCAAAGGATGGGTAAGCAAAAATGTTGGACGATATTAAACTTTTACCTCCTTTGTTTGAAAGGTATGCGTGTGCTTTAAGACCTTGTTGTTTCATTACTTTTTCCCATTGTAATGCTAAAGATAATGTAGGGACAGTTATTATATAATCGTCTATCTCTCGTTTTAATAACAACTCCTTTATTGCGGTGATTGCAACATAAGTTTTTCCTGTACCAGTAGGAAGGACAACTATTCCTTTCTTTTTTTCAAGGAAAGTACTTACGGCTTCTTTCTGGTATTCTCTTAAGATATCATAAAGTGTTTGTGCCATAAGTGTACCTAACAAAAGTTTTTTATTGAAAAATATTTATAAACTACCCCCCGCACTCAAATCGGGTTGCAGCGTAAAAGTGTTAGAGTTTGTATTAATCCTGCTGTGGCACACCTCCCGCACTCGAATCGGGTTGCAGCTTCTACTTCTAGTTAGTGCATTGATAAAAAAAAAGCTTACTCCCGCACTCGAATCGGGTTGCAGCTCATTTCTGATGAAAGATGTGAATGTTTACTTCAAGTTTTCCCGCACTCGAATCGGGTTGCAGCGGAAAGCTTATATATCTCTTTATACCGTTTGCATAAGGTCTCTATCACATGCATCTGTCGGCATAGTCCGCATCCATCCGCATCTGTCAGCATCCATCCGCATCGTCTCTTATTCACGTGGGGGTGCGTGCCCCACAGGTTTGCGGGTCTACCCCTTACGGGGAACCCCGCGTGTTTATTATTTACTACACAAGAATTTAAAGTTTTTGTATCAACTTTCCTCACATACTGGATTTTCATTACTCCCGTGAAATTTTGGGAGTTCAATAAAGAGAATAAGGTGACTGACCTCCCCAGTTAGAAGGGGCGAGGCTTGCCGTTCATTGTGTCATATATAACATACTTAGGCCTAAAAATTTCCTCATATCTGTTTATTATCTTCATAACTAAAGGAATAACTTTCTTTCTCTCTTCGTTAGTTATTTTTTTGTTATAATAATATTTGTACATTATCCCCCTAGCTTCTTTAATACTTAGACCATCAATGATTTTACTCTTCTCTATTTGTATACAAACACGTCTCCATATTTTGTATGGTAACTCATGTTTTGTTGTGTCGAATATAATGTTATATGCTTGTCTCATCAAAATAGTCGGTAAATTTAATTCGTGAGACGCACTGTGTATATTAGTTAGCTCAATTATCAATTTGTCTTTGTAAAATAAAGCAAGTACATCTATTTTTGCATTAGGAGCTATTAT
>Ga0208662_100649_pt1 | contig 12047 bp, 9 predicted proteins | sample OSPB_host_MetaG_FD_187136 | JGI IMG/M metagenome (GOLD analysis project Ga0208662, IMG submission 187136) | Hot spring microbial mat communities from Yellowstone National Park, Wyoming, USA - OSPB_host_MetaG (SPAdes) (version 2) | ecosystem: Environmental > Aquatic > Thermal springs > Hot (42-90C)... | reverse complement strand
CGAGCCGGGTTCCACAACCACGTGCACCAAACCTTTGGGAGCTCCGTGGAGTCTTCAGATACCTCAAGCACACAACACGGGTTTTCTACAACAACGTCAATCCGAAGAAAACACTCTTTGGGCCAATCGTAGACTTACTCGAACATGCACTGGTACATTGAGTGGAGGTGCCAAGAATGAATCCTTATCCAGACACCATCTGAAAAACAGCGTAAAATTCTAAGCACTCCTAAGTCGGAGTTTACCAAGCATTTCTTTGAAGGACTTTCGAACAAAGAAGCTCACAAGCTTCCTTAGTGTACTCACAATCTGGTTGGAAGCTTTCGTATAAGGTAGGTTGGACGAAAAACACGAAGCTTAGCTATAGCTGAGTAAAATTGGTTTTTTACCAAAGTTTCCAGAAAACCGAGTACAAGTCTGTGTTAAGCCTACCTTTTAGGTCGAATCTAATAACGCTTGTCTCTCTCCGACAGCCGCTACTTAGAAAACCCAAAAACTCTTGAGCGCGCTTTAGAAGAATTAGAACGCTACACACTATCAATTTCTAAAGGTTTAAAAAGACTAGCGAGAAAGCACAAACAAATAAGTGTGTTTTTCAAACTTGATGTTCTTCTTCCACGGGTGTGTGATCTTTCGGTTTTAGAAGAAATTTGTAGCGCTTGATCTAAAAAGACGAAAACAAGACTCAGGCTTTACGACTCCTCACTCTCAAAACCAAGAAAAAATCCTAGAATGTTTGTGAAACTTGGTAAAGCTGTTCTCGCACTCTAGCTCTCGCAAGTGTGCGGAAAAAATCAACCAAACACCGAATCTTTCGCTATCCTTACTGCGGGTTTATTCTTGACAGGGTCTGAACGCGTTTTTCTTTTAAAAGGCTGGGTGTCACCGCGGTAGCCTGTCGAACTTCGCTAGGCGAAGTAGCTCACTTTGTGATTAGTGTGCTACTTGTTCAAGTTTTTCGTGTGAAATTACCAGCGCTCTTTTTACGACGCTTGTGATAGAAGTTTCGTCATTTTCACGCTCGATTTCGTCCTTTTCTTACAACCTTTGGTGTGGCAGTTACGCCAGTTTCATGCTTATTCGGTAAAATTTACAGAAGAACGCTACTCTTTCTCGTTGTAGCGTTCGTTTTTTGTGTTACTACTTGAATTCAAGAACGCTTTTACAAGTCAAAAAGCGCAAGACGTCAAAAGCGTTTAGCTCGACAAGTTTATCTTTTTGAAACAGCTGTTTTACGCATGAGCGAACTTTCGCCTTCTTCCCTAGATTACACGATACACGTAAAGGAAGAACACGAGGAATACAGAAAGGTCATCAGGGATTTCTCGCAAAAGCTTGTTTTGCCAAAAGTGCAGAAAATAGAAAGTGAAAACGCTCTTGAAGACGAGCTGGTCAAAAGGCTTTGTGAAACAGGAATTATGGGGATCACCTTTCCCGAAGAATACGGCGGTGCTGGGGCTGACAACTTAACGCTTGCGATTGCGGTTGAAGAGCTATCGCGTGTTTGCACCGCGCTTGCAACGCTTGTTGTCGCGAACTACTTGGTTTCTACACCGATTTACCTGTTTGGTAACGAAGAGCAAAAAAGAAAGTACTTGGCCCCTCTTGCAAAGGGTCAAAAGATCGGAGCGCACGCAATGACAGAAGCGGGCGCTGGTTCCGATGTTTCCGCGATAACCACGCAAGCGCAAAAGGTGGACGGAGGATATAGGATCACTGGAAGAAAGCTTTTTATCACAAACGGCGATCGCGCTCACATCTACTTGGTTTTTGCGAGAACTAGCCCTCCAGACCCAAGAAAGCGCCACTTGGGTGTGACCGCTTTTATCGTGGAAAGGGGCGCTCAGGGTTTGAAAATTGGACAGCGCTTGAACGTGATAGGACTGCGTGGTGACCAACCAGTCGAGCTGATTTTTGAGGACGTGTTCGTGCCTGAGGAAAACGTGCTCGGAGAAATCGGAAGAGGCGTGAGAATAGCGCTTTCTACGTACGACCGAGGAAGGATTGGTGTTGCGGCGCAAGGTGTTGGAATCGCTCAGGCTGCGCTAGAAGCCGCGCTAAAGTACTCAACGCAAAGAGAAACCTTCGGAAACAAGCTTTTGAGCTATCAACAGGTTCAGTTCAAAATAGCCGAAATGGTTTCTTCGGTTCACGCAGCAAGGATTCTCACGTACTGGGCGGCTTCTCTTGCGGACCAAGCAAAGCCGTTTGTCAAAGCGGCGTCGATCGCAAAAATCGTGGCAACCGAAGCCGCTGAAAGAAACGCACACGCGGCGATGCTCATCATGGGCGCTTATGGTGTTTCTCAAGAAACAGGTGTTGAGAGATTGCTACGCGACTCTCAGGTGATCAAAACTTACGAAGGGACGAACGACATACAAAGGCTTATAGTCGCGCGCGAAGTGGCAAAAGAGGTCGGTTTTGCGCTTTGAGGGTTGGTAAAGTTGTTGAAGCAAATCTTTGAAGGCGTTTACTTGGTGGAACTAGAGGGAATGGGAGAGCAACTAGCCACAAAGAATCTTGTGCCAGGTCACAGAGTTTACGGCGAAAGGATTGTCAAAGCGGACGGCTTTGAGCTTAGAATTTGGGACCCTTACAGAAGCAAGCTTGCCGCGGCGATAAAGAAGGGACTGGACGAACTTCCGATTAAGCGCGCAAAAAAAGTTCTTTATCTTGGAGCGGCGGCTGGTACCACCGTAAGCCACGTATCAGACATCGTGGAAAAAGAAGGGGTGGTTTACGCCGTTGAGTTTTCCGCTCGCGCTTTAAGAGAGCTGATTGCGTCCTGCGAAAACAGGAGTAACGTGATTCCGATACTCGCGGATGCGCGTTTCCCTTCTTCTTACAGGCGTTATGTGGACGCGGTGGACGTGGTTTACGTGGACGTGGCTCAACCCGATCAAGCGAAAATCACTGTGGACAACGCAAGGTTTTATCTCAAAAAAGACGGCTGGGTTTTGCTTGCGATAAAAGCAAGAAGCGTTGACGTCGCCGCAGACCCGCAAAAGGTTTACGCGCAGCAAAGAGCAATTCTTGAAAAAGAAGGGCTAAAAGTTGTGAAAGAAATAGAGCTTTCTCCGTTTGAGAAAGACCATGAGCTAATCGTTGCGAAATACTAGCGCACTTTCAAAAGCGTCTTCCAGCTTTTTCTCACAAACTCGGGTAGTGTACCGTGTTCGACAAAATACTGCGTCACAAACTTTAGCGTTCTTTGGTCGCTCGGATACCCGCTTCCCACATCACCGTATTTGCTCTTTATTTCTTCGATTCTTTCGTCTCTCACAACTTTTGCCACAATCGACGCGGCGCTTGTCACCACATACTTTGAATCCGCTTTGTGCTCTGAAACGAAATTCACGCCGGGCACTCTTTTTGAAAGCTCAACGCCAAATCTCACTTCATCTGTGTCCACGGCGTCAACGTAGATCGTGCTACAACCAAGCGCTTTGGAAATCTGCGCCATTTTTGCGAGCTCTAGCTCGTTCAGATTCAACCCTCTTTTTTCGCGTAAATCGATTTCCTGCGGCGAAACCTCTATCACTTCTAGCTTTTTTGAAATTCTAACAATTTGCTCAAACAGCCTTTTTCTTGCGCTTGGTGTGAGCTTCTTTGAGTCTTTTACGCCCAGCTTTTTTAGCGTGTCAAGCTCGCTTCTCAGAACGGCAACGCCCGCTATCACAAGAGGCCCGATAAGCGAGCCTCTTCCAGCCTCGTCGATTCCGCCGACAAGCTCGTCCAGCGACCGCTCACCCAAAGACTTATCACGCAAACAAGATTTAATCTTTACCTATTCGGAGGGGCGTGAATGTCGCTCAAAAAGTGGAAGGAAGGAAAAGCGCAGATTTTCGTTCCCGAGCGCTCTCTTTTGCGTAAGCTTGAGCGCTATCCCGCGTTTTACAACCCTAGAGGAGCTCTCACAAGAGATGTGAGCGTGGGAATTGCGCGCAAGCTCGGTAAAAACGTGAACTTTCTTGATGCGATGTGTGGTGTGGGTGTAAGAGGAATAAGAGCGTGTGTCGAAGCCGACGTAAAAAGAGTGGTTCTAAACGACGTCAATCCAGAAGCGATCGCGCTCGCTTACCTAAACGCAAAGGAGAACGGAATTCTAGATAAAGTCGAGCTACAGTCACAAGGGTGTAACGCGGTTTGCGCGCTTGAAGATTTTAAAAAAGGGTACGAATTCGTGGACGTTGACCCCTTTGGCTCGGTTGCTCCTTTTACACACAACGCGCTACTCGCAACGCGCGATTGTGGGATTCTTGGTGTGTGTTCAACCGATGGCGCAAATTTGTGCGGAAACAGACCTCACGCGCTCCACAGGCTGTATTTCGCGTTCAACAAAAACAAACTGGGCAAAAAGGAAAGCGCGCTACGAATACTCATGGGTTTTGTGATAAGAAGCGCGGCGGTGTTGGGATTTGCCGCAAAACCGGTTTTGTGCTACGTGTTTGCGGACTACTTTCGCTGCCACTTTCTCGTAAAAAGGTCGCAAAAGGAAGCAGAAGCGCTCACACGAAAAATAGGTTATACGCTTTCCTGTGAACACGCTCACTACTCTAGCGAGCCAGTGTGCGAAGTGTGCGGGGCGCGCGCGGTTTCAGGACCGTTGTGGACTGGTGAGCTTTGTGACAAAGAGTTTGTCACGCAAGTTTTGTCTGAAATCACGAAACTCGATTTCGTTCAAAAGCAAACCAAAAAGCTACTACTCCTACTTAGCGAAGAGTGCTCGATCACCCAAAGCTTTGTGGATTTGCACGCTCTTGTGAAAGGCTTGGGTTTGGGCACTCCAAAAATCGAAAAAGTGCTTGAACAGCTGAAATCAAACGGTTTTAAGGCGACGAGGACGCACTTTTCGCCAACTGGTGTTAGAACCGACGCGCCTTTAAAACATGTGCTACAAGCGTGCAAATCTTAATAAGAGATAAAACTTTTTGTAACAAAATGGTTGACTTAGAGTTTATCGCAAGGTCTGCCAAAAAGGAAGAAGCGTTAAAAAGGATAATCGATGAGTATGTTTTCACAAAGCGTTTTAGTGTAGATAGAGCAAGGCAATACGCTCAAGCGGTGCTCGAAGAAGTTGAGCTTTCTCAAAAAGCTCCTAGTGACGAGTTTTTGCGCTATGTTCTAAGCACGCTTGAAAGCGGCGTCAAGGCTGGAGAGTTTGGTGTGGGCTCTCGCGGAAAAGGGGATTACATAGTTCACACTCTTATCGCAAAAATAGCAAGAAGCGCGAACGAAAAAAGCGCAAAAAGAGTGATTCTTGAGCCGATAAATCACGACGATGTGGGAGCGGTTGATGTGGGAGAGTTTAAAGTTGTAGTGGGCGCGGTTGACGGGGCGCACTCAAGGCTTAGCGCCTTTCCGTTTTTGATGGGCTTTCACGACGCGCGAGCGGCTTTGCGCGACGTTTGCGTAAAAGGCGCCATTCCTGTGGCGCTCATGGACGATGTTCACCTAGCGGACGATGGTGACGTTTCAAAGATTTTTGAGTTCGTCGCAGGAGTGTGCGCTGTGTGCGAGCTAGCGCGCGTTCCACTGATTAGCGGTAGCACTTTACGAGTGGGCGGAGACATGGTGTTGGGTGATAGGCTTGTCGGTTGCGTTTGCGCAATCGGTGTGCTCGACGATCCTTCCCATTTAAAAAGCGAAATACAAGCTGGAAGTAAGATCATCATGACGGAAGGTAGTGGCGGTGGAACGATCACCACCACCGCGCTTTACTCTGGTCATCAAGACGTGGTAAGCGAAACGCTCAACTTGGATTTTTTCTTTGCGATTGAATCGCTAAGAAACTCTGGTGCGCTTAAAAAGATAAGCCATATCACCGATGTCACAAACGGAGGTGTAAGAGGCGATTTGGAAATTTTGGCAAAAGAGAACGGTGTCAAGATGCTTATCGATGAAGAAGAGGTGTTTTCAGTGATAAACCCAAGAGTAAGGCGAATGCTCGATGAACTAGGTATCGATCCTCTTGGGGTGTCGCTTGATTCTTTGCTCATGTTTGTACCAGAAAAATATGTGGAAGAAGTTTTGAACGCGCTACCCGTTCGCGCAAAAGTTGTTGGAGAAGTTCAACAAGGCTCTGGTTGCTTTGTAAAAAGGAAGGGTGCACTCGAAACGCTCACACCGAAATTCCGCGAGTCTGCTTACACAAAGCTCAAGAAGCTTGTGGGCGAAGATGCGCCAAACAACTTTGAAGAGCTCAACAAAAAAGTGGAAGAGGCTTTTGAAAAAATTCTACAAAAAAAGAACGCGCTTGTTTCAGAGATCAGAAAGAAATACGAAGTGTCGCGTGTTGATTAGTGCTAAGCTTTTGTTATAGCGTTTTAAGCGCTAATTGTCAAACGTTTATACAGTTTCCAAAACCTCGCCTTTTAAGACGGGGATTCTAAAAGTATAAATACGAGTCTGGAAAACACTTGGCAATGCGTGTAAGAGCCTACCGATTCAGAGCGTACTCATCAAAAACAACCGCGAGTTGAAAACCCAGCTCGAAATAGCGTGTAAACTCTATAACACTTACACGCCGAACAAGAAGAGTATGAAAGAAACAAGCGCAGTATGAATAAAAACGAGCTTCGAAAGCTCACCTTAGACCTGAGAAAGAAGAACAAAGAGTTTCAAGCTCTACATTCGCAGGTTACCCAACAAGTAGCTGAGAGGTTTTACCAAGCGCGAAAAAGGTTCTTTGAAAGACTTGCGAACAAACCCAAGAAAAAGAAACAACACAAATACCTTTCCTTTGCTGTGATTTAACAACTTGTTGTACACTACAACTATTCTTTCAGAGACTCGATCGCTTTACGCTAACCAAGCTTTACACCTGCTCTTTTTGTGACACCTTAGTGTTTCAAAATCCTTGCGCGTTTTGGCATCTTTAATTAATTGTTTGGAAATTTTGAGTAGAGCTTTATTAATTTCTTGTCGTTACAATTTCATGGCCAACGTGTGCCTTTCTGGCTTAAGAGTCGTGGTAACCGCGGCTAGCAGAGGTATCGGCTTTGGCGCGGCGAAAGCGTTTCTTGAAGAAGGTGCGAGAGTTTTGATCAACTCTTCTAATAGCAAAAATCTAGAGCGCGCGCTCAATGAGCTAAGCGCGCTCGGCGAAGTGTACGGCGTGGTCGGAGACCTTAGAGTGAAAGAACACCTCGACAAAATCGTGGACGAAGCGGTGAACAAGCTCGGCGGTATCGACACACTGGTTTACGTCGCAGGCTCGCCAAGCCCAGGAACCTTTTTGGAAAAGTCCTACGAAGATTGGGAGGACGCCACAAGACTACTTACGATTAGCCCTGCGTATTTGGCAAGAAGGGTCGCTGAAGTGATGATAAAACATGGAAAGGGTGGTAGAATGGTTTTTCTTGCTTCAGTGTCGATTAAAGAACCAATACCAACGATTGCTCTTTCAAACGTTTGCAGAATTGCGATAGCGGGTTTGGTAAGGACGCTTGCGCGCGAGCTAGCACCAAAGGGTATAAGAGTGAACGGAGTTTTACCAGGTTACATAAAAACGCAGAGGGTGGAGCATCTTGCGAAAGATTTGGCAAGGAGAAAGGGGATTAGCTACGAAGAAGCTTACAAAGAGCTTGAAAGAGAAGTCCCACTCGGGTACATCGCAACACCCGACGAGCTTGCGAAAACCATCGTGTTTTTGGGTAGCGATATGTCGCCTTACGTCACGGGCGCGATGATTCCTGTGGATGGAGGTTTGCTTAGGTCTGTGTTTTGATCTGCGCACCCTTTTCCCAAGGTTTTGCCACAAAAACGCTTTGCGTGTAAGCGAGCAAATCCTCTTTAAACCTTGTAGCTTTCTTTTCACTAGAAAGCACAAAGTAAACTGAGGGGCCAAAAGAGCTCATTCCCGCACCGCTTGCGCCAAGCTTTAAGCCAAGCTGCATCAAACTCTTTACGGCTTCTCCCTGCGACTCAATTTCGCGCTTTTTGAACGCTATATCCTGCACCATGTTCACCGCTTCTCCAAAGCCTTCGATATCCCCTTCTATCACGCTTGGTATCATCTTTACAAGAACAATTCTACAAAGCTTTTCCACTTCCCACTCTGGTATTGGGCAAAACCTTTGGAAAAGCTCAAGCTCAAGCTCAGAGTGTATCTTTTTTGCGTGTAAAGGTTTTGCGACGACAAACCTCAAGTCAGGTGGAAAACTCGCCTTTAAGATTGCCCGCGCCGGTTCAACCTGCGAGTAGTCGGATGAAGAAAAAGTGGTTTTTCCGTCTTTCCCAAACTTGTGTCCTCCGTCAACAATGAACGAACCACCACCTTCAAATCCGGCAACGCCAATGCCAGACGTCCCACCTCTTTTCATGATGCGCGCAAGCTCGTGTACGCTCACTTTTAGTGAGTACAATTCGCTAAGAGCCTTTGCAACGGAAAGCGCAAGCTGTGTAGTAGAGCCAAGTCCTACGTGTGGCTCGTAGCGCTCAACAACCTCGATCTTCACTTTTGTTCTTCCGAAAACCGAAAAAAAGCGCTCGGCAAAAACCCGTGCTTCTTCGTCGATTTTTTCCGTGTCGCTTTGTTCCGCACTCACTCTTACCACAGGATTAGAGATTATCGCACCAACTCCCCCGTCGACACGCCCCAAAGAGCCGTTCATGTCTAGTAGTGTTATGTGTAGTCTTGCGTGTGCTTCAACGGTCACCTTTTTTGGCACTTTTAGTTCACGCCAAACCTTTGTTGCTGTCCCTGTGTGGTTGCGCGAATCATGTCGACTTGTTTTCCTTGTGTTGGTCTCACGTACCTTAACGCTTCGATTAAGTGTTCCCACCTGAGTTTGGCTTCGGCGCCGTTCATTCCCGCTTTTTCCAAGTATTCTCGGATTGCGATTTGAACCGCTTTGTCCACAACCCCTTTTATGTCAGCGCCGCTATAGCCTTCGGTCATACCAGCAAGCTTTTCAAAGTCGATTGCTGGCTCAATCGGGTGCTTTGACGCGTAAAGCCTGAACATTTGAGCGCGCGCTTTAAAGTCTGGAAGCGGAACGTAGAGTATCTTGTCGAATCTGCCAGGCCTTAGCAAAGCCGGGTCTATCAGGTCTGGCCTGTTGGTTGCGGCCATCACCATCACTCCCTTAAGCCTTACAAGACCGTCTAGCTCGGTGAGTAGCTGGCTCACAAGCCTTTCTGTGACGTGCGTGTCGTCGCTTATCCTTGCTGGCGCAAGCGCTTCGATTTCGTCAAAAAAGATGATGCAGGGTGCGGCTTGCTTTGCCCTTCTAAAAACTTCTCGCAAAGCCTTTTCGCTTTCACCAACCCATTTTGAAAGCAGGTCTGAGCTCACAACCGTGATGAAGTTCACCCTGCTTTCTGAGGCAACGGCGCGCGCAAGCATGGTCTTTCCCGTGCCAGGTGGGCCGTAAAGCAAAACACCCTTTGGCAAATCCGCGTTGAACTTTGAGTAAACTTCGGGATAGCGTAGAGGCCACTCGATAGACTCCATGAGCTCTCTTTTCACTTCGTCTAAACCGACAATGTCCTCCCATTTTGTGAGTGGAACCTCTATCCTAAACTCTCTGAGAGCAGAGGGCTCAATTTCTCCCATTGCGGAAAGAAAGTCGTTCTTTGTGACCACAATTCCCAAATCCGAAAGGTCAACACCTTGTAGCAAGTCAGAAGTCTTTCTTCTTAGTGCGTTCATCATCGCTTCTCGCACAAGCGCCGCAAGGTCGGCGCCAACGTAACCGCTTGTGAGCTCAGCTATTTCCTTTAAGTCTACGTCTTGAGCAAGAGGAACCCTACGCGTGTGAACTTTTAGTATTTCAAGCCGAGCCGCGGCGTCTGGCGCGGGAATCTCGATTTCTCGGTCGAACCTACCAGGTCTACGAAGAGCGGGGTCGACCGCGTTTGGTCTGTTTGTTGCGGCGAGCACCACCACTTTGTCGCTTGGCGACAGTCCGTCCATGAGTGTGAGAAGTTGGGACACAATCCTTCTTTCAACTTCGGTTGATGTGTTGTCGCGGCTTGGTGCAAGGCTATCGATTTCGTCGATAAAAATTATAGAAGGAGCGGTCTTCTCCGCTTCTTTGAAGATGTCTCTTAGTTTCTTTTCGCTTTCACCGTAGTACTTGCTACCGATTTCTGGACCGCTAATCAAGTAAAAGTTTGCGCGTGCGGTGTTTGCAACAGCGCGTGCGATGAGAGTCTTTCCCGTGCCAGGTGGGCCGTAAAGCAGGATGCCTTTCGGAGGTCTAATCGAAAAAGCGCGAAAGATTTCTGGCCTTAACAAAGGAAGCTCTATCAGCTCTCTAAGCTTTTGGATCTGCTTTGACAAGCCACCGATGTCTTCAAAGGTGACCAAAGGAACGCCTTTCGGCTGTATCTTTGTGGGTTCCCTGATAAGTTCAAGCTTTGTGTTCGCTGAAACGAGCACAACTTCTTCAGCTGGTAGATAAGCGTTTATCACGACGTTGAGCGAGCGACCCCAGCTTTTGAGTAGTATGGTGTTTCCCCTACAAACCGCTCTACCTCGTAGCGCAAGAAGAATTTCTCGCGGGTCGGGCTCCCCCTTTGATTCATCGGAATAAAGCAAAACGATTTTTTCTGCCGGTTTTGGCTCCGCCTTTCTTACGACAACTTTGTCGCCGTAAGAAACGCCAAGGTTTCCCAGCCCTTCTTCGTCTACGCGCATCACGCGACGTCCAGCGTCCCTTCTATCAGAGGGTTGAACGATGAACGCCGCCCTTCTGTAACCCACAGAGACCACGATGTTACCCGCCGATAGACCCATCTCTTGTAAAAGCTCTGAATCGAGCTGCGCGATGCCCTTACCCCAGAGCTTTTTGTCTAGTTGTTCCAGCTTGACCAGTGCTTGGGAGCTCACAACCGGCTCACACGTCCTAATATTTATTTTGCGGAGCTATGATAAATTGTTTTTGAATAGCTCAAACGATTTTGAAGGAGATGTATTCTGGATAAGCGATCGTTGGGTGTGGAAATTGCACACACTCCGCGCAATTTATTTTTGGGTTCTTTCAAAGAAGAAGAGAGCGAATTTGCGTTCTCACGAAATAAGGGTTGCGGTTGCGGGCGCGGGTTCTGCGTTAAGCGGAATGGTTCAAGCGATTTCGCTTTACAAGAAGGGTGACGGAAGAGGACTGCTACACCCTGTTTTGGGCGAGTATTCACCTAGCGACGTGGAAATCGTTGCGGTTTTTGACGTAGACAAAAGAAAAGTGGGAAAAACTCTCAAGCAAGCGCTTTTTGTAGAGCAGTCGGCGCTTCCGAAATACACAGAAGTTGAGTTTGACACAAAGGTTCTTCCTGGGGTGTTAAAAGACGAAAGACTACAAGGAAGGCTTGAAGTGGAAACTAGTGACGAGCAAACTGTGACACAGGAGATTGAAAGAAGTGGCGCGCAAATTCTTTTAAACTTAATAAACGGAGGAATGTACGCGTCTTCAGAGGCTTACGCAAGATGCGCGCTCAAAGCGGGGGTTGCGTTTGTCAACGCCACACCAACGCCCATTGCGACATCGCTAGAGCTTGAGGCGCTTTTTTCAAGTAACAAGCTACCGCTTTTAGGAGACGACCTTTTAAGCCAAATAGGCGGCACAATTCTTCACACGTTTCTTTTGTGGTTTTTGAATAGCAGAGGCGTGTGGGTCAAGCAAACCTATCAGCTTGACGTGGGCGGAGGGCTTGAAAACCTGCTTACAGTTGAAGATGACGAGCTCAAGCTCACAAAACGAACGATCAAAAGCTCGACGGTTTCTAGCGTTTTGCCTTACCAAGCTAACATCGCAACTGGAACGACCGAATACGTGGACTTTATGGGAAACTCAAGAGAAAGCCACTTTGAAATCGTGGGAAGCTACACACTTGGTGCACCTCTAGAAATAGAGCTCACACTGAGGACTCAAGACGGCGCAAACGCCGCAGGACCTCTACTAGACGCGATAAGAGCCGCAAAGGTTGCGCTAGACCGTGGAATTGGAGGCGCGCTCGAAGAAGTGAACCCTTACCTCTTTAAACTTGTAAGGTCAAAGGTGGACCCAATAAGCGCTGAAAAGAACTTCATAAAATTCTTTGAA
>Ga0208662_100644_pt1 | contig 12109 bp, 13 predicted proteins | sample OSPB_host_MetaG_FD_187136 | JGI IMG/M metagenome (GOLD analysis project Ga0208662, IMG submission 187136) | Hot spring microbial mat communities from Yellowstone National Park, Wyoming, USA - OSPB_host_MetaG (SPAdes) (version 2) | ecosystem: Environmental > Aquatic > Thermal springs > Hot... | reverse complement strand
TCATGCAGTGGGAACCAGACCGCCGCGGTTGGCATTCAATACAGTGGCTACTTAACGACCGTGAGCGGCCAAACATACCCATTCACAGTAACAGCAAGCTCATAATCGTTATTGTGAAATCCATGGGTCTTATTAAGTAACTGACTAAATCTTCACGTTAGTACTACCCTCGGTAATTTCTCTATTATTTTCCTCGGTACGTGCTGTGTGATTAGGTGTTTGTTGTGGTTGTGGTTGCTCTTCATTAAGATGGCGTGCATTATTGGTGTTGCGTTGCTGCGCATCACCAGGTACTGCCTACTCACCGCGTTGACAACCACGTGGTTGTGCATTGCGTATAAGTAAGCAATGTTCCTAAGCACCTTTAGGCCACTACCCACCCTTAGCGGAACACCCAAGCACCTTGAGTAAAATGCTACGTATTCTGAGATCCATACTTAGCCCTCAATATCTGCACCCAGGGGTTATCCTCAAACCCAAACCCACCAACCTCACTTTTAGCCTCGGCAGGCACAGGCTCGGTTGGTTGCTTAGCCTCGATGGGTTTGGTCTCCCTAACGCCGAGCCTACTTAGGCAGTCCCTGAGCATGGACTCAATCCTATCGAGTCTCTCAACCATGCTACTGCTAACCCCACCCTCGTGGTTGTTGAGTAGCTCCTCGATTAGGTCGTTGATTGTCTTGTTCCTCTCCGCAGCTAACCTGCTCAACCTCCTATAGACATCCTCACTCACGGTAATAGTCCTCCTACCCACGCCTAAGGTAGGCTTGGTTTAAAAGACCTGGCAACCATGGTGAAGCCATGCCAGCCAAAGCATTCCAAGGCGACTACGGCAACGGCGTGAAACACGAACAAGGCGACCAAGGCGACCAGGGAAAACCGAGGCGAACCAAAGCATGCAATGAGGAATCAATTTATCGATTACGAAAAACCTCACGGAGGTTAAGCACTAGACCCTAGTACTAAGCTTGCCAAGGCACTCCCTAAGTATCGCCTCAATCCTACCCAGTTTCACAACCACGTCGCTATAGCGAACCCCACTTTCATAGTTGTCGAGCAACTCCTCAATGAGGACACTCATTGACTTCCCACTCGAGCCAGCCAGACCAGCGAGCCTTTGGTACACATCCTCCCTAACCTTAACAGTCCTATACCCAACCATATCACTGAGTTAGTCGCCTGCTTAAAAGGCGTGGGTACACGATGGCACACGGAAAAGGCGCAATTCAATAAAGAGTAGCCCCACCCCCTCTCGGGAGCGGGGCTACCCCCCGCGAGTGTGGGTGTGGCATGGCCGCTCGGATGGCGCTTACAGCATCAACTAGGTTGCTTATAAGCTTTGCGCTCATGCCCATCACAGCCGCCCTTTAAAGGCTAAGCCTTAGCCGTTGATGATTAGGCTAGTCATCGGTAGGCTGGACTACGGGGGCGTTAGCGGCACCCCAGCAATCACGTTCAAGGAATACAACGGCTCGGTCAAGCTAGGCGGCGTGCCAGACATGGAGCTAAAGCCCCTAACGAAGCTAGTCATTAATAAAATACTCAATGTATTAGGCATCCAGTTCGACACCTCGAACATCAAGAGACTCAGTGACGCCTTCGAGTACTGCACCCAGTGCAGTTGGTTCAGCGGGTACATAAACTTCGTTGGTGAGGCTTTACCTGAGAACGCCATAGCTACAGTCCCCATACCAATGATCGAGCCGATAAGCACCATCATCGGCCTAGCCCTAGCCTTCAACAACCCCAACTTCGAGGCGGAGCTATACAGCGACCTGTGGCCGCAAACGACAGACATCCTAGCCCAAGCCAGGGCATTGGGGCTTAAACTAACAATCCACACCTCCGTGCTGGACTACAACAGGCTCTACGCCTTCGATGAGGTGGTTAGGAGGTACATAAGGCTCCCAAGGATTGACGTGTTAGCGAACACCACCAACTTCGACAACAGGGTCGAGGTCGCCGGCGAGAACTACAGGACGCCAACCCTCGAAGAAATCCGCACACCCAAACCAACAAGCCTAAGGGCCGAGCCACTGGTAACCGAGCCCAGGGTCGATGAGGAAGTCCTAAACGCAGTGAGGGCCCTAGGCACGGAGCTCGGCGGAGTGGCGACACTCAAGGCGCTGAGCGACCTGGTGGGCTCGGGAGCAGTGATAAGGGCTGTGGTCATGGGCTACCTAACCTACAACCCAACAGACCTAAGCGTCAGGCTCTCAACCAAGGGCTTAGCCCTACTCGGGGCGATCACCGAGGGGGCGGGCAGTGAGGAAGAAAAACAAGGCAGCGAGGAAGAAACCTAAACAACAACCAACCCAAGCCCCATCAATATGAAACAAGGAGTACTACTAGTTGTTTCGCGAACACCGTGAAACACCTTTCAACAACAGCCTTACACCCCGTTTCCCCACACCCCAGCGATCCTAACCGCCCCTCGTTTCCTGTCGGGATTGTACCCTCACCACAGCCCACGGGGCTTACATGCCACCCGCACCATAATGCACAAATGCTAGATTTATTAATCTACTCCCCTTACTTCGGGGTGGGTATGGATCTAGACCTAGATGAAATAACCAGAGGATTAAGAGATGTTACAATTTTATTTTCCGATGGGCGAAGCGTTCTGAGTTACTTCGAGGAAAAAGGCCGCATTGGGCTTAGGTACAGCGAAGAACTTGGGAGGCGCACAGTCAATGCAGTACTGTATTGCTACACTGACGTGGATGAGTGCTACTGGGAAAAGTGGCGCAGTACGCACCCTGTACCACTACTACTTTTTTGGGTGGCTAGTGAAAAGGCAAAATACGTCAGGGGCAAAATCATGGAGATAAGGCACATGAGAGGAGTGGATGCAGTAAGAGCATACATAGGCTTGGCATTATTTATTTTTAAACACCGTGACTACCGATAGATACCGCCCCGCTTCCCCCCATTCCAGCAACCTTGTTAGTTTTTTACCTAAGAATTAAGCCTTAAAAGCCAGGTAGGCACCACCCGATGATCAACCACCAATTAATCAACCCAGACGCACTCCTCGACCCAGCCGAGTCATCAATGCCTGACTACCTAGTCAGCACTCAAACAATTGATGAGGTGGTCGGCGGCGTGAGGGTTAGGGTGTTCGAAGTACCAAAGGCAAGGTTCTTCTCGACACACGAAATCATCTACCTAGCCGCAGCCCTAACCACGGAACTGGACGTAATCAAGAGGAGGATCGAGGAACTGAAGCTCGGTAGGAAAACAATCCAGAAGCTCTACGCAGTCAGGCTAGACACAGAGCCCTGGGGCGGCAAACCACTCACACTGCCGGTACTGTGCGACAAGGGCCAGGACAGGGAGTGCACCAACGACCTTCGAAGCCGAACCAAGCGAGCTCAGGGGAACATGGTTTACTCAGCCTACCTAACCATAAACGGGATAGGCAAATTCCTAAAAATAACAACACTAAGGTACCCAAGCCACTACGAGGTCGATGTCGTGAGACTAGCCGGTTACAAGGGCATAGCCAGGTACACAGTCAACACGAAACTAACCCCTTAAAAGCCGGCAAACCAACAATTGATGAGCCCAAAGGCAAGGGCGAGGAATAGGGGAATATCCGCGGTCTTCACTGCCGCAATAATGGCACTAGCCGTAATACTCATAATCGCAGCAATAGCCGTCTCATGGCCAATGATTAAATCAACCTTCGACAAGAACTACTGGTCAGGCTCGATGGGTATCTACAACCTCAAGTTCACAAACTCAACATACGCATACGCCCAAAACGGCGTTGGCGGGCAGGTCGGCACCAACCCAACACCAATCGGGTACTGCATAGCCCTCAGCCCAGGCACCACATACGCAATCTCCACATGCCCCTCGACCACACCCAGCTACCAATCACCACCGCCGCAATCGCCGCAATCATCACAACCCTCACCACCACCAAGCAACAACAACTACTACGTCTACGTAACAGTGACCGGCGATAGTTACGGCGCAGGCTGGAGGGTGAGCTCCTCGGCCTCCTCAATAAGCGGCTCAAGCAATGTGAACATGGAGCAGCTCCAGATAGGCGGCCAAACCGACACACTCAATGCCCAGATAACGAGTAGCCCCAGCGGCTACACGTGCACGATAAGCCCCAGCACGGAACAAGTAACCAGCGGTAATACCTACACCTTCACAGTGAGCTGTGTGCAATCCAGCCAGCCACAGCCAATAACGGTCTCTGTTAGCGACTCATACGGCGCTGGCTGGCTCATCACCTGGAGCGGCGCCGCCAGCGGTAGCCAGAGCGGCTCCTCATCGGACACATTCACGGTACAGCCCACCAGCAATGTCGCCGTCACATTCACAGCATCAATAACCAGCAACCCAAGTGGGTATCAATGCACAATAAGCCCAAGCAGCACCACAGCATACCCAGGGCAGTCAGTATCGTTCACCGTATCATGCCAACCAATCGCCTACTACGTCTATGTAACAGTCACAGGCGACAGCCCCGGCGCGGGTTGGCAGGTAAGCTCGTCAGTCACCTCGATAAGCGGGACAGGCAATGTGAACAATGAACAACTTAAGATCGGTGGGCAAACAGACACGGTAACGGCTAAAATCACCAGTAACCCACCTGGCTACTCATGCAGCATAAGCCCAACAAGCGTTACAGCACAAGCCGGGCAAACAATACCATTCACAGTGAGTTGCCAGCTACAGCCACCACCAAGCACCTACGGGTGTCTCCTAACGGTGAAGGGGCAGGGAATCCCATCCGGTGCGCCGGCGCCGACTGTGAACCCATCGGGCAAGGTCTTCGTACCCAGTGGGCAGTCGGTTAGGATCACAGCCACAGCCCCACTATCCTCGGGCGGCGGCAATAGCTGGTACGAGTTCACCGGCTGGTCGCACAACCTAAACGGGCCGGGCTCATTGAGTGAGGTCTCCTCATCGACGAGCGGTAACGCACAGTCCACCTGGCAGTACGCATGCCCGAGCGGGCTGACGAGCAACGTCACGGCGACGGCGACAATAATAGCCAACTACGCACAGGACTACATAAAAGTCTTGGGACCAACATCTATTTCATCATCACCAGTTCAGTACACCCTAGAGTGGAACGTAGCCCCAGGCAGTGCGGACCAAGTCAGTTGGTCAATATCCCATGGATCAACAGTGTTTACAATCTCGGTAACACTGCAATTCACTGAGTACGGGAAATCGCTCAGCGATAGCACAAACTACCAGGTAACCGTCACCTGCTCCGTGGGCAACCCATACATTACCAGCGCATCAATAAGCCCACAGAACCAGTCAGTCAGCGGGTCTAGCGGCACAGCCACGGCAACCGTGCAAGTGACTTGGCAGTGCTACGTGAACAAAGGTTAATAACAGTAATGAAAAGGGGGTTTTGATTTTTAAAATCAAAACTTTTTACCCTTAACTCGTTGGGTATGGCAGTGATGCATTCACTATAGTTATATTCATGTTCCAGACCCACCAGCCGAGGGTATTATTCTCATAGTTCTGCTCTATCGCGCTCGTTGATAGGTAGCCCACATTCATTGCGATCCACGCTTCAGAGAATGGCCGATCATACGGTATTGGGTACCTCATTATTACGTTTGGATCCACTGGTCCTATTACCGTCCAGTTGCAGGCAAATGGCGTTACTACACCCTGTAATACGCCACCGGGCATGACGGTGGGGAAGAAGAGTACCGTGTAAGTCCTGTTGTAGTAAAACACTGCAGTCGCATTAACCGACCACGGCGGCGGTGTCGCTACCATGTAGCCGCCCGTGTTGTTTATCACCGCGGCGTAGAAGTGAGTAATGGGGCCAGTCCCCGGCCAATCACCGAATAGGTACACCACCGGCGCATTGGTGGCGTTGGGCTCGAACAACTCACCACTGAAGCCCTCCAGCTCAACCAAGCCGTTTGAGGCGTCGGCGGCGTAAATAAAGGTCTCTGGGAAACCGAGTATCTGCAGTACACCGTATGGGTAGTAGTACGTGCTGTTGGGGCCGGCCTGTATCCATTGATAAAACTCGCCCAGTAATTGCCGCGGTATCACCATCGTGCCCATCGTGGCCATTGAACCCCACGTTGATTCATTACCCTCGTAGAAGTACGGCGTTGCGTTGTCGTAAATAAACGTGACAATCCAGCACCTAAGGCCGTTCCACCCAAACATGTTATTGAAGTATGTTGATAGTGACTCATTAAGCCCAACAGGCACGTAAACCGTCCTGTTTACGTAAACGTAGACTGGCACTGTCTGGTTGATGTACTTGGTGTAGTTCACGTAGATCGTCCTGTTCACATAGACCGTGTGGTTCACCGGCACGTAGATTGTCTGTGTCGTTACCGCCACCAACCCCAGTCTCTGGGCTATCGGCTTTAGCATTGCCACGTGTGGGCTTACTAGGATTATTGCCAGTGCTATGGCTAGTATTATCATTACAGCCCTCATCCCCCAACCCATCAGGCTCCAGTCGTAGGCTAGGCTGGACATATTGGTCGCCCAACCACCTGCACACCCACTTATAAGTCCATCATTTGCGAATTCACGGAGGTATACCGGAGGTTAACCACCCCAACCCCTCTTGTGAATGAAACAAAAAACTTAATAATTTCAATTACACGATTTCAACCACACATGCATGCGAATGAGGAGTAGGACCGAGCAGCTCGGGGAGGCCTGCCCCCACTGCGGGGCTAGGGCCGTGTTTTATGAAGACGGGCACTGGGTATGCCGCAAGTGCGGCACAGTCATAGAGGACCACCCACTAACCCACACGGGCGCGGGCATGGGTGACGGCAATGAGGAACCCCCTAGAGGGAGTAGGAGTGATCTGGCACGCCTAAGGAGACACTTCCAGGAAGCACACAAGGACGCGTTCGAGTGGATGGGCAAGCCGGAGGCGAACCCCCCTAGGGGGAGTGGGGGCACGCCGGTCGGGACAGGTTACGCGAAGGCGCTGGCCAGGGCGCTCACAACCAGCGGCATAATCCAGGACACGGGTAGGGCCGAGCTATTCGCAGAAAAATTGGCGGGCCAGCTCGAGTACAAGCGCAAAACCTACGGCGTCGAGGTGCCAAGCATTGATAGGGTCATAAGGGCAATAAGGTGCATGCTCTACGGAGTCCCAAACACGAAGGACTGCGAGCAGCCCTCACCAGTCGTGGACGCCGTGAAGAAGGCGATCAATGCTACTCACTATTATGGGAACCTCATTAGGTACATAGCCAAGGAGAAGTTCGGCAAAGAACCAAGCGATGAGCTTGTGCAAAGGGCTGAACGCTACCTACGTAAACTCGATGAGTGGATTAGGAACCAGGGAGTTATTAAAGGCGGCATTAGTGACTACCCAACAATGTCCATGGTGGCGGCCGTGGCACTCGCGATAGCGGACGTCGAAACAGGCAACCCAAGGAACGCAATAAAGGCACTAAGCAAGGGAGGCACGAGGACAATAGTCACGAGACTAAGGCTCAACGAATTCATAAATCAATTAACCAACCGTGAAACAAAATCATAAAGAAACGCCAGGGAAAGCCTAAACAATGCCCACACGATCTTCGTAGGCACGAACGCAAATTGTTGGTTGCATGAACATGCGATCAACAATTTAAAATAACTGATCCACGGGGATTTTACGAAGGTCGTGGACGAAGCCCGTGAAACAAGAGTTCACGGCTAATCAACAACTCCCAGTCTTACTGCCCACCCAGTCTTAAGTCTTTTCCACCGCTAGTTTTTTAAAAAGTGATGCAACTAGGCATTGATGGATATGGAGACAGAGGAAACAATAAAGAGCGAGTTCTTCAGTTTGCCGGCAATGATTGCCGCAGAAATCGCCGCATTAATGGTTGATTTGGGCGACGTAATGTGCAGGTGCAGCAACCCAGAGCTTAAGAAGAGCATTATTGACTTCCTGAACGAGGTAGCCGTAACAGCGAGGGAGATCGGCAAGACCGGCGACTACACATACCCAGTCGTGCTCGCAGAGGTGAAGGTCAGGGACGGCGCCAAGGTTAGGGACGGTGTTGTCTGCGTAGCTCCATCGTGCTTGTGCGAAGCAATCAAACAGTTGAGTGATGAGGATCCAAAGTTTATGAGCTACGTGAGGATGCCCGTGGTACCGCTGGAGGGCGCCTACGACCTAACGAACCCCAGCGAAGAGCTCAAGCTGAGGGCGATAGTCACTGGTGTGTGCAGAGGCGAGGGGAAGAGGGAGATCATTGAGGTATTCACGAAGTACTATATCATTAAGAAGGCCACCGCGGATCCGAAGTTCAAGGAGGATGTCATCAATTGGCTACGCGACCCACAAGAGAGGTTGCCCTACGGCCTAGCGAAGGAGCTCCTGAACTACCTACGCAGTCTTGGGATAGGCGTTAGTGAGTGGACGGTCAAGGATGCACTGTACGGCATACGCCTACACCAAAGCGACGCCCTATTGAGCGCCCTCGGTGTCGAGGTTAAGCCCAGCCCCGCACCAACCATCACCAACTGTGCCGGTTATGCCTACGTCCAGTCAGTACTCAAGAAGCTGGGCGCCACGGACATGGGTACCGTACAGAAGTACGCCGAGGTGCTGTGCATACTGACTGAGAGGGAGCTCAGGGCATTGCTCGGTATTGCCGAGGGCGAGTGCGGGGGTAGGCTGAAGTCCATGCTGGAGAGGGGCGCCAGTGCCGAGGACATTAGGAGCCTAATCACCGAGTGCGCAGAGCCCGAGGTCAAGGAGGTCGAGGTTCCGATCGAGGAGGGCAAGCCCGTGGAGGCCGCTAAGCCAGGGGTTAGGGTTGAGGCTAAGCCGGAGGTTAGGCCCGAGGTTGGGGTAACCGCCAAGCCGGAGGCCGGGGAGGGCGAGTTCGAGCTTAAGCCCAGGACACTCATTGACATAAAGGTCAACTGCGTCGGCCCGAATGCCGACGAGACCGATGAGTGCAAGTTCGTGAAGGCAGCCACCGACTTCGCACTGGGCAGGAGCCCACCCGACAAGTTCCTACAGCTCTTCGACGCCATAGCACCCACGAAGTTCCCCGAGCCAACGGGGGAGGACTTCAACGCCGTCAAGGGCACCATCACCAAGCTACTTAGGGCCTACGGGGTCAAGAACGCGGAGAGGGTTGCCGAACTGTACACGCTGGAGGGCTTGAACAAGCTCCTCGACAACGCCCTAGGCGGCGACCCCAAGAGCCACGTTGGCGATGCTTACGTCAATGGGGTACCGAGGTTCTGGATCTAACGGGCCCAATAAAGAGACAAGCCATAATCGAGCTGGAGCTTAGGATTGGGGGCTTTATAAACCCGCATTGCTTATTGTATGGTGATGAGCAGCCATTCCGCTGACTCGTGATGATGGCAATCGCTGATAACCCTCGAACCTGTGATAATACCATCACAAATTAGTGCGGACATACTCGCTGAAAAACCCTTTTAAAGCCAATAACTAAGATAATAGAAAGATAGAGGATGAGTCCCCAAGCAAACCACCCCGGTTTAGCCGGGGCGGAGGCTTGGGGATGATTCAAGGAGGGGCTACGACCCAACCCGCACCTGTGGGTGTGGGTTGGGGAAACTATCCAGTGGCGTGGCTGCTGACGTATAATGGTGCAGATTGTGCATTGTGGAGGTATGTTTACAGTAAGTGCATGGAGAGTGAGCTGTGTAGAAGACTAATTGATTTATTGCCCACGATAGGCTATAGGCTCGAGATGCACAAATGCTATGCCGACCTCGATGTCGAAATAGAGGTAGAGGCCGAACAAGCTAAACCACCTAACAACGTCTCAACCGCAACAACCCAAGTCACTAACCAAAGTCCCCTCAAAACACCTCAACAAGCAAAACATGCCACCTAGGCACCTATGCCCCTTGCTCCTCAAAACCCACCCCCACTCTCCTCTCCTCCGCACCCCCCACCTAATCACTGGTGGGAGCCCCCTCCGGACAGAGGGCCCACCGAGCCAAAGCCCCTACTGCCCGGGGGATCAAGAGGAGGGGGGGAGAGGAGGGGAGGACAACCCGGTGGGCCCGTCCAAGGGGGGTCCCCACCGCCCCAGCCAATGGGTAGGCAAGTGCTCCAAGGCCGGGCAACGGTGGGGGTTGCCGGTTCATCGGGCCCAATGGGTGGGCGAGTGCTCCAAGGGCTCGGTGTGCCGGCAGGAGGAGGGGGCGGGGGTGTGGGCCTGGGGAGTGAGGGGCGCACCTAGAACAATTAAGCACCAAACCGAGGCAAAGACCCAAACAAAAGCCCAAAACCACGGGCGGGGAAATGAATAAGAGCAAGACATCCCTAGGCTAAAAGAAACAAAAGCCAATCGGGAATAGAAATACCACGAAGAACAAATGCCTAATTAACGAACCAATTGATTAAACAATTATTGAGCAATCGGCTCAATAAACTGGATAAGAGTAAGTTATCCCTAGGGGTTGCTGAACAAGTGGCTAGGGAGTACGGAGGCGAAGGGGATATAAGGATAGAGGGCAAAAAGAGCCTGTCCCGCCTCTGGGGCCGGGCGGGGCCATGTGGGGTCACCTAACCAACGGGTTCCTTGGTGGGTGTACCCCGCCGGGGCCCGCCAACCATCCTAACCCAATCCTCATTATCAATTCCTCACTCTCCACCCCTGGGTTGGATGGTGGTACTGGGCCTCGGTGGGGTAGTGGTGTGGTAGTACCTGGGTGTCGCCCGCAAGGGCGGCTACCGGGGAACCCGCACCATGTAACCCTGCTGAGGACCCGTTGGTTAGGTGACCCCACATGACAACACTCGAAACTAAAAACAGGGATATGGGGCCCCGAGGCTTGCCACCCCAGGCCCCGTTGGCAGGTGTAGGGGCCGACTTTAAAACGGTATCCTGGGGCGGGTCCGATGATGGTCGAGCTGGGGCTGTCCTGGCTCGGCCTGAGGGCCCGATGGGGCCAAGAATTGCCGCCTATGCCGCCTCTAACGCCTATACCCCTATGCTGCTTAGCACCACTAACGCAAATAATGCCATATTTTTCACAGTTCTACGAGGTGATAAGCCATGACTACCCCGCAAACCCACGGCCGTGGGGCGGGGAGGAGTAGGCTCGTGGAGGAAATCGAGAAAATGCTGAAGAGGCGACTCGGTTGGAATGAGATTATGATGAGCAACATCATGTGGAGGTACATCGGCATCAACGTGGATGAATATATCGCGTATGGCATAGACCCTAACACGTGGTTAGATGCTTTGTACCGTCTCACCGCAGGCAATGCGTATTGGTTCGGATTGCAAGAAGGTGATATGTACATAAGAAAAGTACATCAACGCATTGAAATAGAATTAGGTACTACAAATCCTATTGACGCAATATTGTTTGCAATGTTAACGAAAACGATAGCGATACCAAGCATATATATTGCATGGATACGTAACCGAATAACTTGGTTAGGGGTGTTTTACTATCTATATCTGAAATATTGGCCATGGTACAACATGGACTACAGAGCTATAAGCGGCTTTGACAAGGATAACCTGTTGAAATTTATTGCGGGACTATTCGATTCTGACGGAATAATTGCATCAGCGAAGGAAAACAAGAGTTACTACCGACTTGATGTGCGAATAGCTGCATGCAGGCAGTGCGAAGATTTTTTAACGTTTATAAAGGATGAAATTCACGAAAAACTGGGCATCATTGGTAAAGTAAAAGTACAGAGAACTGATAGTATATTGCAATTCAGAGGTACTCATGCAGTTGAACTGGTTAGGTATATGCTACCGCACATAAGGCATCCGATGAAAAGACTACGTGCGGTGCTATACCTAATGTATTACGATAAGGAACTAACAGTAAAAGATTACCAATATCTATATGAACCGTTAAAATACGATGACGGCATTAATGATCCAAAACGTTATCGCGCCGTATATGTGCTCGCTCAAGCGGCCCCACAAACCCACACCCACGGGGAAGCCTCCCCCGTTAAATCTCCAAGGCTAGCCATTAAGAATAGAGTACCTGCCCGACGAATCACTAAACTTTTAAGCGCCTATGATAATTTGACTTCGGGCCCGTAGTCTAGCCTGGTTAGGATGTCCAGGGCATAACGCCCGCATAGGCCTTACGAGCGGGAGGTCCCGGG
>Ga0208662_100618_pt1 | contig 12483 bp, 12 predicted proteins | sample OSPB_host_MetaG_FD_187136 | JGI IMG/M metagenome (GOLD analysis project Ga0208662, IMG submission 187136) | Hot spring microbial mat communities from Yellowstone National Park, Wyoming, USA - OSPB_host_MetaG (SPAdes) (version 2) | ecosystem: Environmental > Aquatic > Thermal springs > Hot... | reverse complement strand
GTTGGGTTAATACTTATTATTACTCGTGTTATGCTCTAGAATTGAGGATGAGTTCTATTATTTGGTTTCTAAGGGTAATTATACTAGGTATTGGATTAATAAGTTTCATGACGTGCTTGAGGAAGGTATAAGTATGGGAAAATTTTTCTCATATTTGATTTATTATCTATTAACAAGTTTTGTCTCATAATAATACAAGCTTTTCTCAATGTTTTTCTATATTTTGTATTGAGGGAAGTTAAAAGCCTGTTGCAGCTATTATGAAAAAGACTATATGATTATGAGTGACCGCAAAGTTTACAAATTTTTCCTTCAAATTTTAATCAGAGGGTGCCACAATGAAGTCTATGAGCGATGTGAGGGGGAGGATGGGTTCAATGAGGCCCCTATGTCGTGGTTGGCTCCCTAACCTAGGCATGGGAAAGGAGTGATGAGACCGAGTGATTATGACTATTAGTCACGATGAAGACCGAACCCTCTTCTTTTTACCTTTTTTGATCATCGTGCACGTATCCCCGTGCACTCCCAATCTTGATCATCGTGCACGTATCCCCGTGCACTCCCAATTATAATTTGGGATCCTGAGATATTTAAGCTTATTCTCACATTTACAATGTCTCATCATATTTTTTACCTATAATGAAATTCCTAAAAATAATGACTAAAAATGAGGAAATTCATGTGGCAGTTGATGAGGCAGGGAATCTAAATGATGAAAAACCGTTTGTAGTTTCTGCAGTTTTAATTCGCGATATAAACAGTTACCTAAATTTGTACGAATATGCGATAAAAGATGTGCAAAAACTTACCGGCAAGAATATAAAGTATTTTAAGTGGTCTGAGGACTTACCAAAACAATCCAGGTTAGGAAAGGATGTAAAAGGGGTTTTTATAAATAAAGTATTAAAGAGTTTAACGGGTGTCTCATTAATTATAAAGAAAGAGAATGGAGTGAAATTAACTGAATATTCAGCTAAAATATACGGAAAAATTCTAGGATTAGAACTAAGAAAATATATTGCAGGAAAAAAGATATTTGTACATTACGACAGAACACCGATACTAAGGGGGAGCGATAAGCAGTATATTATCGTTAATTTTCACAAATGGACTTTAGCTAAAGTTATTGTAGATTTTACTGGCCATGATAAATGCAGACTAATTCATTCAGCAGATTATGTTTCTGGAATAGTAAGAGAATATTTAATGAAAGATGAACTTAAGGAAGAGTACAAACAGCGAGTAGAAGAATATTTTAATCTAATAAAGAAAAATTTCGAAATAAAAGAGATAAATATTGATACTATTAGGGAAACTTAGTAGTTAGAGTGTGTTGGTATTAAAAAATAAACTATCATGTAGCATAAATATAAGAGACTATTCATCCACTGACGAGGCTTTCCACCCCCTTAATCCTCCTTTTTCTTGTAACGTTATCCAGGTAATTAAAACGGCAGTTAATTAGTAAGCTTAGTGTCTTATTATACTTAGTTGTAGTTTTGGCATTTTTCCTCAAAATTGTACAATTATTCTTATATTACTTCTTAATATAAATTATATTATTCTTTATAAATAAATTTAGTGTATAATTATAAAGATAAATATTACATTTTAATATTTTTCAATTTTACTCAACCTAGATGCAATCACGTGGCAATCTTAGCTAATACTATGCTTGAAGTTTGACCGAAAGATTTAATACTGAACGCCCCAATTTTTGTAATTGAGTTTTCAATTGGAATAATATGGATAGAAGATTCTTACTAGAGTATATAATAAATGGATAGATTTTTTAAATACTAGTGGATATTATCTTTAAATTTAAAATTTTTCTAGCAAAATTGCCTCATACTCAAGAAATATTACATTTTTACTGTTAATTTTTATATACACAATAATATTCATAAAAAAGGAAAAACCTGTGAAAAACGCTTATTAGATTACTCCGCATATTAAACATCAATGAAATATACATACTCGTATGTTCTAGATTCTGGGATACCTCTAGGAGGTATAGGTACTGGATCTGTTGAAATTAGAGCGGATGGTAGACTTTACGAGTGGACTATATTTAATAATGGCGGATATGCTGAAAGGCAAGAGATAAGATACACCTATTATCTAGATGAAATGAGCAGTTTTTTCGCAGCTAGACAAAAAGATAAGGTTAGAGTACTTCAAGCTTTTGATTATTATTATGGAGGTAATCCGTATACTTTACCTTGGCTTAAACCGGTTAGACAAACCGAGTTCATAGGAGAACCTCCTATAGCATATCTGAAATTCTTAGACGATTTCACTATATCGATGAAGGCTTTCTCGCCTTTCATACCCTTAGATCTTAAGAACTCATCACTACCAGCGGTAATCTTTAAAATGACCTCTGAAGATGTTACGGAGTTCTTAATGGGAATTAAAAATCCCTTTAATAACGGAAAGGTAGACTTCAAGGAAAATACATTAGTTTTAACGGGAGAGACGGATCCTAAAGATCCAAGACATAACGGGAATTTATGCATAAGGGTTTTAGGTGAGGATGTCTTCGGAAGATATACTGAAAGATTCGACTTCTGGAATGAATTTAGAGGTAAAGGCAAGTTAGAGAGCAAGTCTGGAAACGGAAATTACGGAATAATAGGTGGAAGAGGAAATAACGTGACCTTTATTTTAACGTGGTATTTTCCAAACCACGTATTAACTAACGGGGAAAGAATAGGTCATTTTTACGAGAATTTCTTCAGGAACTGTGAGGAAGTAGCTGACTACGTTGAGCTTAACATGGATTATTTAGAGCATAAAACTACGTTATTTCATGACCTTTTATATAACGTGAAAGGAATAGAGAGCTGGATAGCCGACTTAGTAGGATCACAATTGACTACCCTTATAAAAACGACGTGGTTAGGTAAGGATGGGTTCTTCGGAATATGGGAAGGGTACTTTAATACCGCAGAAACTAGGAAAAACGATTCATTTCCATATACTGGTGGACCAGTTCATACGGCTTTAAATACTATCGATGTATTAACTTACTCGATTTACACAATTTTAGTTTTATTTCCAGAATTAGCTAAGAGAATAATTCTACAATTTAAAGATAAGATAATAAGGGAAGGCACTCCAGAACATATAATTTACTCATTAGCATTTGAGGAGAATAGAGTAAAATTTTTAGAAAAAGTATTAAAAGATCCTTCAATTCCCACTAATTATAATAAGTTAGTCTTAACCATAAGGGAAATAGTTAAAGAAACTGGTAAAGATCCGAGAGGAAGAGTTCCGCACTTCTTTACTGATTCTTTAAGGGTTGACGAGTATCATAGGATTGATTTAAATCCAGAATTCGTATTAATGTGGTATCTAATATCTAAAATGACTGGAGATAAGGAATTCCTTAAAAGTGTTTATGAAGAAGCTAAGGAGGCTATAGAATCAACGATAAGAACTCAGACTTTTAACGGACTAATTTATCATACATTACCAGCAGGATTAGAGTGGATAAGATACGTGAACTCCTTATTTAGTAACTTGCCAAGAGGAGATACTAATTCTTCCTTTTTATTAGGTATTAATCTTATCCCTCTATCAATTCAAACTTATGACGATTGGAGCATGCTCGGAATAACCTCTTTTACTTCAATATTGTGGATAGCTTCTCTTCAAGCATTTAATGAGGCCTCTAAAATTTTAAACATTAAGGAAAAATATGATTATGAGACTTCAGTGAAGAGATTATTAGAATATCTATGGAACGGGGAATATTTTGATCTATGGTATGATCCGCTATCAGGATTTAGGGATAAGGCATGTAATGCATCTCAGCTTTTAGGGCATTGGTATGCTACTTTATTAGGTTTTAAGTTCTTAGAAGACGAAATAATTAAGAGTTCTTTAAGGGCTATCATAAAATATAACTTAAAGGAAGATGAAGGATTAATAAACGGAGCTTATCCTAGTGGTATAAGGGGAAGATATGATAATCCTCTTAACATTCCTGCGACAATTCAAATGGACTCTCCTTGGTCTGGTGTAGAATTCTATTTTGCATCACATTTAATATACGAAAAAATGGTAAAAGAAGGAGAAGAAGTCCTAAAGGGAATTTATGACAGATATAAGGTAGCGGGAAACTTCTGGAATCATTTAGAGTGGGGTTCACATTATTTAAGACCTCTTTCATCTATAACTATTATAGCTGCATATGAGGGGATAAGATATGACGGGTTTACGAAAACCTTAACAATAGATCCAGCAGTAGGGGAACTAGAGTGGATATTACTTTTACCTACTTGTTGGGGAAGAATAAAGGTAAATGAGAATATAATAAACATAAAAATATATCACGGAAAACTCGACATAATAAGGCTAATATTGCCTAAAATACCTAGGGAAATAAGGATAAATAATATGAAGATAGATTATGAGGTAAAGGAAAATGAGATAGTATTAAATAGAGAGATATTATTGGGAGAGAACGAAATAATGGAATTAAGTTTTTAGACAATCCCTGCAGTTATCTCTTCTGGATCCGGTTTTCTACTTATTATTCTTCCACCATCAATAATTATCTCACTTCCAGTTATGAACGTATTGTAATCTGATGCTAAAAAAGCTAGTAGATATGCGACTTCCTGTGGTCGTCCCATTCTTCCTAGTAGTGTAGCCGCATTCTTATCTAATTTTTCTGGTACTAAATCCCCTTTAGTATATATTGGCCCAGGTACTACTGCGATTACCTGAATCCCATACTTACCTAAGTCAACTGCTAGACTTTTAGTCATGGATATTAATCCTCCTTTTACCGTTACATAAGGCAAGGACTCTGGTAATGGATAATGAGCTTGTATTGCGGCTATGTTTATTATTTTCCCTTTAATATTATTCTTTATCATTAACTCAGCAGCCATTTTAGATAATAACATCGGGGAAGTTAACTCAAGTTCTATCATTTTATCCCATTCCTCTAATGTAACATTTAGAATAGAATATCTAGAATTAACTGAGGCGTTATTTATAAGACAGTGAATTATCCCTATCTCTTTTTTATACCAATTTATAAATGATAGCACTTGGCTTCTGGATGTTAAGTCAACCTTAATGAACTCTATGTTATTATGAGATGATGGAATATTTCTCCCTAATGCTATTACTCTAGCTCCTAAGTCCGAAAACAATTTAGCGGTAACATAACCAATTCCGTGAGTTCCACCAGTAATTAAACAAATCTTACCTTTTAGTGAAATGTTCATATATGAAAGATGAAAGAATGGGTTAAATATTTTTAAATTAGAATGTATACCATAAGGTATATAACAAAAATATATTAAGGTTTGATCATATTGATAAATATGCCAAAAGGGTTAATCCACTCAAAAGAGGACGACGTTTGTGTGGCTACTACTGATATTAAAAAGGGTGAAGAAGTATTATGTGTATATTTAGAAGACCCATCATCTCACGTAATAGTAAAAAGCCTTCAAGACATTCCATTAGGTCATAAGATAGCAATAAAGGACATTAAAAAAGGAGAAAGGGTATTAAAATATGGAAGGCCAATAGGTGTTGCGATTAAGGATATTTTAAAGGGAGAGCACGTACACATACATAATATAAAATCCTTGAGGTGGGGTAAATGGTCACAATAAAAGGTTACATTAGAGAGAACGGTAGTGTAGGGGTCAGAAATCACGTTTTGATACTACCTTTAGATGACCTATCTAATACGGCCGCAATAGGGGTCTCAAAACTTATAAGAGGGACTACTGTAATACCACATCCCTATGGTAGACTCCAATTCGGAAGAGACCTAGACTTATTCTTTCACACTCTTGCAGGTACTGGTTCAAATCCCAATGTAGCTTCAGTTATAATTATAGGTATAGAAGAAAATTGGGCTAATAAAGTAGCAGATGAGATAGCTAAAACGGGAAAACCAGTAGAGGTATTCCCGATAGAGGGATATGGAGACTTAAAAACAATCGAAAGAGCCTCTAGAAAAGCTTTAGAATTTGTGCAAGAGGCAAGTGAAAAACAAAGAACGGAAGTGGATATATCATCAATTGTAATGAGCATAAAATGTGGAGAGTCAGACACAACTTCTGGACTAGCATCTAATCCAGCGGTGGGTGTAGTAGTAGATAAAATGGTTGATCAAGGAGCTACTGTAATGTTTGGTGAAACCTCCGAACTAACGGGGGCTGAGGATATAGTTGCGGAGAAAATGGCTAATCATGAATTAAGAGAGAAGTTCTTGAAGATATTTAAGGAATATACGGAAGTAATTGAAAGAGAAGGAGTTGACTTATTAGGCTCACAGCCAACACAAGGTAATATAAAAGGTGGTCTATCAACAATTGAAGAAAAAGCTTTAGGTAATATTCAGAAATTAGGACATAGGAAAGTAAACTGCGTTTTAGATTACTTAGACCAGTTACCGAAAGAAAGAAAAGGAGGGACATTATGCTTTGTTAATACGTCATCTGCTGCCGCCGAAGCAGTTACACTCTTTGCAGCTAAAGGGTCTGTAATACACTTATTCACAACTGGGCAGGGTAATGTTGTAGGACATCCAATTATTCCAGTTATCAAAATAACCGCAAATCCTAAAACTGCTAAATTGATGCAAGAACATATAGATATTAATGTATCAGATCTATTAGATTTGAAAATAACTCTTGAGGAAGCCGGTGAAAGGATTTATCAATACATGCTAAGAGTAATCAATGGTAGGTTAACTAAGGCTGAAGTACTACAGCACGACGAATTCTCTCCAATTAAACTGTATGTAAGTGCGTAAAAATGAAAGTTAAGATTTTCCCATTGTCAATACCGTATATAACTGATCCTCCCTCAGAATGGGTAGATCAATGGGGAATACAATTATATGTTAAAGTAGAAGACGGAGAATATTATGGCTGGGGAGAAACACTAATAGCCGGAAGTGGAATCATAGGAGCTTATTCTTCAATTATAAGCGATTTAATTAAACCTATACTAGAAAATATGAGTTTAAACTCTCCTTATGAGTTAGAAAATCTCTTAGAAAAAATAATGTTTAGTGCGGGAAATTGTGGAGTTGTAACTGGAGCTATTAGCTCTGTGGAGATGGGTTTTTGGGGGTTAATGAGCAGAAGAATTAAGGTTCCGCTTCATGAACTTTTTGGAGGTAAGGTTAGAGATTCGGTAAAAGTTTACGCCAGCTTTCCCAGATTCCCTAGAATAGAGGATGCCATAAAAGCAGTAGAAATTGCTAAGGAAAAGGGTTTCAATTTTATTAAATTACATCAGTCTCCCAACAACATATTAGAAGCTGTGAAGAAAATCAGAGAAAATTACAAGGAGATAAAAATTGCCATTGACCTTAATGCACCATTCGATATTAATAAAGCTAAGGATTTCTTAGAGAATATTTCCAGATATGAAATTGAATGGGTAGAAGAACCCTTATGGCCCCCTAATGATTATTACACGTTAGAAAAGCTAACAAAAATTTCACCAGTGCCAATAGCGGCTGGAGAAAACGAGTACACTTTATATGGCTTTAGAAGATTATTGGAAAGTGGAATTTCCTATTTGCAACCTGACATAGCAAAGATAGGGGGGATCAGCAAGTTTTTGAAGGTTTTAGATTTAGCTTCGTCTTATAACGTTAAGATAGCTCCACATGATAGACCAGATAGATCGCCAATTTCCTTAATTTACACTCTCAATTTAGCTTTAGCAAGAGAGGAGATAGAAATAGTTGAATATCCAATAGCAGAATTCCCTCAAGATCTATTCCCATTACTACCAGTTTTTAGAAAGGGATATGCTACTCCCCCAGGCAACATAGAGGTTAACGAGAGAATAATAGAAGAAAAATATCCATTTGTCAACAAAATTAGAATATTGCATTTTAGTGATTTAGAAGATAAGTTAAAACAATAAATTTATTATCTATTACTTTATAATCTAGATAGTGTTAAAATTATTATAGCTTTCAATTCTTATATTATACTTAAAGTGAAGAATAAGTTAAAATAGATGTGAATTTTAAACATTATTAGTAAGGCTTATATCTCCTAAAGAATTATATATTTGATATACAAGTGATGAATACTCTACGGATTTATTTTATTTTTAATAAATTAATTGTATTTACCTATTCTGAACCTTTAAAGTTAAAGATTAAAATTTCATTAAACCTCTTAAATATTATGGATTTTATATCGAAGCTTATCTCCTGCCAGAAATGCCCTAGACTAGTAAATTATAGAAATTCATTCCCAGAAAATTATTGGAGAAAGCCCGTTCCCCCTAACGGTAAATTCAACGCTAAAATTGTAATAGTTGGTTTAGCACCAGCAGGACACGGAGGAAACAGAACCGGTAGAATGTTCACGGGAGATGAGAGTGCAAATAATTTAACCAAAGCTCTCTACGAAGTTAGATTAGCTAACCAACCTTTCTCTGAATCAAAAGATGACGGACTAGAACTTTATGACGTTTATATAACATCAGCAGTTAAATGTGCACCTCCAGAAAATAAGCCTAACGCGTCTGAAATAAATAACTGTCTATCCTTTCTAGAAGAGGAAATTGAAATGCTTAAAAACGCTAAAGTATACATAGCCTTAGGCAAAATAGCCTGGGATTCCCTCCTTAAGGCATTTAAGAATCTAGGCTATAAAATTCCTAGCACAGTTAAATTCTCCCACGGAAATTTAGTTAAAATCGAGAAACAGGATCTTTCAATAATATGGCTGATAGGATCATATCATCCAAGTCCTAGGAATATGAAAACTGGTAAGTTAACAATGGAAATGCTCATTGAAATTTTGAAAATGGCTAAATCATTAATCAAATAATTGACAAATTATATTATTTTATCTATTAAGGATTTTTAGCTGCGAGCGAAGTTAGTTAGATAATATCTTTTAAAAAGCGAATCGCGAAGCAAATTGATTTACATATAACATTAGATTTATTATGTTAATTTCATATTTAAACTAATGAATCTTTCGGGAATGAATGCTTTAGTTACGGGAAGTGCTAAAAGAATAGGTAAGGAAATTTCATTGGGCTTAGCAAAGGAAGGGGTTAACGTAATTTTACATTATAATACTTCAGAAAAAGAAGCTATTAAAACTAAAGAGGAGATAGAATCACTTGGAGTCAGATGCTGGACAGTTAGAGGAGATTTAAGAAAAGACGCTAGGCAAATACTTTATGATTCTATAAAAATTTCTGGAAGAATTGATTTCTTAATAAATAATTCTTCAGTGTTTCCATTGAAAAAATTCGAAGAAGTTACGATAACCGATCTTGAAGAAACATTTATAGTAAATTCATGGGCACCTTTAATTTTAGCTAAAGAATTCTCAAAAATTGCTGAAAGAGGCAAAATAATAAATATTTTAGATTCTATAATTTCCGGTTATAATTTCGAAAGATACCCCTATTATTTAAGTAAAAAAATGCTTGAAGATATTACTTATTCCTTAGCATTAAAATTAGCCCCTAATTTTACAGTCAACGCAATTGCCCCTGGAATAATAATTCCTCCAGAAGGAAAGGATTACTCTTACCTAGAAAAGCTTAAGGAACTCATACCGCTTAAAAGATGGGGAGATGTTGGTGAAGTCGTTAAAGCCGTAATATTCCTTTTAAAGAGTGACTTCATAACGGGCCAAGTAATTTACGTTGATGGGGGAGAGCATTTAAAGCCGAGGGTGATAATGTGAAAATCATTATTGAAGATTTGAGAGTTAGTACCATTATAGGCGTAAATCCTGACGAAAGAATAAATAAGCAAGAAGTATCAATAGATATATACATATGGTCGGATTTATCAGAAGGGATTAGATCTGATTCCATTGAAAATACAGTAGACTATAAGATAATAAAGAAGGAGATAATATCCTATGTAGAGAATTCGTCCTTTAACCTTTTAGAAACATTAGCGTACAAGATAGGAAAGGTTATTCTTCAAGATAATAGGATAAGGAAAGTTAAAGTAAAAGTAAACAAGCCTGGAGCGTTAACTTATGCAAAGAACGTCGCTGTTGAAGTAACCCTAAAGAGAAGAAATAGCCTAGCAAAGGCATACATTGCAATAGGTTCAAACATAGATCCAGAAACTAATGTAAAAAAGGCTTTACTATTATTAAAGAATAGGATGAGGATAACTAAATTATCTACAGTATATCTTACTAAAGCTATTCCTCCTACACAACCAGATTATTACAACTGCGTAGTGGAGACTATTACTAACTTAGATCCAGTTCATATTAAATTCGAAATACTAAGGAAGATAGAAGAGGAATTAGGAAGAGTAAGGGGAATTGATAAATACTCTCCTAGGACAATAGATTTGGACTTAGTACTTTATGGAAATTTAGTGATAAACAAGAACGATCTAATCTTACCAGATCCAGAAATAGAGAAGAGAGCTTTCATAGCTATTCCTATGTATGAACTAAATAGTGACTTAGTTATACCTGGCTTAAATAAAGCTCTAAAAGAAATAGTTAAAAAATTCACTAAAAATGAAATGATACCACTAGAAGATTATACGTATAAACTTAAGAGAGAATTAGGAATATAGAGTTAAGCTTAATTTTAGCCATTAACCTCAGCCTGTATTAAGGGTATTAAAAGCAATTAAAACTAGGATAGTTAAACAAAAGTGTTAACTACTTGGCCTCATATTTTTCATCCCATAATGCTTAAATTCTTTTCATCAAAGCTAATATCATGGATAAGGAGCTTGTTGACGCATTTCTTAAGGTTTATGGAGATGATCTTATATCTTTAGTACTCTTCGGCTCTTATGCTAGGGGAGAGCAAAGAAGGGATAGTGATATTGATTTGTTGGTAGTATTAAAGGAAATAAAGAATAGGTATGAGATCATGAGAAAATTTCTCTTAGCAGAGGATATATTAGAAAATACGCTATATCCTAAGTTAAGGGAAAAAGGCTTTGAACCTTATATCTCCCCAATAATTTACGACGTCCAAACCGCTACAAGGTTTCGTCCATTATATATATTGATGGTATTTGAGGCTAGGATACTTTATGATAGGGAAGGAGTAATGACTAAGACCTTAGAGAAGATTAGAAGAAGATTAGAAGAATTGGGAGCAAAAAGGGAGAAATTTGGTAGAGGTTATGTAGTAACTTTAACTAAGGTTAGGCCTGGAGAGGTAGTAAATTTTGAATAATATTAATTTGGCTGAAGGACTTCTACAAGAGGCTAGAATAAGGATAGCATACGCGGAACTTGATTTAATACCTCTTCTGGAATCTAACTTATGCCAAACTCGCAGTAATCCGCAACTGTATTTATCCAGTTGCCGTACTTTATGGTACCTATAAGTATTGAGGGCTTTTTAGAAACTTCATCATTTCATTAAGATCTTCTTTGTTGTACTTGCCAATCCACAATTTTATTGTGGAATAACCCTTGTTCAGCATTTTCGAAACTTCTTTCTCTGTTTTACCGTCAACTATGTGCAGCTTCACTGCGAGAATCCTTTCCTTAATTCTCACGTTCTTCTCTTCCTCATAAGCTTGAACTAAATCTTGCATAGTTCAATTTGGTAATACTAGTCTATGAACTTTTTGGAAATACTAGGGCGATGGTGTTCCAACTTAGTACTCATCCCTATCCGCCGAGCATGACCACATCATCGCCCTACAGAAATTTTACACAAAAACATAAATAGTTGGATACTTCTTCATTAATTTAATGAGTAACAGGGTTTTGGCGCATGGTGTTAGGGCTGTGTTCCCTGTCAGTTTTGAGTCCGTTGTTAATGTCGTTAGGGGTTACGATTCCGCATCTAATATTTATTTCACGGTTTTGGATAAGAGTCCTAGAACCGCAGTAGCTCTCGGTCAGAAATTTTACTTTAGAACTAGTCATTATCTCTGCTGTATGACCTTGGTTATTGAGCGTGGTTCCGAGACCGAGGTTAGGATTATTGCGCATTCTGGCCTTAAGCTCTCTGCCCTTACTGACTATGGTGCTAGTGCTAATTATGCCTTAGACGTACTCGATCACTTGAGTAAGTCCCTCGGTGTTAATCCTAGGGATGTGGTTGAAGTTGATTACATGGACGTTACCAAGTCACAACTGTTAGAATGATGTGTATTGTCTTTTAATTATTACATAGTAATAAAAGAGATGCTTTCCGTAATCCTTACATTTGGTGGAATATACGTAACAGATACTTATATAGGTTTTATTAGTCGGGGAGAGTATTACTCTCCTCGACTGGGGAAACATGGTCAAGAGGGAAACTGAAGCAAAGTCTTCGGGTAGTGACGTGACTCACCCCTACCGTCGGACTGAACATTGTGACAAAATTCACGCATATAGGTGTGACAAAGAGGTAGGGGTAATAGGAATAGATATATCAAAAGAACATTAGGGGGAGGGTGAGAAAATACGAGAACAGTAAGAAGGGTTATGAGGAAATCCTCAAGATGAAACCTTGCGT
>Ga0208662_100617_pt1 | contig 12535 bp, 19 predicted proteins | sample OSPB_host_MetaG_FD_187136 | JGI IMG/M metagenome (GOLD analysis project Ga0208662, IMG submission 187136) | Hot spring microbial mat communities from Yellowstone National Park, Wyoming, USA - OSPB_host_MetaG (SPAdes) (version 2) | ecosystem: Environmental > Aquatic > Thermal springs > Hot... | reverse complement strand
GGTCAAATACTTTATCAGTACTTATAAATCTTGCCACTTCTCCACCAATTCGTAAATCTATACCGTTCTCCCTTATACTATCTTCTTTTAGTGGGTCAATTACTATCCAACCCTTTTGTAAATAATACTTTAAATCACGGTCTCCAAGAACCATTTTTCAACACCGATAATTTGTTATATCACATTTCATATATAAACATTTGTATCCAAAAGATTAAGTAAAACAGGGACTCTTTAAATCCCGATTTTCTGTAAAAGGATTCTGATTATCTCATTTACATTGTTTATATCAATATATATCCTTAATGCCGATTCACATATTTTCTTTAACAGTTCATAGAACGATTTAATACTGGACACAGCATTCGTTTCCATTATAAGTGGTACTTGACATAGTTTATTAGGGTCTTTATAAGGAGGAATTATCAAAACACTACCTATTTCTAAGAACTTATCGTTATACATATACCTCAAATTAGCTAACGCACCTTCGGGGTAAAAGCTTATCTTAGTGAGTGAGAAACTTCTTAGGTATTCTGTCTTTCTTGAATGTTTACTTAATTCGATTATTAATGTAGATGATAAAAGACTATCTAATCTAGATTTAATATCGTATGGTAAGTAGTTTTGTCTTATTTGTGAACCTCCTATTATAAACTGTTTACCATCATAAATAGCAATAAAGGTTTTGCGAGTTTCCGGTACTATTATCTCAGCTTCAAAATTAAGTACGGAACTAAACATACCTTCGTTACTCTGTTTGACTTTAAATTTAGTTAATTCCCACCTAGCCATATAATCCCACCTGTTGTAATAAGGGGATAATCTTAGTCCTAAATACACTTTCAGTTGTTTTACTTATATCCATTATATCTTTAAGACCGAGTTCCGTGTTCATTGTAAAAGTAGTACCAACCACATCTATTGTGAATATATATTTACCTTTTTGTCGTATAGATACAGGTAAATATGATTCATCTTCAATGTCTATATCTGTATCATTATTGAAAAATTTACATATTTCGTCGAAATACCCTAACAATTCGGGTTCAATTATTTGATAATGTGAACCTCCCGCTAACACTTTTGAACGTGTACCGTTGATATATAGATGTCCTTCATTAGGACGTTTTTCTAAATATAAATCATATGTAGCCACACCACCGATGAAAATAGGTTGTTTTATTTTAGTCGTCATAAAAAACGATTGAACGGTTTTTTTATCACAATGAATTGTAATCATTATATGTCACAATATTTTGAAACATTTTAGGATTAAAAAAACTTTTATGAAACCGAAATCATATCACATTTTCTTCTTCTTCTTACTTTCATATACCAAGTATTTATCATCAAGTTTCGGTTTACCATCAACCGTTTCAAATTCATCTTTAGGGATTAGATAAATCCTAACATTTGCCTCAACTTTAGCGTCTGATTTCTTTCTCATATCTAAAGGTAAGGAAAAAAAGGTTATATATTTTACTATTAAGTAATGTTGATGTGTTTACTGTATAAATAAAATATATAGACTATATTGGTCAATATCATCTATATTAGTGTTATATCATTCTAAGTGATACACTTATTGACGCACCTTGACTGAGACTATATTGTGATTGTTGTGAAGTATTATTTGTAGAAATACTCGATGTACTACTCGAACTACTACTCGATGTATTACTAGATGTACTACTCGAACTACTACTCGATGTATTACTAGATGTACTACTCGAACTACTACTCGATGTATTACTAGATGTACTACTCGAACTACTACTCGATGTATTACTCGAACTACTACTCGATGTATTACTTGCTGTACTACTTAATGCAGTACCCGATGAATTACTTGATGGATTACTTGTCATTGTAAGTGACATACTTACAGACATTCCCTGAGTGATACTGTATTGTTGTGGTGCTGATGGATTACTTGTCATTATAAGTGACATGCTTACAGACATTCCCTGAGTGATACTGTATTGTTGTTGTTGCAGTGTACCTCCCGACGAATTGCTTCCTATTGAAAGCGACACATTTATCGAAACACCTTGAGTGAGATTATATTGCTGTTGTTGTGTCTGACTACCTATTACGGTTAATGACATATTTACGGGCATATTCTGACTGATACTATATTGCTGTTGTTGTGTCTGACTACCTACTACGGTTAATGACATATTTACGGGCATATTCTGACTGATACTATATTGCTGTTGTTGTGTCTGATTACCTATTACGGTTAATGACATATTTACGGACATGTTTTGAATGAGGTTTTGTTGTTGTTCTATTACTATAATGACACCTGAACTACCTGACTGGAAATTCACATATCCTGAAATTAATTCTACCGTACCACCATTTTGATTATCCATACTGATGACGTCTTCTATGAAGGCTCCGGTAGTATTAGGTCTCTCTAACTGTAATTCTAATTGTTGTGCAGTTAAGTTGGATAATTGTAGTTGTGATAAATTCGAAACTGAAGAACTGCTTGAAGAGCGTTGAGGTAATTGTGTAGATGGTAGATTTTGAGGTGCTTGGATTTGAGGTTGAGACGGTCTGGATACAGTTTTTGTGGTCTGAGTTGGACTGAATATTGATTGCATTAATGACTCAGTCGCTATAGAAATTAGAGCAGTGATAAGCGGTGAACCCATTAGGAGTAATGCCTTTCCTAAAATACCTTTTAATCCACCACCGAACATTGAGTAATTAGCAATACCATTTACCACTTTGGGTAACAACTCCGTATAAGTCAAGAAACTCGTTACTGACGGCATGGCACCGGCAATCCTTGAAACCTCACCGGCGATTATGTTAGGTATCATTGTCAAAAGGTTGGGTTGGTTCCCAGGGTCGGTAAAAAGTGAATTAAGGTATTGTGATGTATTTTGGAAAAATGTAGGCATATCAAGAAAGAAATTGAATATAGTAGTAAATATATAGTATATATCAGAAACAACAGTATTTAGAAAATTATAAGCACCGACCATTAGGTTTTTTATATCATTAAAGACGGGTTGTATAAAAGATATAATACCGCTTATCGTGGAGACAACGGAATTATATATATCTGAAGTAAATGATTTTAGGTCATTCCACACGGTCGTTAATGCGTTAATTATTGCAGAACTAATTGTCTCTAAACCCCTCTCTATAGGCACCATCATCGAGGAAATGCCGTTAGCGATACGTTGCATACCATCCCAAATAAAAATACCAAAAGTGTTAGCAAACCCGAGTATTGCACCTGCTATCGATTGAAAGAAATTTTGGATGTCGGAAGGTAACTGTTGGAAAAATTGTATAAATGAGTTGAAAGAATCATTAATACCATTTGAAACAGAACTGATATCAGATATTATACCACTAGCTATCGATGAAAGTCCCGAAATAATTGCTTGACCTACTGAAAACAAAAATGACATATTTGTTCCTCTGTTAGATTAGTTGTTAATGTCAGGATATATTTTTTGTTATGTTGGACATTAATGATAAAAAAAATGTTAGACTCATCAAGATTGTGATAACGTAATAGTTAATGTAAATTTAGTACCGGAAGATGATGGAGTACCTTGAAAGTTTATGATGCCGAGAGTATAAAATACAGTTATACCTGGATAAATCTGAGGGTATAAAGCATTATAATAACTACTAATGCCGGGAAAAGAAATTATGATTGTAGCTATTATTTGAGCAGGATTAGATGTATTTATATTGATAGTAGGGAAATTAGATGGATTTCCGTATGAATATGTATCCACCTGTCCCTGACAAACGTTTATAGCGTCTATTTGAAAGTTGAAACCGGGAAGTAGGTCGTTTAAACTAGAGATATTTTGTGAAACAATAAATATTGCTATAGGATTTGATGCTAATGCTGACTGACAACTATATTGGCACAACTGACAAGGAGTCGAACCTCCTGAATTACATGAATTAGAACATTGACTTGTACAACTATTGTATTGTTGGACATATTCCTGGACATTAGGGAGTGATTTTAAATAATTTAGTGTGATACCTAGAAGATATATGAAAATAAAGTTGAATAACGAAAATGGTATAACATATAAAGGAATATTGTTAGCAACATTATTACAATTTACATTAGAACAATTTGAATTACATGCGTTCAACAAACCCACGGAAGGAAATATAACTGAAAATGGTGTAGATATACTGAAACTAATTGATAACACTAAAATATATCCGGAAGGTTTTGATGTAGCAGATGTAAATATAAAGTCAGCGACCTCCAAACTATTCTGTCCGTTAACTTGAGTGTAAAACTGGACTTCATTAAACTGATATGAGTTCGTATTACTGAATGTTGCTAAGAATGTTATTGTAGTAACGTGATTATCGTTAATAAATTGGTCACTATAACCGTTGATTTTAACGTTAGTAGTTTGGTCTACAGTACTACCGGATGAAAGGACTTGTACATAGTAACCATTAGGTTGTGGATAAGAATTAGTGTTAAAGATAAGCATGTTTTTAAGTATAGTAGATAGGAAACTAGTTGTATATGCAGGTTGAGCTAAGGAAGGTGTTGAAGACATCCTACTCACCTTAATTTGTTAAAACCAATACAACTGACCTCATTAGGACTGTGATAATGTAATAGTGAAAGCGAAAGTTGGTTGTGATACGGGTGAATTTATGTTTAAAGAAAAGATTCCGGCAGTATAATATGGATTACCAATACTGGGGATTATCACAACTACGGCATAACCAGGAGCAATTGTCTCAGATATACTAAATGTTATTTTAAGTTCTACTTGGTTCTGAGAAACCACGTTTACACTAGAGTTACTGACAGAGGCTTGATATAAAACACCGTTTCCATTACAAATAGGATAAGGTCTTACATATATCTTGTTACCAGGAAGATAAGTACTTAAGCTGGAGGGATTACCTGCAACTATTCCAATAGCAATAGGATTTGATGATGCAATTGAAATAGCATTGTTTAAGCATTGAATACAATTCGATGATTGTGATGATGTGGAGACACTAGCACATGTATTTTCACAATTCTGTATAGTATTTGCCCATTCTTGTGCCTGTTGTTGAATATTAGAAAGTGATTCAAGATAATTCAGAGTAATACCGAGGAGATATATGAAAATGAAATTTAAAAATGAAAAAGGTAAGAAGTATAAATCCATCTTAGATATAAAATATCCACATTGTTCTTGTGAACATGAAGAACCGCATAACTGTAGTGCATCCTGGACGGCATCTATATATTGAAGTGATGTAGATATACTGAAACTGATTGATAACACTAGGACATAGCCTGAAGGTTTAGATACAGCAGACGTAAATATGAAATCTGCAACTTCCAGATTATTTTGTCCATTTATTTGAGTATAAAATTGAACCTCGTTAAATTGATATGAGTTAGTGTTGCTAAATGTCGCTAAAAACGTCACAGTAGTAACTTCATTATTATTTGTGTATTGGTCACCATAACCACTAATTTTTACATTAGTTGTTTGGTCTACAGTGCTACCAGATGAAAGGACGTTAATTTGGTACCCTGTAGGTTGTGGATAAGAACTGGAGCTGGAATTGTATACTAACTGGAGTATAGTTTTCATAAAGTTGGTAGTATATGCAGGTTGAGCTAATGAAAGTGTAGAAGACATTTCACTCACCTTGATTTGTAAAAAGGTTATTTAAAGTTAACTTTCCGTAAGGTACCTTAATTACCAAAGCCGATTGACCGGTACCTGGAGAAGGAACAGCTGTAATGGCAAATTGGAGTTGATTTGAATTACCGAGATTCACTGAAGTTAATGGGACTACATATTGTCCTAAAGGACAAGGATTGTTGAAATTGTAAGATATATAGATATGGTTTTCCCCTATAAATTCATTAAGAAATCCAGACACTGTTGATGTATTAGAATCACAATCACATATATCATAACATACTACTGAATTGATACCTTGTAATTGAATAGTAGTAGATGAAGAAAACCCCGAAATAATATAATTTGTAAGTGGTGTTTTGATGTCCTTAATGACCTTTAAAATATTCGGAACGGCAAAGAAAACAAAGAAAGCATTGAATACACTGAAACCATCAACCATGTTAGTAGTTAAAGGACTTATATTACATATGGAAGAGCATTGATTAGATTGTAATTGTTGGAGATAGGCTAACATTTTAGCGAAAGGTTGGCAACTTTCCATTTCAACCCACCAGTCAATTTGGACTACATCTTGAGGGTTCTTTTGTAAAGGTGTGTTTAATTCAGCATCAGATATATGTGATAATAGAGCATATGTAGAGGCAGTCCAAAGTTGCAATGAATCAAAGGAATATTTAGTCCTTGACGCATCGGTAAAGCTATAAATCACACGCGTATGTTCACATCCTGAAATAGTTTCATCTGTAAAAGATAAATGGCTCATAACTGCAGTGGTTACAGGTGTATTTTGGTATTGTAATTTTACAGTAGCCGTTGATGGAGTAGTGAAATACCAACTATAAGAATTAGATGAAGAAGATGATGTACCGAGAATAGCCTTGATGAGAGAGAGGATAAAAGAAGATGTAATATTATTATGCCTTGATGCTACGAGTTTCCCGTTTTTATAAATGTTAAGACCTCCTTGTATTTGAGGACTAAGGACTTGCATTTCACTCACTCTAAAATATTGGTGAAATGATAAATAAAAAATATGTATATCATAAAACAAAGTTTTCAGGAATATTAGAAAAAAATATCAGAAGTCTATCTCTTTAGAAGGACTGATAGTAGGTACATGTTGAGAGTTATTATTTTGTAAATATACTTTTATATAAACATCATCACCATTTTTAATAAGCTCATATTTAGTCCTTAGTAATGATAGGATATCCTTTTTAAGTATCCCTTTAACAATAAGGGATTCTAAAAAAGGATTTTTAGGTCTTGCTTTGGCATAAACAACAAGTTTCTTATCTTCTGTAATATCAACCTTCAAAATCTCTTCTATATCCTCCGCATTTTTCATAAAATATGACACTATCTTATATGCTGAAAGGATTACAGCATTACTACTTATATCAAAAGAAACAACCGTATTTTTTATAAAATCATCTATTTGTTCCTTGGTTAATTGATTATTTAATTCAGGTTGTTTGGACACACCATGTCACCTTACGGGAATAAATTATTATTCAAAAGTATTGCAATTGTCCCTATGAATTGTAAAGTCCTCCAGGGGTTTTGTTGAAATTCAGTATAGAATTTATACATATACTTATAACCAAGTTTGAGAAATACAACCACATAATGTATAGCTATCTTGAAATATTTCTCTATAATAAGAGCTACTCTAGTAGCGACCTTTATTATGTTATCGAGAACAGATTTGAATGAAGTAACTACAGAAGAACCGAATCTCGCTAAAGCCCTTTCTAAATCACCTATAATAAGTCCTATTGCATCTCCAATTCCTCCTGCACCTGCACCTGCTACACCTGCAACAGCTCCAAGAGCTACCGACATTTTCCCACTACATACTAAATTGTTTTTAAAAAGATAAATCTTATTATGAAACCCCGATAGAAAGGAGAATTTTATAAAAAAAAAGGGTTAAGTTATAGATGATTTATAAAGGTTTTTTAACCCATTCTTTCGTATTCCCTAATAATCAGAAACCCAATTGCAACATCAGCAACAAAACCTATCGCGAGTCCGATGAATTGAAGAGTACCAACGTCCGATTGACCCTCGGCAATACCTTGCGCCTGAGATATCTGAGATTCTTGATAATATACCGAATTATGTGTGGCATTATAAACAGTATATAACAGACCTCCATAAGAATATCCTTGGTTGATATCATTTGCAGACATATGAATACCGACTAATGTTCCTATAAAATAAGTCATCAATGGAACTACTACTAACACCATAACACCGAATATTATTAGAAAAATCCTCATAAGTCTTGTCGAAAACCATGAACTATTTGTCATATTTCTAGATCGGGGCATATTTGGTGGATAAGATTGTGGTACATTTGGAGGGTAGGGTTGAGGAGCATTTGGCGGATAGTATTGGGGCGGATTTTGTGGGTCGGGTTGAGCCATGGTAGCAGGGTTAGGTTGTGGTATATTTGTAGGGTTAGGTCGAGGAGTAACCGGTGGATAGTATGGGTTATTAGTTTGAGACATATCTATCTTGTAAAGAGTGTGAAACAGGGTATAAATTTTTTACTTAAAAACCTATCGCTTAAGAGAAAGGTAATTCATCCATAAACCATACAGCAACCCAAACAGTAACAAAATATCCCATTTTATATCAGTAAAATTAGTGATAACGGTCATAGATACTCCGAAATATAGGATAAAACCAATAAACATGCTTATCACAGTAGGAATAATGTTATGATTAAGTTTTATTGTTATAAATTCTTCATATAAAATCCAGATAACCATTAAAATATTGAAGATGTTTATATAACGATAATGAGGTGCAATAGTATCAACGAATCCCCACAACCCCATTAATCCAACAATGAACCTGTTCTCATGTGTAAAGTCCATACCTATCACCATTTTAATGAAGTATATCTTAAATCTTCATAATCAATACGGTTTAGAGCATCATAATTGTCCATTATCATGTAACCATCCTTTTTAAGTAACAAAAACTTGGAATTCCTGTCTAATTCAGCAAGAGTAATATAAGCATCACTATTTGTAGTGAATATAATTCCTTTCAAATTCCTGGAGAAGAGCCAATTAAGGAATTTCTCAAAACGTAAAGGATGAAGGTGTAGAGATTCAATATTATCAATCAAAAGGACATCAGGTTTATGGTAATACACAAACCACATTAACTTCACAGCTCTACTTATTCCACTACCTAAATTATCAAGATAAGTGGTAGTGTCATCTTTTGTATAAAGGAAATCATTACTTGAACGAATAACAACACCATCAATAAAATCACTTATTAAATTACTGAATTCGATATCCTTATCTTTAGGCTTTATAGGAACATCATAATAGTACTCATGAACAGCAGTGATAAATGTATAAGGATAAAAAATCATGACCTTATATCTAACATGACCGTTGCAAATATAAGTGTAATTTTCGGGAAAATGAATTTGACCAAGAAAATACCTTTCACCTCCGACTTCATCACATTGAACTTTGTCCCCATCAATGACGACGGAAAAGTTCTTATATCTAATATATCCTCTAGCCTTAACCATAGCTTCAAGGTTTACCTTATCAACTAAAGCTATTTTCTCAAGAAAAGCCGTTTTTCCAACCCCGTTATCGCCTAGAATAACGAGTGAATTAAAATCCTTAATAGTTATAGAAATATCTGAAACAACTGAAAGTTCATTTATCATTAAAAAAGTAATGGATATAGAATTTAAAAAACTAACTGAAATTCAGTTTTCGGGGATTATACGGGTACTATACTCATTACATTTCAAAACTAATTTGGTATGATAATTTTCTACATTAAGATAACCTTCGACATATACATCCCCAATACGACCCCATATTTTATGGTCATCATAACTCTCGGCAAGAGCAAAATCCACATCATAAATACTCAAACTACCATCATTATTTATCTTATATCGTATACCGGCTTTATCAAGACTGAATAAAATAATGACTAAGTCAAGACAACCCAGTTTCTTTTTAGTAAGAATGTCCTCGGTAAGCATAACACGACCACATTACCTTTTACAAACTTTTTCAATAATAAAGTATTTGGATTTTACTTCCCTAAACTTTAAAACGGAAGGGTCATTAGAATTTAAATCCTTAGCCTTAGAGGACTCTGAACAAGAGATTATTACAGTTAAAATATCAGAATATATGTTACAATCAGATAAAGTAGAAAACTCCCTATGAACTAATAAATTACCCTCTGAATCAACAATATCTAACACATAACAATCCATTACTTAATCACCTACAATAATTACTTGATGTTCAACCTTAATGATATATTTATCCTCTACTTTCTTAAAATCTACCCAATACTTCAATTTATCAAGGTCTTCAATCAACATTTTCATATAATCACTAACAAAATCCTCAGAAGAGAAAACCAACTCCTTTACAATATCACCATTACAATCAAAAACTGTCAATTTATGCATGAAAAAAATAATGGATACAGAATTTAAAAAATTGACTGAAACTTCATAACCTATGGAAGAATTTCTTAATGTCGTTTATTATTGTAGTAATGACATTTACATCACTTTCAGGGATTTCTAATATAACCCTAGGGGTGATTATGGTACCTATATTATCAATTTTGAACTGATAAGAGAAAACGGAATATGGGTCAGGAGGTGCTTGGACTTGTGTACAGGACTCCTGTTCATATTCGATTATCTCAGTGTAATCATAAATAATGGCATACAAGTTTAGGTTTTCGGGTTTAACTTCGAGAAGCTGAGCCTCGAGAGATTTAAGACCAACAAAACCGTACTCGGGAACAATAAGAACACCTTTAGGAGGTAAAACGAAAACGAAACCCACAATACTCTGACCAGAAGGACTCTTAAGGATTGCGAGGGAATATAACGGGACATTATTGAGGTCGTTAATATAAGAAGACAAACCGTTCGCAAAATAAACGTCAGCATAAGCTTCACCAAATATATACATAGGGATAGCATAATTTTGACCCTGAATTTCGAGAACGGCACCCCTTAAAAGTGAAACATATTTCTTTTCATAGGTCTTATTTACAAGTATCCATTGAACTTCGCCGGCGTAAAGGTCATAAATATAGTAAACGGCAAACTTATCGTTTTGCCATAATAAAGTAGCATTTGGAGGGATTTCGGAAAGGGGTTTTATATCTTTTACCGAAACACGTAATTTCCTCATAAAAGCACCATATAAAATAGGGGAATAGGAATTTAAAAAAATTATGGAAATAAAAAATTAAATAAGCCCGAAACTAAATTGTAAACCATGGTAAAGTTATTTCATTTCAAAAGAGCAACAAAAACAAGAAAGCCTATCTTCGTGCAAACGAGAGTAGAGGTACCACTTGAATTAATGGTAGCAATAGGGAAAAAACATATAGTGGGGATTGCAGAGTTGGGAAATGAATCTGCAACAATAGAAAAAAAAATATTTCCATTCATGAAACCATCAGAACCCGAAGAAATAGCTAAAGAGTTACTAAAAAAGATAGGAATACCGGAAAGTGAATGGGAAGAAATATTAAAGACCAAAAAAGAAATAATGATTTAGACATGGAAGAGAATAAAGTTTTGGAACAAATTGTAATAATAGTAGACCAAAACATAGATAACCACATATGTATGAAATTTATGGATAAAAAACAATTCAAAGAATGGCTTTCAGCTTGTGGTTGTAAGAGTTATTTTATAAATGTAAGTGATAAAATTTGGGAGTACTTCGGAAACAAAAATTCAATAAGATTTGATTTAAAAACAAAAGATATAAATGGAGTAATAGGAAACCCATCATATGAACAGATAAACGAACTTATAGCGAAAGCAACATATTTACTCCTTATAGATGATTACGAAGTAAAATATTGTATGTATTATCCGAAAGATGATATAGAAGATGATGACAATGATTACGAAGCAGAATATTACATGTATTATCCGGAAGATGATATAGAAGATAATGACCCATAAAAAAGACCGTTATGAGAAACCATACTATCTTTAATTACACCGACAGAACGCAGAAATAAAATAATGTCTTGAATATCTCCCATAAAACACCAAGAAAAAAATTAGAAAAAAAGACTCTTAAGCTTTTTCAATAATGGTCTCAGTTATAACGAATTTTTCCTCAATTTCCCTAGCAGAAGATAAAATAGGCTTAAGAGATTTGTTCTCTTTCAGTATCTCTTTCTTCACATCCTTAACTTTACGACTCTCGATATAGGAAAGTATATCTACTAACAAATCGGCATACATTTGTCGTTCAACAGAACAATTGAATTCTCTTTGGATGAGGATTTTACCATTACCATCAATAACATTTACAACATGTATTATCATATCTCACTCACCTGTAACAACAACTTTATCAGAGATAATTAGGACACGTTTACCGTCTCTGAAATCAAGTTTTATTTGGTATCCCAACTTAGAAAAATCTTCTGCTAAAGTATCTAGATATCCTTCAGACACATATCTTGATGGAAAAACTACTACCTTAAAGAGATTTCCATCATTAGAGACAACCGAAACTCCGTGCATGTAAAAAAATAAGGATACAAGATTTAAAAATTTAACTCTCTATATAGAGACACATTAAAATTGAGGTAAAAACGAAAAAGTGAATAAAAAGTACGAAACTCAAAGTATGATTTATGATAAATAAAATGAAGAAACTCGAACTATAAGGTTCGAAATTCGAACTTTTAATTAAATAATTAAAACAGACCAAAAAAGAAAAACGAGTGTCAGTACGAACTCCGCAGTACGAAATAACCCCCCGGTATTACGGGGTATGAAGTATATCTATAATAAAAAAGGA
>Ga0208662_100616_pt1 | contig 12541 bp, 8 predicted proteins | sample OSPB_host_MetaG_FD_187136 | JGI IMG/M metagenome (GOLD analysis project Ga0208662, IMG submission 187136) | Hot spring microbial mat communities from Yellowstone National Park, Wyoming, USA - OSPB_host_MetaG (SPAdes) (version 2) | ecosystem: Environmental > Aquatic > Thermal springs > Hot (42-90C)... | reverse complement strand
GAACTAGGTGGAGAGAAAGTCAGACCTTAACGAGGTTTTTAATTTCGTACAGATGAAACCAGAAGAAGGGGAAGAAAAAGAGGAAAAAGTACGAAATGCTATATAGGGAAAAAGTGCGAAATAAGGAAAAAAGATAACGTTAATTAGAACTGAACGAAGCAGTTCGCCTAAATTATGAGGTATTGTTGTTTTGATCTATATGACGCGGTTTGCGTATTTGAAGACGATGGTGGTATAGCTATCCCTCCTCCTCCAGCTCCTCCTCCAGTAGTAGTAGCACTGGGTGGTGTAGCTGTTGGCGTTGATAAGAGTTGTTGCAATTGCTGAATTGTTTCGCCTTGCAACGGGATATCGCCAACCGCTAGCGTCGTTACTGGAATTTCTTCGGAACCGACTGTCGTCCTGTTTCCAGTTATCGTGGCGTTTCCAGTCTCGATGGACGTAGTCAGCGAGCTCTGATTAGGTGTTATAGGAATAAGACTTAAATCATTAGGCATTATAGGAATAACACTTAAACCGTTAGCAAAATCGTTTATAGCTATTAGAGACGCTATATCGCCAATTTTCAGGTTAAACTGCTGAGTTATAGTTTGTAACGCATTGATTATCCTTAGTAATTGTTGGACGTCGAGTTGGATCCCCATCTTCTCCAGAGCGTCCTTAATTTGTATCGCTAAACCTTGCAAGTCCTTGGTTTTTACGCCGTTGTCCAACTTTATGATTAGTTGCTTAAGGAGTGGAGTAATGCTAGATATTGTTTCTATCTGTGGTTGGGTAAGGATAAACGTGTTCTGTAACTGTTGGGGGGTGAGTGCATTCAATTGGTTTATAAGTTCAATAGCTGTGGCGACGTTAAACTTGTCTGCTACAAAGCTAGCTACGGACAAGAGGTATGACAGTCTTTGCACATCGAATTGTACTTTTTTCTCCAATTCGCCTATGCTTACATCGAGGTTATTCAACACGCTTTCTTCTTCCTTGCCAGACGTTTCCGCTTTCACATCGCTAACCATCTTCCTTATACTGTCCAATATTGCCTGGTATTCCGCCTTCGCGTCTTCTAACGCGTTCATTATGTCTTCTTTTGTTAGTTCTCTCTTGTCGTCTAACTGCCTTAAGACAATGTTCTCAAATAACGTTTTCTCAACTGGCGATAGTTTGTCGAAATCTGGGAATAGGCTTGGTAATATATTTTCGAGCGTTATATTTAGCGATATCCTCGTCTGTATTCCTTCTTGTTGTGCTGTAGGCTGTAGGACTGTCGCGGTGCTGTTTGAAGTGCTGTTTGAAATTGTTCCCTCTGTAGTCGTTGTTGATGATGTCGAAACAGATGTTTGTGTATTGTTTGTAGGAATAGAGGTTTGTGGCTGTGTAGAGCTTATATTAGCTATAGCATTATCTATATCTTCAACTACTGCGTCCAGCCCCTGGCTAGTTATCTGTATATTGTTCTTGACTGCTATAGCAATCTGGTTATATGCTTGGGATAGTATATAATCCCTAGTATCAGCAGAGAACTTACTCAGCTTGTTCACTACCTGGTCATATACCTTAGGGTCTGTCTTCAAGTAGTTCAACACGACTTTAGCCCTATCCGACGTACTTAAGTGGTCTAGGATATCTGATAAAGAGATGCTTGGTGCTTTGCCGTTCAATACATCATCTGGGGTATTCTTTACTAGTTTTTCCGCAATAGCCTTAACAACGCTTGTGATATCTACACCGTCAAATAACGGGTTACTGTTCAATTTGCTCTCTATATCTTTCACTTCGTTGTCCAGAGCCTCGTAAAATGATTTTATCTTACCAGCTATATCTTCAAGTTGTGTAAAATTATTTGGCAATTTTCCTTCTGACGCTAATCTGTCAAGTAAGTCTTTGACCTCAGGGTGTTCATCAATTAGTGACCTGAATATCCGTGAAAACCTGTTATCAAAGCTAAGTAGATGATCGACGTTCTGTGGTGTCAAATATTTAATATTTTGAGGTATTTCAGGCAGATTATTTCCTTTTATTTCATTACTTATCTCTATTTCGTTAGGGTTTATCTTAGTCGTAGACGTGTACTCTGTCTCATTTCCTAATACATCTTTAAGTTTCAGGTGCTCATTTCTTACAACGTTGCCTGTAAGCTTATTTGTTAACTCGTATTCGATACTCTGCAAGTTTTCATTGTTCTTCAACAGCTGTTCTATCGTGTCTTTATTCAGCGTCACGAAGTTACCTACAGTATCTTCTGCAAATTTTTCTAGCTTAGCTAATGCCACAGTATCCTCTATAACCTCCATCTTCACAGGCGTGCCGTCCTTGTAGAACACATCGTAGAATTTACCACCGACATACGCTACGCCCTCGTCTGGGGATATTTTCACTACGTTGCCGTCTGCCGTTTTGAGATCATCAAACAGCTGTTTGGCGACAGTCGACGATAGGTTAAGCTTGATAGTGTCCAGAGCTGTGGCTAAATCGTTTGAAGAAATTGCGTTCTTTATAGTGTTTTCGTTGATCGTTGTGAGCTTGACCTTGCCGTTTTCGAGTGTCGGAACTACATCGTCAATAAGTTTTGGCTTAACGTTCACTTCAATACCCTTAGCAAAGTCTTTGGTTAACTTTACATCAAAGTCCTTGACTCCGTCAAACGCCTTCAGTCTGAAGTCTTTGAAAATGTAGTAAGTCGTCGTCATAATCTTTGTATCCGATATGTGACTCTTGACGAATTCGTATGGGTCTCCTTCGATCTTTACTATCTTGTTACCTAACCCCTTCAGTGCCTTAATGTCCAGCTTATCCAGCTTTACCTCTTTTACCAAGTCGTTAATTTTTGAGAAGTCTGGGGATTCAGTTACATTGCTCTTAACAGTATCAGTAACCTTATTGCTTACTGTTGCTACGTCGACCTTGTCCTTTATAGAATCCTCAACTTTTGACAGAACTGATTTTACACTGTCCGTAGTCTTAAGTAAGTCAATATTGCCCGTATTTGGTTTTATCAACCTTCCTGTAATTGCACCAACTACAAGTGTCGCTATCATTGATATTGACGTCGGGTTTGTAAACATCTGTTTGAAAGAATTAACGGTTTCGTTAAACGACGCGGAACCAGCTAACAAATCAAATGCTGTACTACTAATAAAAGATACCGTCGCCATTGTATCGAAGACTAGCCCGACGTAGGGAATAAGAGAGATTGCTATAAATATGGCACCGTCGGCGATCCCTGCTAAGATTTCGGTGAAAGTGTTCTTACCTAAATGCGAATAGATAAAGTTGTTAAGATCGTTCATCATGTTGTTTAAACCGGTATTGAAAGTGTTAGCCAAACCTTCAAGCACGTTAAGGACTGGATTACTTTCGGCACTCTGTATCTGTTCCTGAATTGCGTTATACTGCTCCCGAATCTTTGACACGACCTGGGACAAGTTCTGTTGTAGTTGAGGAGAAACATATTGTGCTAAGTTCTCAGCATCTTGGGCGTAGTGAAGTGCGTTCTGCAAATTGGTAACTATTGGTTGCGTCTGTACGACGAAATTGACGGATTCGGACAGTGCTTGTAACAAAGAAGACGCTTGTAAATGAGCTTCTTGTAGTGAGGACTGCATCAGAGGCAAGTAATACGTATTGATGCCTATGGTAGCTATAAGGCTATTCAAGAACTGTTTTTGCTGTGGCTGAAGCGATGGATTATTGCTAACGTCCTGTATCGCTTGGAAGTAATTATTCTTCACTATTGCGTCGTTAAACGCATTAGTGATATCAGTACCCTGCGTCTTCTGCAATAATTCATTATAATAATATAGAGCAGAAACCCACTCGCCGTTATTTAACGCATTCTTTATTCGTTGCTGTAAAGATTGTGCATTCTGCAACGCACTTACTGCTTTGTTAATATTTGATATCTCATTCTGAATGTTGTGGTATGCCTGTGAATTGGACGGAATATACTGAAGTGCTTGTTGAAGATACCCCTCTGCCTGTTGCATTAAAGAAATTTCAGTACTAGGAGAGGAATTCTGTGCTTGTTGAAGAAGTTCATCAGCTTGTGCAATTAGGGTGTAGAATTCGCCCATATTTGCGAATTGTTGTGCGACAGGTTGAAGTGCCTGGTACTGAGAAAGGTATTGTGACGCTTCGTTGTAAGCTTGAGCTAAGGCTTGTGCTGGATTTCCGCCTACGTTTCCGCCTATGTTTGCTATGCTAGGTCTATGTGCATATTGTACATTTTTCTCAGTTTCAGTTGCAGAAGCTATAATGTTAAAGGCATGGGATAGAGCAGAGTAGTTAGTCTCGTTTTCCTGTAATGACTGAATTATTTGTTGTCTTACTTTGACAACATCGTTATCAGTAATGTTGAGTGAGTTTATTTCCTGTATTGCCTTCTGCATTGTAGAAGCCACATTCTGGTAATACTTCGCATAATCCGAGGGGGTACTTAAGTTACTTTCGTTTAATGAACTTTGAATAGACGAATATGCACTTGCAGTAGTTCCGAATAATTGAGAAAACTGTTCTAACGCAATATTCTCTTGTTCAAGTTGATTCATATCAAATGGTGGTGTGGCGTTTATCTGCTCGAAAAGAGAGTTAGCTTCCATAGCGGAAGACATTGCGTTCTTTAACACCCTAAGGGCTTCAGTATAGTTGTTCATTAAATCCAAGAAGTACGCCGACGGGGAACTAGAATTTACCTGTTGAGTTACGAGTGTGTTTACAGTGTTCAAGTAATCTAGTGCTTGTTGGGTCTTCTCAAGCCCTGACAGGTAAGTTTGCACCTGGGTTTGGTAGCTTTGTGCAATTTCAAACAGCTGTTTGGCGGAACTTTGCATATCATAGCTCTCGCTCGAACTTAACAACTGCAGAGCTTGCGATATATCGCTTAGAATCCTATCCTTATTCGCTAGAATCGTTTTAATGTCGTTGGGCGATGTGTTGTTTTGCGAAGGCGAGAGCAATTGCTGAGCTTCTGCTAACAACTGCATAGCTTGCGATATGTTCTCTGCGTCTTGGATATCACCCTGGACTGACTGCAAATTCATTTGAAGATATTGAGAAGCCTTTTCCAAAACCTGGTAGTTCTGCTGAAGAGTTTGATACACGCTGTTGAAATATTGAGAAAGAGAAAGGAATGTTCCTGTTGAAGGGGGTTTGGGTAACTGCTGTAAGCCCTCCAAAATCGTAAAACCTTGAATATATGAAGTTAAATTTATGTTAATATCGTTCTGTTGTGCTATTTGCGAAGCTTGTTGTAGATATTGAACAGCCTCAGAATAATTTCCACTTTGTGCTTCTTGTTGTCCTTTTTGTATATCTTCGAGTGCTTGCAGGTAAGCAGTGTATTTAGTATACATTTCCTGGACAGTTTCGGATAACGAACTTGCTAAACTTGATAACGGTGTATTGCCAGCGTTAACATTCTGTAATTGATTCTGTGCCTGTTTTATAAGGTTTATTGCACTCTGTATTGCAGACGTTGAATTACTGTTCTGTCCTGCAGTGTTCTGTGCATTAACCAGCAGAGTGACTATACTCAGAAGCTGAGAACTGACCTGTTCAGACTGTTGATAATCGTTTGCAAGAGATGAAAAACCGCTGTAATAACCTGATGCTTCTGTAGCGTACTGCGACGCAGTGGCAAAGAACGATTTTAATGTTTGCAGGTATTGTTGTAACTCCTGTAACGTTATTTGTCCCTGTGGTGGTTTTGGAAACGCAGGTATCTTCGCTAAGTAAGAAACAGCTGTTGTTACGTTTTCAAGCTCCTTGTCACTGATGTTATTTTGTTGTGCTATTGAAAGGGCTTGCTGAAGATATTGATAAGCCTGTGCAAAGTTTGCTTTTTCCAGTTCACTGTTAGCCTCATTGATGTATTGTTCTATCTGTTGTTCTGCCTGCACTGTCTGTATTTGTTGCTGTATTTGCGTTACGTCGATTACATTTGGATACTGTTGGGCTATTTGTAGAGCCTGGTTTAGGTCACTCAAAGCAGTGTTATAATCATCGTTCTTCAATGCCTCGTTTGCAGAATTGAAAAGCTGAATAACGTTGATGTAAGCGAAATAAGGCTGTAAGTTAATGTTCGTGTTCAGCTTTTGTGCATTCTGCAAATCGGTTAATGCCTGGTTGATGTTACCGTTCTCTGCATCATTAATTGCTTGTTGCACATATATTAACGCTTGGATTTTTTGTGCAGTTTGAGTTAAACCATTTTGTTCTGCTAATTGCAGGGCTTGTTGGTATTTGTCCTCAGAGAGTAGCTGGTTTATCTGGGCAATAGTATTAGCACTCATTATATATCTCTCTCAAACAGCTGTTTAAAAAGTTTAGGAGTTTTCTCGTCTCCTCCCGCTCTGCTACCTTTCACGTAAAAACCAATAGATAAACGCCAGACCGATGAGCATCGCGAACACTGTAATATCAAAAAACGGGTATGTAATAATGCTGTAGAATATTAGCAATACGTTGTATTGTTGGGAATAATACTGCGGTTGGTTCAGGGTAAATGTAGAATTAGCTATCTGTATCGATTCTTTTGTGCTATTTGTATATATCATCGAAGAGTTAGAGATCACGAGAGTTTGTTTACTTATAAGGTTAAAGAACGGGAAAGCTACGAATACTAACATTGTAGCTAACGCAAAAAATACTACTGCTGTAGTTATTGACGGTTTCAATTGCATTGTTAATCACCCTCCTCTCTTATTGATGATGCTATAATAAAAATGGTAGCTACAACTATGCCTATTCCAAGTCCATACATCCAGTAGTTCACGTATGGGAGAAAACCTGCGTAAGCAGTATGTATATCTGCGGAGACTACATGTGAAATATTGTTCGTAGGCTGAACAGTTTTCGACACGTTAGACTGTGCAACGTTAAAAATATTGAAAATATACACAAGAAGACCGAAAACTACAATGAATATTATCGTAAACATAGCAATAACTATGAAAGAAATAGATGAACGTAACGCTGTTGCTAGATCAGAAAAAAACCCATTTAATCACCCCATGCCTTATGAAGCCTCGCCCCTTCTAGGGGCGGGGAGCCGTCAGCTTTTTCGAATAATAGAAAGTAATGTAGTGCGTCTCTGGCATACTTCTCTGGATGTAAGTCGTCGAACTCAGATTCAACCCAATTTGACCAATTCATTTTCCACTCAAAACATATGTTTGAGTGGTGGTTAAAAAATATTATGAGATCTTGAAGCCCTGCTTTACCATCTCAAGGATCTTCTTAGCTTTTTCCTCTTCGCTTTGCGTTAATTTACTAATGCCGTAGTTCATCAGTTCTTCTTTCTTTAATTCAGACAGATAGTTGTAATAGTTAACAAGTGCGAACAGTGTACCGAATAGATTAATTAATTGTATTCTATACTTCGGGTTCCTTCCAGTTTCCTTCGCGACGTTATCTATGAACTTGTCCTTAAGTGTCTCGGGGAACGCTGATAACTCTTGTCTCGCCTTGTACAAACAGATTTCATCCTCTTCCGAGCATATTCCTAGTAATTTTACTATAGTTTTGAACACCTGCATGTCGAGTGTTGAGGGGCTTACAGTAGTTTGGACAATTAACGCACCGTATTGATCGTCAAAAGCTTTCTTTGCAAAATTCAAGAGCGATTTTAATTCCTTCAATTGGTCTTCATTAGTTTTGCTGAGGTCGAAGTCATTTATCCTTAGTATAGTATACTCTCCGTCTGGCGATAATTCATTAAGCGACCCGACCAACAACGTGTTATTAGCATCTACAATTAAGGGTAGCGAGAAACCTGCAGACTTTAGATTCTTAAAAGCGTCCACAAGGTCTTGAAGATATTTAAGCTTCTCAGGGTTGGCTTCCTTGAGGTCGCTTGTGCCGTTTACCTCTTCGTAACTCTTTTTCTTGAATAGATTTACGAATGAGAAGATCAAATACGCATACTTGTATAATTGCACCATGATACCCAGTTCTTTTTGATACCTTTCGAATTCGTCTGGACTTAACGGTCTGATGACCCTTAGGTCTAGCACTTGGTCTGGGGCGAAAGAGTCCAACAGCGGTATAAGATAGTTTTGTCTGAGTTCTGCGAATACGTTAGATAGAACGCTCCTCGTTGTTTCTTCTATGACATTTCCCGACTTATACGTAACTTTCTTGCTTGAAGATTTGTATTCAGATGGGAATTTAGTGACTAACGCCAAGACGGTGGTAGGGAGAACGCTGGCGTTGTTAGAATCTAACAATTCTAGGATCTTATTCCAGTTCTTTTGTAACTGGTTCCAGACCTTTTCAGCAAACTCTTCACGCTCTTTTCTGCTTAAAGATTCCCCTTGCCTTATACCGTATCTGTTTAAGTATGGTCTTAACCAATCTGGAATGTATAGTGAAAGTTCCATATTAAGTACTTTTTCTAAATTATTTTGGACAATATTACTATTTTCTTCTACCGCGTTCTGTTCTACGTTCTGTTGTTCCTGAGCTTGAGGAGCGGGAGCTTGAGGAGCGGGGGGTAGTTGAGGAGTACCTTGAGGATTACCGAAAACTATCACATCATTTTTTTCTAGATTGATTATACGTTCGTTACCTGTGAGATATTGTGAATAGTTTCCTTTTGGTAAAAGTACCGCAGGAGAAGAACCATATGTGCCTATAACCGCTTCTGCAATAAGATCAATCGGTAACTTATCAAGGAATTTCTGTAACTCAGGACTCTCAACATTTTCATTAGGTACAAAGTCTGCCGGTGGTAAGGTAACGTTGCCATAATTTTGTTGGTACTGAGATAGCAGGAAATCGGAAATTTCGTTTACAACCCCTTTGGGGATGAGTATAATGCGTGAGGTTAAGTTACGCGATAAAGAAGTGTAAAACGTATACGCGATGTAGAAATTTTCTCGGATTGCAGGATTAGCGGATTCTAATGTTTGAATTAACGTTTTTACTTTTGACTCAGCTGATTTCTTATCTTCTTCTGAATTGTCCCTACTAACTTGAACTTTTGTATACAGCACGATCACATCAGAAACGAAATCTTTAGTTGTAGCACCCTGTAGTACATTAAAATCGAGAGTCTTCTCATAAAACGTAAAACCATATCCACGGATTATGTTGACGACATTACCTAAATTGAGGTGTATAGTCTTTTCTTTACCTTTTTCGCCGTATTTCAGTTCTATGTCTTCTGGGTTCTTGATGGAGATATCTCCATACAAAACACTTAGTCCAGATATAAATGGCATATATCCTTGCGAGTTCACAAAACTAAATGTTGCCATAGGCTTATAGTTAACTAATGTTAACGATCCGTCGTACGTCTTTGGCTTTTTGGAGTCAATTACAAAATCTTTAGATGATACATACTTAGAAAAAACATTGAAGAGATAGTCGTCTAACGGAATCAGCGAAGGTGAAGCATTGTTACTACTCATTTTTGACATCACTCAAACATATGTTTGCTAATAGTTATTTAAAAATTTGCTTGGTTGTGGATGGCAGAAGAGCAGAGACCAAAAAAGATTAAATTATAGTTAAATTATATGAAGACCGAATATTACTGCCAGGAGCATCATCACCACTATACCGATCACGAAGTATAACATTATCCTGCTCATTGATTGCACACGCTTACTCTCATTCTGCAACTTCAATAACTTCACTAAGTTTGCATTCATCTCCTTAACCGTCGTGGGTATTGTACTCAATATCTCCAACTCTTGCGATAGCCGACGGTTAAGTAATAATTTAGGGTCAACAGCGATAGAAAGTTTTGTGGTAGGAGATAACGTTATGGCACCAGTAATCATCTTTTTGACCTTAGCCAACTGTGCTAATAATTCTGGTTCTGCCGTATCATACTCAGACACAGGTATCGATGTTTCTAACGTCTCTAACCTTATCGCATACGGCATTGTGTTGTTTTTCCTTATAGTGATTAACAACGGTCTATGTAGATTCCCGTATTGTATCATCCCTACCATGGATTCCGAGGTGACTGGGACAATTAGCTCTTCACCTGTAACTGGGTCATGGACTGTGTACAACGACGGCGATAATTTTTCACCTAGGTACAGTTGAGCAGACCTAGTAGATATGTCGACGTTCACGACTACAACGTCACTATTCTTAGAGCGACGAATTTGCCTTATTAGCCCTCCTCTTATTGGGTCTTTCATATACGACCTTCTGAACGCTACGTATACGACAATGAATACTATAATTAGTATGCCTAGAGCGATGAAAATGTAAACATATGGTGGAGATGCTAGCATTTGAAATAACGAGAAAGCTGTAACAGGTTGAGCTGAGTGTGGGTGTACCGTATTTGTAAAGCTTATGTTTGAAGACGGTGTTTTCAGTGCCATGTTAATATCTTAACAGAAGAGTTTTAAAAGAAGAAGAAAGCGAATTCGCGGAAAAAAACACATGTTTGACTTTGAGTTTTAAGTCTTGAATTTCTCCATGATTATTGATATAATACCAGCCGCGATGAGTACTATTCCGGTCACACCGAGCAACACGTATAGCGTTGGGAAGAAGCTGAAGAACGATACCATACCACTGACGAGTGGGTGCGTCAAGTTATACGCTAATGTTCCTGGTGACGGATTGCTTATTGCTGAGGCAGTAGCTGTGGCGAAGATAGAGAGAATTAAACCTGATAGTCCTATTATTACACCGACTATCAAGAGGGCTATTGCTATTGTTGGAATGTCAAACTGGCTGGATCCAAACGTTACTCTAACTAACGACCCTGCTACTCCTGGATCATGAATTCTAGTCGCTTTCTTTATTTTATGAACACTATTTGCATTTGGTGTATGAACGTTAATTACCTTGAACATTTTTGCTTTCTTACCACCTGCTCCTGTTGCTTTTGCGGACGGAACGATTACCGAAACTGACATTTTGCTTCGTGTAAAACATCTGTTTGAGGTATTAATAAGCTTTTCGCTTCACTATTCCTGGTCTGGGAGAAAAACAAATGGGAGAAAAATGGGAGAAAAACAAGGGAGAAGTGAATAGGGACAGTTTCAGCCCAACCAGTTAGGCAGAAATAACGTAAAACGGAAAAAAGAGAAAGTTAGCAAAAGTCGACTTCATCTTTTGACACCTGAGACCCCGTCCGTGAGGGCGGGGTAGTTTACCTTTTCAACTTGCTAAAAATGTGATCTCTAATCTTAGAATATTCAAAGTATTCAGGGTATTTCCGATACGCGTAGTTCATGATCTCGTCTTTGCTCTTCTTGACCCATTCCCTGAAAAATGCCTCAATCTCCTTGTCTTGTTCCTCAGGCTTAAATTCGCTGTTTAAAACATGATTCCTTACGTACCCTATTATTGCTCCGCTCAATGGATCTCTTACTTTTTTCTCCTTTACAACGTCGACGTCTCCTATTGCGATTAGTTTATGGACGTAATCTTGTAATTTCGACGAGTAAGCACCGAAGAACCAAGGCTCAAAATCCAGTCCTAGATTAATTCCCTTCTCTTTCTCAAGTAAAAAGAAAATCTTCTGCAGTTTGGTCGGAGTGACTTTTGCATTCTCCTCTTTTGCAGTGTAAAGCAAAAGTTTAATTAAACGATAAATTCTGTCCTCAATTGTCATGACCAGTCCTAATATTAGAGTAGACAGGAAATACTTAAAAACCCCGCACTTCGATTGATTTGAAACGGAAAGTTTATAAAGTTGGGGGTTAAGGGGGATGGAAAACCTCACCCTCCGGAGAAGCATAGGAAATGCTTAGCCTTCCCTCGCCCTACCAGTGAGGGGAGGAAGTCCGTACCTAAATAAATAAAACAGCTGTTTGAGAAAGCCTTATATTCCCGACTCAGGAATTTTGTATCGGGAATAAAAATGGAACCACGTGATGTAGCTCAACTCGTGATGGACAGAGTAGCCAATTATTGTGAAAATATTAGTGGCGACACACCACTCGGGTGCTTGACAGACCACAACCCAGACCAATTGGACGTTTTTGTAGATGCATACCTTGATGAGGAAGAAGATAATGAACTCAACGAAGCGATAGAAAATTCAGACAACTTCTGGGATGAGGTGAAAAAGGAATATGAGAGTTTGTGGAAGGAAACGATGAGCCTAAAAGCCGGTGGTTCTCTCGGCGATGAATTACAGATGTTATATCAAAATATAGTGCAAAACGATGAGCTTGATGACGCCAGTAAAGCTAGACGTCTACAAGCTTACGACGAGGTATTAGTTAAATTCGCTGATGCAATCAAGCGTGCATTACAAAACAAGAAGCCATTAAGTGGTGATGATTTGGATTATTGGTACAAAAAGATAGGCGATACCGTCTTCGGAGTGAAAAATTATGGCTATTATGAGGAAATAGGTTATTGGGAGGGCTTTTATGATGAACTGGACGACAGTAATAAATTAGAGGTATTAAGCATTTTACTAGATGAGATAGACAGCGTATTATACGATATAGAACATACGTTGCCTGATTTAGGAGTTTTAAGTAATGAAAGTTAAACTTTTTTAAAATCTAGAATTATTTATTAATTATTTTCCTCTTTTAATTTCAAGGAGGTGATTTTGGGT
>Ga0208662_100613_pt1 | contig 12578 bp, 10 predicted proteins | sample OSPB_host_MetaG_FD_187136 | JGI IMG/M metagenome (GOLD analysis project Ga0208662, IMG submission 187136) | Hot spring microbial mat communities from Yellowstone National Park, Wyoming, USA - OSPB_host_MetaG (SPAdes) (version 2) | ecosystem: Environmental > Aquatic > Thermal springs > Hot... | reverse complement strand
TCAATATCGACCCAGACACTCCAGTGTGGTGCTAGGTTTGAGGTTGCCTATCACTGGAGGCTTGGTGAGAGGTTTGTTGCGAGGAACTCTAGGGGTTGGGTGGGGATTTACGATGGGGATAGGCAGGTCCACGGAGCACCAAGCGTCTGGGCCTGGGGCAATGCGGTCAGTGTTGATATTGCTGGTGAGGAGTCCCTAATACTCTTCCTAGTATACTCCCAAAACATACAAAACATAAAGAGCCCAAACGACCCAGCACTAATCATACCACCAACCCCACACCCCGCAACCGCAACCTGGCTCCCGACCAGCTTCTCGGCATGCTTCAACTACAACAACTACCAAGGCCCGCCGATATGCAACGTAGTGGGTAACCTACAGCCAAACTACATAGTTAAGTTCAGGGCAACCGCGGAGAACGCACACGGCACGGAGGAAAGCCTAACACTGAGGGAAGTGCTGGATTTATGCATAGAATCATGGAAAAAAGGAGGCCGTGTGATGAAACGAAAGATTTAAAAAAGATGAAATTGAAACAAACCTTGGCGACCCTCAAGACTTTCATCTGCGATGAATAATCGTTAATGCAAGAACGTAGTTTCGATTTATATAAGTAATTTATATTCCCCCAGCTATCAATGATTCTAGAGCCCCCAGAGGGAGGATTGCGGGGGCGGTGCCGGGGCGACATGAAGAGGTTACGAACCGCTGACCTCGGTGATGACCAGCCCGTCGCGGTGCCCCGGTTACCGCCCATCCCGCCCTCACTCCTGATCACTCTAATCTCTATTAACCTGCTCATCAACGTGCTCAGTTCATCTTTTCTCTCTTTTTCTCTCCTTTTAACTCTTATGTTATATAATTCGTAGTTATAAACTCGACATGCCCATCACAAGCAATGTGTAGTTTGGTTGAGTTTGATAGGAAAAAGCAGTATGCTTTATGCATGATGCCTTATGGTTAAAGGTTAGCGTTGGCTGCGGATTGCCGGCCAGCGGCCGATGTATGGAAAGTTCTCCCCCTTATAAGTCTTGCTTGTCGTTAAATTGCGTGGTTTACTTAATCCTGGATGTCTCGGTGAGTGCTGTGGCGAGGTATATTGTGTGCATCATGCTTATTATTGCGGCTAGGGGTAGGGCTAGGTACTCTGTTGTTAAGCGTATCGACGTATACACCGCCGATTTGTTTAATGGATTATTATAGGCTATTTCAGTCGGTATCATGGGTATCGCAACTATGAAGAGCACGAGTACTGCAAAAACAAAGAAGAAGAATACGGTGTTCCTAACCCACCTAATAGTCCTCTCAAGCTCGGGGTTACTTAGTGCATAATCCCTCGGAGTATTAATGATCCAGTTACTGATGGCGAACATTATCGATGCTGAAGTGATGGTGCCGGTAATGAATGCCATGGCCAGAGACCCAAGCGGTAGTACTCTGTAGGTTGTTACCGTTATATAGAATGCCAAGTTTAGCCCAGCCCAAAGCAGAAATAAAAAATAGAAAAAAGTGAGAAATGAATAAAGCGTGAAGTCTCCTCGTCTCACTATGGATGTTAGTATTGAGGGATCCTTATCATAGATGCCGTCAATGAGGTTGAAGTAGAAGCCCTCAGCAAACACGTGGAATGAACCGTATAACAGTACTACCTCTATTATTGACATCACTGGCACCTCCACTTCACTCCCTAGTATGGTTACCGCAACACTTGATGGAACGATATATGGAATCATCACTGCAAATGAAGCCATGATTATCGCAATTACTAACAAAATTATTACCTTCTGCCGCCGGTCCATCGACAGGATGGGTAAACATCACATTTTAAAACCCTAGCCCAACCCCTTAAACACGGGCTCCAGCTCTATTATTGCTTGTCTCCTTATTGGTTCTGTTATGACTAGGGCTTTCGCTGTTAAGCCAGCCATGTGTGGTGGTAGGGCTGTTGATAACCACCTCTTGTCCTCATCGGTTAGGTTTAGGACGCTGGCCACGTCCTCGACGTATGCGGCGTTGCCTCCTAAAACGATCATGAACGGTATGTTCTTTAGAATCTCCTCGTTAACGTCCCTTATCAATTGTGTGATGAAGATAATTGCCGTCCCGAACTTCCTCGCCCCGCGCACAATGTACTCTATTGTTTGGGTTTTGAGGATGTCGTAGGCTTCATCAACAACTACCAATCGTTGCAGAGACTCACTGATTGGTTGGGTCATCGTAAACGAATATATGTGGTCAACCACAACACTCATTAGGAAGGCCCTCAGGTCTGGAATACTCCTGACGCTTGAGAAAAGCAAGGCCTTGTTGTTGAGCAATTCCGAGATGGGCACAATCTCGGCGTCGCCGAGGTAGCTCATTAGCCTATCGAGTGTTAGGCTGAATAGCTCATTGTCAGACCTAGCCCTTAGCCACTCCATGGATTTGAAGAAGTCCTTGTACAATCCATTTTGGTATATTGTTTTTAAGTCAGTAAGGATGAGGTCACGAGGTATGCCTAAGTCCTCGAAAGCCTTCGACAACCGATGCACGCGCTCCATATCCGTGACGCCATCAAGCTCGAAGATGTTGATGAACCTCTTAGTGATGTCAATGGGCTCAATGCCCGGTAGCAAATACTCACCGTGCGGATCCAGAACAAGCACATTGATGCCCCTCCCCATCAGTTCAAGCAGTATCCTCTTCATAGTCTTCGTCTTACCCATACCAGTCATCCCAACCACCAAGCCGAAGCCAGAGGGCATGCTGTCCAAGTCAACCCACAACTCATTGTTCTCCCTATCCCTGCCCAAGTAAACACGAGCCCTAAGTGATTCGCTCAGCACCCTTCCTCCGTGGAATATTGGTATTGTTGCTAAATCATAGCCTAACTCGTCAATGCTTGGAAAAGCCCAAATGTGCATTTGTGTCGTTGATCTTGCCGTGAACAAGAGCGGTATGTTCGATGGTCTATCCAACGCAACCATAGCCCTCACAGGCTCCTCACCACGCTCATTAATCCTCTCCAAAACAACTGCCCACTGCGATGCTTTCGGCAACGCCTTTGGGTTCTCGTGAACAATAAGCTTGGTGTGGCTTGAGACAACGGTCCTGGAAACCTCACCCCTGAACTGCGGGTTACCACTTATCGAAACCATGAAGTTGTTGTTGCTTGAAACAAATGCCTCGGCGATGCTCCTCAAATCCTCCTCGGATGGCTTAGTGAACAACAAGCCACTAGCAGTCAATCTGTGGCTTAGCCTCCCCAACTCCCCGCCTTTGATCACCGAGTAATTGTGCCTAGTCATGATGGCTAAGACATCTAAGACCAGCAAGGACGCCAAGCCGTATATGCCCATAAGGATGAAGCCTGCGAAATCAATCAACGCCAGGAATGCTACAAGCCTGGTTGTTGAGGGTGGCCTTGGGAACCCAACGAGCCTCTTCAATTCACTCTTCTCCACAAGGCTCAGTATGAAGTACTGCCTGAGTAACGTCTCCTTCGCCTTAACCCAGTTTGTGAACTCACCCAGCCCGGCTTCCGTGGGCTCGACCTTCTTCGAGAGCCTAATGTACTTGTTCTCTCCCAATCGAATGAAGGAAAAGATTTCGTTAGGCATAAGAGACAAACGGCGGGCAAACTCATTCACCAGGTTCACGTATTGTGAACCACTCAATCGAGAAATATCGAACAAAGGCTCTGCCCTGTAGAAGACATGTGCGATGTTGTTTTTATGGTCGTAGACATAATTATCAAGCACCTCCAATCGAGGTGCAAGTCCTGGGAAGATTAATGAGAACAAAAGATCGATTATCCAATCACGTGTCTCCCTATAGAGGAGCAGTGGTATCAACAAGAGGGATAGTGGCTTGTAGGCAATCCCCATGATTGCGATTGCGATTAAGATAAACCACCTGATTTTAACACCAAGCCCCACGCCTCAACAGCTACTGCCTTTTAAGGCCCTTAACAATGCCCGAGAGATCCAAGCTCCTAGGCAGGCTAAACCTCCCCCTCTTGGGAACCTCAACAACAGGTTGGGACAGTAGGTTCCTAAGCTCATCCACGCCGAACCTATAACCGAAGCTGTTGATTATTGAGGTTAGGTAGTCCCAATCAACATAGCCCTCATCGATGTACCTCCTAAGCAGTGTGTCATTACCAAGCGTTGGGTCGTATTGGCTAGCCAAGGCTAGTGCAACCTCAAGTCTCAACCCCCTTGAGACAACCTCGTTTAGTAGTTCATTAACTGACCTCGGCGTGTAGTGAGTGTAGAGCTCAGCCAACACCTTCTCGCAGAACTGCCTAAGCTGTTCAACGCACCTACCACTCCACTGCTTAATGAGCTTGTAATCAACGAGTGGTTTGACCTCGATGTTCACCTTACGCTGCTTAAGTTTCACAACAACCTTGGGGAGGTTGTTGTCGATTTTGTCCAGCCTATCCAGCCTCTTATCCCTCATTGCCTCACCTCACCCTCCACCTTGCACTTACTCTCAAGCCAGACCCTGAAGACCTCCGCATACTCCTCACCGATCTTGTCCCTGATTAGGTTCACCCAGTCCTCGGGCTTTATCTTGTTTATGACCTCGTCGTTTTCAAACAAGACCCTAGCCAGGATTGCCTTCTCGATTATTGAGAAGCCCCTAACCTCCTCAACCATAGCCCTCAACTTGGGATTACCAGCCGGAACAAGCCTATCAAGCCTAGAGGTAATGGGCTGACCTTGACCAGGCAATTGATTAGCCACACTGGCTTGGTTACCCACTGGTTGGGCTTGATTAACCTGCTGACCATGTTGTTGGTCATTGCCGCCGAAACCAAGTCTCCTCAACTTACTTATTGCATCACTCATCGACTTAAACACTAATGAGTTTAAAAGGGGCTAGGCTGTGCTGTTTCGATTATTGCCTATTAAGGGATGGCTCGTGCCTTAATCACGCGGCAAATTCCTAAGGAGAATAGGCATATTATCCGATTCTGATTACGAGCAGTTTGTGCAAGCCCATAAGTCATATCTCAAGTCCAAGGATGCATTTGGTAAGATGAAACGTAATCGTAAAAACAGGGACTGAACCTAGCGGAAGCCATCGATTGTTATTAAAACATTTAGTTTTCTTTCAATTACTGAAAACCGAGGAGGGCCTTCACATGCTTTGTTAATTCGTTGTTCATCTTGTTGAATTCCTTCATGTACCTCTCCAACGAACCCTTGGGCTCAAACAGCACAATGGGCTTTAGTGTCGATGTTAGGTATTGCACGATTGGGCTTGTTGGCAACACAAACACCTCACCGTTGTGGGCGAATGCCCTCGCCTTACTCTCCACAGCATCCAAGCCAGGCAGCCACTTGTTTAGGACAACATTAACAATAGGGTTCAACTTAAGTTGAACCATCAACGGTCTAACTATGTTGTTGTCCAGCTCGGCTAGCACTATGTCTGCGTAGTTTGCGTAGTCCATGACCAAGTTTATGATGTTCGAGTTGATGAGTGCGGGTACCACAACAACATCATCAATCGACGCGGGCAGATCGATAATCACAACTTGGGCATTAGTGATTCTGGATGCAGTGATTACTAGGTTCCTAAGGGCATTGAAGGCTTGGTTCACGCTTATTGATGAACCCCACAAATCCCATGATTTTAGTGAGCCTGGTGGTACTACGAATACGCTCGGCACAACATTGCTCCTAACAACTACCTGGTTCACGTCCTTGACCAAACCAAGCATGAAATCCAGTGCACCTGGTCTTTCGGGGTTGATGCCGAGTAGTCGGCTTGACGTCTGTGTTGAGTCAATCCCGAAATCTATGAGGACGGTGTTGGTCTTCAACGCCATTGATAGGGCAATTGCTTGGTTAGCGGCTATCGTGGACTTACCAGTCCCACCCTTCCTACCACTGAAGTAGGCAATCGCGACAACCCTAGGAACCAGCATCGCTAATCACCCACTCCCTTTAAAAGACTCTTTTTCGAGACCGAGAACCTCGTTATCGAGGCTCAAAACCTCACTCGGCAACTCAAGTCTGGGCAGGTTCAAGGTCTCAACCGCCTCTAGGCTCGGCTTCACTGACAACACGGACTCCGGATCCTTGTAGAATGCATACAATAAAGACGCCAACTGCTCAGGCGTTGGGTTTAGTTCGAGGACCTTTGTTAGGAAGTCTGTTCGGTAACGCAGCTGCCTATCGATTGCGTCCTTCCCGTAGTCCCTAGTTAGCACCTCCATGTGCTTCTCGGCGTTTCTGATAGTCTTAACAAACCTCCTATGAACAACCCTAACAATACCACTCTCGTCCTTAACATTTTCCTTGACTAAGCTAACCTCGACAACGACTGCCTCACTCAAGAACCTCTCGGCATCAACAAAGCCCTTGACCTTAAGCCTAGTGACCGCATCCTCGTAGTCGTATGCGTGGAATGTGGTTATTGTGCCATGACCAAGGGTCATGGCTTCAAGCAAAGCCTTGAACTCACTATCCTCCCTAGCCTCATTAACCAAGATGATGTCGGCACCACTCCTCAGGGAGTGGTTGATTAACCTAACCTTATCGATACTCTCAATACCCCTGGCATACGCCCTCCTCTCGAGCATCGGCAAAACAACCCTGTGATAGGGTAGGAATAACTCGACAACATCCATGACCAAGGCAATCACCTTATCAACCAATAGGAACGCAATCGCGTTCTGCAGTGTAGTCTTTCCCGCACCCATCGGACCCACGAATAAGATGGGTGTCTTATAATCGGCTAGTAACCAAAGCATTGCAGCCTGGTCTATGCTGATCACGTTGTTTCTAATCAACTCGGTGATTAGCCTTGGCCTCCTAGGCAAGACCCTAATGCTCACCCAAGGCGTTGGTCTACCAACGGGGTCTGAGGTTACGGCAATCCTGATGCGGTAGTCTGGATCCACCAAGTCGGGCATTGGGTTGTGCGTGGTTATTGGTGTTTTCATCCTAATGGAGAAGCGCCTAAAGAGGTAGTTAATGGCATCGAAGTCATTGGGCGTTATCTTCCTATTTACCCTTCTGAAGCCCCTCCTAACGATTAACTCATAGGGCTCCCAACCAATGATTACTCGCATAAGCCCAAGCTCCTCGTGGTTCACATGGACGACAAAGCCATCATCTAATTTTCGAATGTATATGTCCGTTACCTCAGGCATTAGGAACAATGGGGTAAAAGCCCCATACCCATTCAACCAACGCTCAAAGACCTTCTTCGCTAAATCAATGTTTTCACTGCTCGCCTTAATGCCGATAAGGCCCAAAGCCTTCTTGGTCGCGTTTTCAAGCTTTGCTCCAGAGCCTATCCTATCGGCTATGTAGTCCAGGGGCAGTGCAATTAGCCAATCAGGCACGTCGTCAATCACATACGCTGTGTACTCGGGCGTTTGGTAGGTTGGGTCAATGACCTGGTGAATCTCGATGTTTGTCTTCAAGCCGAAGTTCTCCTTGCCCTCAACCGTGTAGAACTTAACTAATCCTTGGCTGATGACTTTTGGTCTAGAAATATGCATCAAGATTTGATGCACTGATTTTTAAGGGATTAGTGAAGACCATCATCACCAATTATGTACTTGACCTCCGTGCCGGGCGCCAGCCCCGGCACATCCAAAGCCCTCATGACACCCTCGGGCTTAGCCTTGCTAGGCCTGAGCATGAGCCATCTGCTATTCACTGTGTGGGCTAAAACATTACCACCAACCGGTAGCTTGATTTCGACGTAGCCTGTTGGCATTGTCATTACTTGGTTCGTGTAGATTGCCAGTACTCCGAACTTAATGGTCAGCCTACGTACCCAGTCGAGGACGTAGTGGAGCCTCTGCTGCCTCTCGGCAAGCCTCTCCCTACCCCTAAACTGTGCCCTGTATAGGGCTGTTACGCTATCGATAATAACAACACCAACGCCACCAGTAATCACTTGGTTAGCCAGCTTAAGCTTTATGAAGTCCTCTAGCTCCTCAACAGTCGCTGGGTTATAGACGATCAAGTCCCTCTCGAGAAACTCACTACAATTAATGCCAAACCTATTGCACATGTTCTCAATTAACTTGCCCGTGGTTAGGTATTGGTCGATTGTCTTCTCCGTGTCTATGTACACCGCACCGACCTGGTGCTGTGCAACTGACGCAACGGCGACTTGCAAGGACATGATTGTTTTGCCGGCACCGAACTCACCAGCGAACTCGTACGAACTACCAAACCTAACTCCACCAGTTAGGTTGTCGAACTCCTCAACCCCGGTTTTAACAATCCTTTGCTTTACTACAGATTCAATCCTCTCCCTGGCACTCATTGGTTTCGGCTCATCATTTAGCAAACCCCTAGCCGCAGTGATTACCTTCCTCGCCGTGTCTAGCTCACTCAGGTTGAGGAGCTCCATCAACTCCTCGGCATTGAACAACAACAGGTGCTTCGGGCTTGTTACACCAACGGATTTGAGCCTCTCAATCATTTGGGAGCTTACGCCATAACCCCTCAAGGCATCAAGGTCATCGATTGATTGCGTTTTCTCCTCAACCTCTGCCTCCTTACTCTTCCTAGGCATTACAACCACCCCATTAGGGCTATTACTGGTGCCAGGAAGAGTGGTAGTAGGCTTATGCCCAAGCCTATTGAGTGCATAGCCTTGCCGACAATTACCGAGGTTGATGCTCCCAAGGCAATGAGCATTGTGAATATAGCGTTTGTGTTCGCCAAGCCACTGATTATTGATGCCGCACTGCCTATTCCCGAGGCGCTGGAAACCGCACTTGATGCGAGTGCCGGTGCGTGGAGGGCTAGGAGCATTGCGGTTAGTGAGAGCATCATTGCGTAGCTGACGGCAATGAATGGGGCATAAACAAAACCACTCCTAACAACCTGCCTAACGAAGTTCATGAAGCTATCAACAACCATGTTGACACGCTCAACAACATCCCTAGAACCCCTACTGCACGCATAATCCCAGAGCTGGACCAACTCCCTCTCGACAAGTGTCCTAGGCGTTGGTGGCTTGGGGTCGTGAACCAGGAGCAACTCACCAAACGCCCTACTCACCCTATTCGGCATCCCCAAGTAGTCCCTAGCAAACCTAATGAACTGGGGCATGTACAAAACCGCGAAGCCAATGCCGAAGGCAATTATCGAGACTGCGGCAGTCATTAAGCCGGGCAGCTTGAGCAGTAATAAAGAAGCCGCCAAGCCGATGCTTAGCCCGGCTGAGCCTCCTATGATTGGCTTGATGTAGTCGTACTTCACCAACTCCACTTGATAGTAGTGAATCAGCGGTATGTATAGTAGGTTAATTAGTCCGACAATTGGCGGTGCTCCCAAAATGGTCATGAATGCCAACACGCCAGTCATTATTGACAAGACAATGACGGCTGTTAAGCTCGCATTAACCCACTGGAGCTTGTTACTCAACACATTGTTTAGTTTATTCAAAATGGCCATGAAGGCTACGTCAGGGTCTGTGCCGGAGGTTACGAACGAGTGGGCATAAGCCAACAACTCACGCCTATAACCACCCCTCCTCAACAACCATGGGGTGGTGACCACGTTTAGAAGCATGGATAACCTGAACCAAGACCTAGAGAGCCTAGAAGCCTCACCCACGGCGAGGTCAACACCATCCTCGGGGGCCCTAATCACGAATATTAAATCGGCAACGTACTCCTTGATAGAAGTCATCGACTAATCAGGGCTCTGCTTAAAAGGGGTAGGTAATGGGTTTGGGGATGATGAAGCTGAGGGAAAAAGAAGCAATGCTGATTTTGATTTTAAATCTAAATTTATATTGATTAATCCGTCATGATAGCCCGCTTAGGCCAACACAGCCTCATTACCCAACACCCAGTTTCCATGCTTCTATTGCTGATGCTATTATGGTCGTTGCCTGTTCTGTTATTGCCATGTATCTAACGTAGTCGATGACTATCAATCCCCCAATCATGAGCATTGGTGGTATTAATGCCAAGACCATGGCAGCAGCCTCCCACAACGCCTTGGAAGCCCTCGATGTTGCTGTGCTGATTATGACGATGTACGTGCCAATGAGCATCACGTAGGCAATCACCAAAATAACCAATGCAGGTATGGCTTGTCTAGCCAAAAGTAGGGCCATGCCTATGGCGAATGTGAATGCCATAACCATTGGTATGAAACCCCTCCTCAAACCGTTAATGACCAGGGAAACACCGAGGTATGCATACAAAGCAAGCATCAAAGCCATGACAATGGCTCCGGCAGCAACTATGTTGCCGGGAGTGTAAAGCAACCAATAGGGCAACGGTATGGGCATAACCGTAAGCACAGAACTCAGTAGGGACCAAAGCGAGAAGGCGAAATTCACAAAGACAAAGCCAACAAAGAACCAAAACAAGGATTTAACGTTCATGGGGGAACACCGTTACACATCACCCAATCCGTGTAACCTTGCCGTACTTGCATGTGTATGTTGTTGGGTTTCCGTAGTAGTTCGTGGCGTTCAGTATGAAGCCGAAGGTCGGTAAACCATAGGTCTTTGAGGCGTCGATTACGGAGATGTAGAGGCTCGTGCTAGTTGTGACGCCACCAATACCTAGTGAGGTACTTGTCACGCTTGTTGAGGTTGATGGCGGTACGAGTAAGCCGGCGATGGTTGCCGAGAGCGAGCCAGCACTCAACAGGAGGTTGAGCCACACTGGTGCCCCATATGCCGCTACTATCGACCCAATACCAAGTACTATTTCAACCAACGCAGTGCCGAGCTCAGCCGCACTCAAGCCATAGGCTTGTTCGACACCGCCAAGCGTAACTTTATAAAGGGTATACTGCACTCCGCCAATCACCTTGCTAGTATTACCAACTGGCCCGTTGCATTGATAGATATTTCCATTACTGAATGCTGCGTAATCAACGACCGATGATGCATTTAATACCGGGTATCCGAAGTACTGCTTACTGGCGGGTATTGCGCCGATGTAGAGCATGCTTACCGGTCCATTACCATAGTCAAATGTCGCAACATAATAATCATTTGGTGGTACGTAGAGCACCTCGGAGACCAATGTAGTACCAACGTACACATTGTAATAGGGGCAGTAACCATACTTAACTAGGTAGTTTATGTTCCCACACTCATACACAGAATACCTAACAATACCCCATGTGGCCCCTTTATAGTACCAATACAGCGAGCCGGGCTGCGTCACCTGAGAACCAAGGATAAAATTCGAACTGTCCGGCCCCCAGTTCTCTGATGCGCTGTATGATGTGCCTATGTCCCCGTAGCTTGTCGCCATTGCGTCCCAGTTCATCGTTCCCGAGAAGTATATAGATAAATCAATCACCAACCCACTGTCGCCTTTGCTTTGTAGTACGTCTCTGCCCCATGTTACCCACGTTATTGGTAGTGAACCGTTGATCCCAACGCAAGCACTCGTTGGTTTGAACATGTATAGTGATGTTGGTGCACTCGGGTATTGCGGTGGCTTCGGCCCACTTAGGCTGCAGTTGTAGATCGTGTAGTTATAGTATGTCCCGAAGATCTGCGGGTCCGTGACCGTGCCGTTTAGCTTCGCTGGAACCACCTCATTTGGTCTAAGCTCGTTGACGTTTATGAATGCGTTGACGACTATATACCTCGGCGTGGTGGCGCCCAGCGTTGCCGTTAGCGGCGTTGCCCTACCCAACGCCGCATATGCCCAACCAACATTGTATGGGACTAGTAGGGGCAGTATCCACGACTCATTACCCTTTACGTACGTCACGAAAACGAGCATTGACGTGTTGTACTCACTGAATGGTATGCCCAGTGATGCCCACTTGTTGAGTACATACTGCCAGTTCGAGTCATTGAACGGTACGACTAAGGTTGGCGAGTAGCCCATGGCAACATGGACAATGCCGTTCGGTGCACTAGCGTAGACATCGATGAATGCTGTGACGGGCTCAACAACCGAGCCATTAACCAGAAAAACCCTAATCAATATGCCGGGAGGGACATTGGGCATAGGCTGTGATGCGTAGTAACTAACCTCGCCAAGGGGGCCAATTCGGATGGAGGAGGTGGGTGATGGGACTGCGTAAATACTATTGGCGACCAAGACAACCACTGAGACTATCGCCAGGGCGAGGACAACCATTACAAGCAAGGCCCTAGATCTGGGCCCAGACCACATACGGGAATTACTCATTACACGGGACTTTTTTTTACTCCGGCTGTTCATGAAAAGTGAGTCGAGTGGTGTTGAGGCAGCTAGTGCGTGAGTAGTTCGATTATGTACTTCCTCGTCCTCGCCAGCCTTAGGCTTAACTCCCTAACATCGCCGTCGCAGATCAACTTAGCCTTGATTTCCATGGGCTCGCTTGCGTAAATAACATACGTGACCCTATGCCTAGGGTTTAGCCTGTCCGTTGTATCGATTACTTTAACGGACTTAACAATCATAACCTTACCCTTCAGCTCGCTGGGTATCTCTAGGTAGTAGTCTGTGCACTCAATGTTTATTACCGAGGCGTAAACATCGCTGTCGAGCTTCCTGTAGTTTCGGTAGAGGATCACCGCGGCGATGTGGGTGCAAATCTCGCTCTTTCTCCTCAATCCCCAACTGCTCTCGAAGCATGAGC
>Ga0208662_100607_pt1 | contig 12656 bp, 13 predicted proteins | sample OSPB_host_MetaG_FD_187136 | JGI IMG/M metagenome (GOLD analysis project Ga0208662, IMG submission 187136) | Hot spring microbial mat communities from Yellowstone National Park, Wyoming, USA - OSPB_host_MetaG (SPAdes) (version 2) | ecosystem: Environmental > Aquatic > Thermal springs > Hot... | reverse complement strand
CATAGGAGGGGGTCAGGGATGAGTGTTGGTAAAGTGTGCCCTTTCAATTCCTCATTAAAGGATACCTCGGTTGACGAAATATTGGTGGTGAGCGTGGGATACTTTCAATTCCTCATTAAAGGATACCAACAAACCTTCGCCACAAGCGCACTCAAGGATACCCTTTCAATTCCTCATTAAAGGATACAGAAGAGTAATACGAATAACTGAGCCTGTTAGGCATAGACTTTCAATTCCTCATTAAAGGATACCTGGTTGGTTGGTGAAGTTATAATAGTTAATCAGAAAGATCTTTCAATTCCTCATTAAAGGATACGAGGTGGAAAGAAACGTTGATTGACTTTAGCACATCTTTCAATTCCTCATTAAAGGATACTAAACAGGTGCACGGTGTCGCCAAGCTATGCGCTCCTTTCAATTCCTCATTAAAGGATACTCCTCACAGCGACGTGTATACCCTGTACCCTCAAAACTTTCAATTCCTCATTAAAGGATACCTTTTCGAATTCGAGTTAAGAGGGAATTCCAATGTTTCCTTTCAATTCCTCATTAAAGGATACCAGATAAAATCGGCCACAACGTGGGTCGCTGTGTGACTTTCAATTCCTCATTAAAGGATACCAGGCGGGCGGTGCTTGAGGAGAGTAAAGCGGTGCTTGAGGAGCTTTCAATTCCTCATTAAAGGATACATAAAAGTGTTGTCAATGGAAACTCAAGTTACTAGCGACTTTCAATTCCTCATTAAAGGATACATGGAGAAACTCAAAATTCAGCTCACGCCTGAGGAAGAGTTACTAGCGACTTTCAATTCCTCATTAAAGGATACTTCACACTGCGAAAAGAGTGGCCAACACCAACCAACTTTCAATTCCTCATTAAAGGATACGAATACCGTGTATAAAATCTATTTGTCACCTCTGTCCCTACTTTCAATTCCTCATTAAAGGATACAAAAAGACGGGTAAATTTGTTAGCTTTAAAAAAATTAAGCTTTCAATTCCTCATTAAAGGATACACATGCCAAACGACCAGAATGATGCATATGACATTTCTTTCAATTCCTCATTAAAGGATACCACCTTTAGGGCAATGGTTAGCGGTTGTTATAGCGCTCTTTCAATTCCTCATTAAAGGATACGAGATGAGTGGAAGGAGAACTTTATTGAACTCAACGCCAGCTTTCAATTCCTCATTAAAGGATACCAAGCGTTAGAGGTTGATATTGAAGCGGATAATCCTGTTCTTTCAATTCCTCATTAAAGGATACCTTAGGGTGCATTAATGTGACTGAATGTCTAGAAGTCTTTCAATTCCTCATTAAAGGATACGAACAACAAGAACAACCATAAGAACAACCGCAACCCCTTTCAATTCCTCATTAAAGGATACCACAGTCACAGTGCCCAAAGAGCACCCCACAGCTGCAGCTTTCAATTCCTCATTAAAGGATACGGGGCAAGCGGGAAGGGGCAGGGTATAGGCTTGGTGTTCCCCTTTCAATTCCTCATTAAAGGATACTTGTTATAGTGTAATACACGGTAATGCCAAGCGCAATTGTTCTTTCAATTCCTCATTAAAGGATACTTCAATCAGAGAGACCTAAACGTAAGCCAGCTAAGGTGGGCTTTCAATTCCTCATTAAAGGATACAAGCTGACGAAACGGATTAGGCTGGTCTGGGGCTATTTGTTCTTTCAATTCCTCATTAAAGGATACGCGAAACAAACACCAACAAAGCAAAAGGAAAAGGGAAAACTTTCAATTCCTCATTAAAGGATACCGAGTGGAAGTGGATCCCGCCTGATGGGGGAGTGGGCTTTCAATTCCTCATTAAAGGATACCAGGATACGACTCCTCAGTAAAGTAGTTCAAACCGTCTACTTTCAATTCCTCATTAAAGGATACCGAACCAGAGATAGAGCGACGCACAGGTCGAAGCGTCCAGTCTTTCAATTCCTCATTAAAGGATACAGTAGCATGAGCAAGAGAAGTGAGATAATTTTTAACTTTCAATTCCTCATTAAAGGATACTGTCCTTGTGCGTGAGAGTGATGCCGATACCGCAATCTTTCAATTCCTCATTAAAGGATACAATCCGTATATGCGTCATCGACGGTCTTTCCAGCTACTTTCAATTCCTCATTAAAGGATACTATTGTTAAATCCATTTGCGGATTAATAGCAATTATTTCTTTCAATTCCTCATTAAAGGATACCCCCCTGGGATCAGAAAAAAGGATTGTACACTTACGCTTTCAATTCCTCATTAAAGGATACGGGTTCTTCTGTATGAACCGTAACCGTGAAACGCACTTTCAATTCCTCATTAAAGGATACTCGGGTAATCCACACATTCATGTATTGTTGTTTGGTGTCTTTCAATTCCTCATTAAAGGATACAGTTTTCACCGAAGCCGCTCCCGTAGCACTCGCTACGGTCTTTCAATTCCTCATTAAAGGATACTAGCATCTGTTTTAATATTAGTTGCTACTGCATTACTTTCAATTCCTCATTAAAGGATACGCGGAAATCAGTGGAATTTTTCAGTAACCACAGGAACCTTTCAATTCCTCATTAAAGGATACTCGCAAAGAGAATTTGTGTTGTTCATGCACAGAAGGTCTTTCAATTCCTCATTAAAGGATACTGTATGAATCGCCGATGCTTGACAAATCAAGCGTTGCAACTTTCAATTCCTCATTAAAGGATACTTTGATAGCTTTTTGTATCCACTTTTTAACCAATTTCTTTCAATTCCTCATTAAAGGATACGCACTCTTTGCCTTCGCCACGAACGACTGTCCATGTCCTTTCAATTCCTCATTAAAGGATACAATTATACAGGCGAAGCACAAGTGGTATATATTAGCACGCTTTCAATTCCTCATTAAAGGATACCATAATTTACCGTAAGAAACACAAAATGGGGAATTTCTTTCAATTCCTCATTAAAGGATACCTGCGACTTTGCGAAAAATTGTTCAAGTGTATAACCAAACTTTCAATTCCTCATTAAAGGATACGGTTGATTGGCTAGCGCTCGAACAAGAACTTGTCAAAACTTTCAATTCCTCATTAAAGGATACACTCAATTCAATGTTTATGCAAATTACATAACGGTTTACTTTCAATTCCTCATTAAAGGATACTGAGGATGAATTAAACCGATTGAAGCAAACTATGACCTTTCAATTCCTCATTAAAGGATACTGTTAAAAATGGTTTTACTAATGTGCTAAGTGCTGGTGAGCTTTCAATTCCTCATTAAAGGATACTTGTTGTCGTTAATCACCAGTTTCATTTTTGAAACCGCTCTTTCAATTCCTCATTAAAGGATACTCGATTATTTGGGTTGGGTAAATATGATAATGTTACCTTTCAATTCCTCATTAAAGGATACCCTGTGATATAACCCTGACTCATTTTAGAACCCCTCGTCTTTCAATTCCTCATTAAAGGATACACATTGCAAACTTACTACCCGTGCCATTTCCCGAGCACTTTCAATTCCTCATTAAAGGATACAAATGGCAGCTGTTATGAGCAAACTCATACCCGACATCTTTCAATTCCTCATTAAAGGATACCCGTGTCGTTGCCGAAGTCGAAGGGCAGTTTACCAGTCACTTTCAATTCCTCATTAAAGGATACGTAGCAGGGTACGCACGGAGAGGTGGAACAATAAGCTTTCAATTCCTCATTAAAGGATACTCATTTTACTATCCCTTCTCCTAGAAGAGAAGAACTCTTTCAATTCCTCATTAAAGGATACCCGAGGAAGTAAAAAAAGAGCATAAGCACGGTGAGTGTTGCTTTCAATTCCTCATTAAAGGATACAAAAATTGGGAAGAGGAAGACAGAAAGCAACTTATACTCTTTCAATTCCTCATTAAAGGATACTTACTCTTTAATAAAAGAAGGATATAGACAAGGACACCTTTCAATTCCTCATTAAAGGATACTTAATGAAGACTATCTAAAGGGGTATAGGGCGGGTTCTTTCAATTCCTCATTAAAGGATACCTAATAGTAAATAGTATTTACTAATAGTTAATAGTAGCTTTCAATTCCTCATTAAAGGATACGCAAGTTGGCTAATTCGCCCAAGCCATACGCGCCTACTACTTTCAATTCCTCATTAAAGGATACACATCCCTGCGTTATTTGTGGGGATGTATTAAGTGACGTCGACTTTCAATTCCTCATTAAAGGATACCGAGTGGTGCTTGCGTCAAAAGTTGCAAAAAGGAAATTACTTTCAATTCCTCATTAAAGGATACATAACACCAATCGGGAAAATAATTTTTACTCTCGACCCTCTTTCAATTCCTCATTAAAGGATACAAAAAAAGGGGAGGGAGGTTAGGCGTTCTCTAAGTCTTTCTTTCAATTCCTCATTAAAGGATACCTTAAAACAGATTCAAACGGTCAGGTCACTGTGACATATACCTTTCAATTCCTCATTAAAGGATACTTTTTTTAGCAATATTAATAGTGGTGGTCTAAAACTTTCAATTCCTCATTAAAGGATACAAGTGTAACAATTGTTCAACAATTTTCGAGCTTGAACTTTCAATTCCTCATTAAAGGATACGAGCGCAGCTGGCGCAATTCCATTAGCAGCTGTCTCTTTCAATTCCTCATTAAAGGATACAAGAATCCGAAGTTCATACTCATACGCGTAGGGATACTTTCAATTCCTCATTAAAGGATACTAACTCCAACGACAAACCCGCAGTCTGGGCACTGCAGTCTTTCAATTCCTCATTAAAGGATACTAAATAAAGCGCTTAGGGGTGTTAAAACATGAGTGCGACTTTCAATTCCTCATTAAAGGATACTGTTTCAAATTCCAAAAGCTCAACAAGAGTGGATACCTTTCAATTCCTCATTAAAGGATACGCTAGCGTTCGGCGCGGAGCGTGTTCAAGTGCTACCTTTCAATTCCTCATTAAAGGATACGCAGGGTCGAAGCCCTCCATCATGAGCTGCTTCGTACTTTCAATTCCTCATTAAAGGATACAAAAGTTTATGCGAATGGGTTGTTGGTTTCTTTACGCTTTCAATTCCTCATTAAAGGATACGCCTATGTGCTGGATGATAGACGCGTCTAGGTGGACTTTCAATTCCTCATTAAAGGATACGGCGCCGAAAATCTACCCAACGCCGCAGAGGATGACTTTCAATTCCTCATTAAAGGATACCAGTACCAGCTGTACTTACTAACGTGTCAAGTATTTCGACTTTCAATTCCTCATTAAAGGATACCCACAAATCATTGACAACCCCAAAAAAATCGACATTTACCTTTCAATTCCTCATTAAAGGATACGACCAGTTCCAAGCGCAGTTTCCAAGCGATTACCTGTGCTTTCAATTCCTCATTAAAGGATACCCTCAAGTGTACTCCGCGTTCATGAGAAACCAGAGTGTCTTTCAATTCCTCATTAAAGGATACTGAGGAGCTAGTCAAGCTCCTCGTGCAGATTTACAGCTTTCAATTCCTCATTAAAGGATACGCGTTAAACGTGGCATGTGGGTCACCACTACTAGCTATTGCTTTCAATTCCTCATTAAAGGATACCAATGGATTTTTCTTGGTGTTATGCCATTGGACTTAGCATCTTTCAATTCCTCATTAAAGGATACTATATCTTCAAGCCAAACCACCAAATATCTATAAAAGCCTTTCAATTCCTCATTAAAGGATACTATAATCACTTCCTGTGTGCGCTGTACATGTGCTTAGGTCTTTCAATTCCTCATTAAAGGATACAGGAGAGCCGAAGTGCGAACACAATTTCGAGCTAAACTTTCAATTCCTCATTAAAGGATACCACACCACCTAACCCAACACTAATGTTTACTCCACCACAAACTTTCAATTCCTCATTAAAGGATACAGGATGTCAGAGATCAGGAGGGTCGAGAAGGGGAGGACTTTCAATTCCTCATTAAAGGATACTGGTTTGTATTCGTTCTTTGTCGAACCACCGTGAAACCTTTCAATTCCTCATTAAAGGATACTTGCAACACTTCCAACAGAATTTATTTAATTACTATAACCTTTCAATTCCTCATTAAAGGATACGAAAGAGGTGAAGAATGGTGAGTGTTCCGAAGGAAAAGACTTTCAATTCCTCATTAAAGGATACCGGGTCTAGCTAGCCACGACTTTTTGACACGGCAACTAACTTTCAATTCCTCATTAAAGGATACACTCTTTGACCTTGCCATGACGTTGATGGACATACCCTTTCAATTCCTCATTAAAGGATACACTCAACAGCTTGAGATTACCGTGCAGGTGAAGGACTTTCAATTCCTCATTAAAGGATACAACAACGTTACCTTCCCTAACAAGCCTAACAATGTCCACTTTCAATTCCTCATTAAAGGATACCAACATCATCTGCATAAACAGAACCCCCATTAACCTTTCAATTCCTCATTAAAGGATACTTAAAAGCAACCCGTTTTTCCATGCCGCGATGTAATCTTTCAATTCCTCATTAAAGGATACCGAACCAGACGTGGAAGACCCAAAAATCCGTCAAATATCTTCCTTTCAATTCCTCATTAAAGGATACCAGCTTCGAAATAATAGAAGTGCCCCCGCTTCTCTACTTTCAATTCCTCATTAAAGGATACCAAACATGAAACGAGCTTCGAACTCTACACCCATGGTCCTCACTTTCAATTCCTCATTAAAGGATACCACAGAGGCTTTTCAAAAGAATAAACGAAGTAGCCGCGTCTTTCAATTCCTCATTAAAGGATACACACTTCAAAGTAAAAACACACATGGTTTCCAAAACCACCTTTCAATTCCTCATTAAAGGATACCCCCACACTACGAGGAAGTGGCGCCATTGTGGGGTATGACTTTCAATTCCTCATTAAAGGATACTGTATGAGTCACTTCGTTTTCCAGACCAAAGACGTGACTTTCAATTCCTCATTAAAGGATACTGGTTGAACAATGAGACTTTTGCAGGCTTGTAAAGGTCTTTCAATTCCTCATTAAAGGATACGGAAATCACTTCATCGTAAGTGAGAGAGCGGTCTATGTCGTCTTTCAATTCCTCATTAAAGGATACCGTTCGTTGATCTTTAGGCACTCTTTGCCTTCGCCGCGATCTTTCAATTCCTCATTAAAGGATACCTGGCTTTTACACGCAGCAAGTGCAAAACGCAGCTTCTTTCAATTCCTCATTAAAGGATACCTGTATGTTCGCCTGTGAACCTGCTACGCCTCTTGGTGGCCTTTCAATTCCTCATTAAAGGATACTTGTACGTAATAGGCACAGCTTCGAGTGACACAGTTGCTTTCAATTCCTCATTAAAGGATACAGAACGAAGAAACTAGCAACGATTCAAGTAACGATTCAAGCTTTCAATTCCTCATTAAAGGATACGAACAAGTTAAGCACGAAAACGTTATCAACAAAATAGCTTTCAATTCCTCATTAAAGGATACCAACCCTCGATTTTTGCTCACCACTTTTCACCTCATCACTTCTTTCAATTCCTCATTAAAGGATACGGAACAAGAAAAAGTAACTCCTAAGTTTGAAAAAGGGAACTTTCAATTCCTCATTAAAGGATACGTCATTAATATTCAAAAAGAACGTGCCTGTCTTCTTTACTTTCAATTCCTCATTAAAGGATACAAAAAAGCGCTTGAAGAGTTTGCGCGGCGGCTCAGGGACTTTCAATTCCTCATTAAAGGATACGTGATAAACAATGAGTGATAGCTATTGGGGTTATTGCTTTCAATTCCTCATTAAAGGATACCAACGCGATAAGTGATTTGTGTGTCAAACTGCCCCAATCGCTTTCAATTCCTCATTAAAGGATACTTCAGTTCGCGGGTCAGGTGGGTATTCTTTACTTTCTTTCAATTCCTCATTAAAGGATACAAGTTTCTCATTTTGATTTTGTAAGAAAATGTCCGAAAACTTTCAATTCCTCATTAAAGGATACAGGTAGAAGGGTATTGCGAATACGTCAGAGTAATTTAGTGCTTTCAATTCCTCATTAAAGGATACCAAGTGGCTAGCGGACTTATTAACAAGTGGTGATTAGCAACTTTCAATTCCTCATTAAAGGATACAAGTCGAGGGATAACTGCATATTCATAACCTTCACAGACGGCTTTCAATTCCTCATTAAAGGATACCTGTATCTGCCGATTTCCCTCTGAAAAGGAGAAAAACTTTCAATTCCTCATTAAAGGATACGCAGTCGTACCCCCTCGTGAATGCTTCCCGCAGGTGTCTTTCAATTCCTCATTAAAGGATACTCAGTTACATGGTTGAGAGCCTGCTCGACGGTTATTCTTTCAATTCCTCATTAAAGGATACAAAATTGGCTCGCATAACGTTTATGGGTTCCATGTGTACTTTCAATTCCTCATTAAAGGATACACACTTCACACGCGCGCCTTCGCGCGCACGATTTTACTTTCAATTCCTCATTAAAGGATACCGCAGATGAGAAAAATGATAGCCGAAGTCATTATGAACTTTCAATTCCTCATTAAAGGATACCGCCCCCGACCACTTTAACAGTGGTCGAGGCTAGTGTTGACTTTCAATTCCTCATTAAAGGATACCGACGGTAGTGGCGAATACGCGTGGAGCATAAAGACGTCTTTCAATTCCTCATTAAAGGATACAAGTGAGATAATTTTTAATGAAACTTTCGGGAAAATATACTTTCAATTCCTCATTAAAGGATACGGTATAGTGTTGCCCAAGCGTCGTGGTTGTGACCATTCTTTCAATTCCTCATTAAAGGATACATAGCAAAAAGACTGGTATACAAAGGGCTGGGTGGTTACTTTCAATTCCTCATTAAAGGATACCTGTATATTATGTGCCAAAGACTACTGTTCCACAATCTTTCAATTCCTCATTAAAGGATACTGGATATGAGCGAGCAGGAGCAACTTTCTAAAAAAGCTTTCAATTCCTCATTAAAGGATACATGTGGAGCTTGACTACACGGCTTTTGTTCTAGCGGCTTTCAATTCCTCATTAAAGGATACACGAAATTCCGCAGGACGCCGCAGAAAGGTTCGTCAGCTTTCAATTCCTCATTAAAGGATACCGAGAGACTCAAGCAATTGGTGCGTGAATGCTTACGTTGCTTTCAATTCCTCATTAAAGGATACTAAAATTCCCGCAGAACTTGCCCAACTCTTCATTTCGCTTTCAATTCCTCATTAAAGGATACGTGAGTGTGGGACGGCTAAAAGTTGTTTTATGTTCATACTTTCAATTCCTCATTAAAGGATACAAGTGCCGCACAGTTTCTTAATTGAAATGGCTACAGGTTTCTTTCAATTCCTCATTAAAGGATACAAGCTCCGAGGCTTTAGCTGAGGGGTAGCTCACACTAAATCTTTCAATTCCTCATTAAAGGATACCGAAAAAAGAAAATGTGAATGAAGACTATCTAAAGGGTTACCTTTCAATTCCTCATTAAAGGATACCTGTACAAGCAATACTTACCGCAACGTCAACAGTACCCTTTCAATTCCTCATTAAAGGATACCTTGCAACGTTGGAGCTGAGGATACGCATCACCAACTTTCAATTCCTCATTAAAGGATACGCTTACACTTTGAAGAGTAAGGGTCTAACACCTTTACCTTTCAATTCCTCATTAAAGGATACTGAAACATCATTTGCCGAAAGAGGCTTTAAGTGAAGAGAAACTTTCAATTCCTCATTAAAGGATACTTCAAAAACAGACCAGCTTTCCTCTATTCTCAGGCGAATCTTTCAATTCCTCATTAAAGGATACGAGACTACGATGGTGCTAACACGCCGATTGAGCTTTCGTCTTTCAATTCCTCATTAAAGGATACACACATGCTACCACTACTCCTAGCGCAATCAAAGACTTTCAATTCCTCATTAAAGGATACCCCAGCGCAAAAAAGTAACGTTCTTTAATCATTCTATCTTTCAATTCCTCATTAAAGGATACGCTAGTACAGAACGTCACAGACATGTTCGACTTAAGCACTTTCAATTCCTCATTAAAGGATACCCGTCTCCTCAGCTTGAGCAGACTGAGGAGCAATAGCAACCTTTCAATTCCTCATTAAAGGATACCGACAAAGAATGAATACAAGCCATACTACTACCTGTTCTTTCAATTCCTCATTAAAGGATACTGGGTCGTTATATGTCGGGCAAAACGTTGTTGTCGTTGCACTTTCAATTCCTCATTAAAGGATACCGTTCTGTTGAAGAGGAACCTGATAGTGGGTTGGCTTTCAATTCCTCATTAAAGGATACCTTACGAATGCGGGTTATCAAAGTGTTCCATTCTTTCTTTCAATTCCTCATTAAAGGATACCCAAATAATATTCAGAAAGAACGCACCACCAAATTCAAACTTTCAATTCCTCATTAAAGGATACCAAGAGAAGTGCCGACAAAGATAGAGTCGAATGGCACATCTTTCAATTCCTCATTAAAGGATACCAAAAACAGGCTAGTGCAAGCTGGATTTAAAAACATAAAAGCTTTCAATTCCTCATTAAAGGATACGATAAGCAAATATCCCCAACACTATTATCAACAACCTTTCAATTCCTCATTAAAGGATACTTTCACCCCTAGTTAGAATTAGATAAAGCCGGTAAAGAACTTTCAATTCCTCATTAAAGGATACCATCCTATCATAACTGCGGTGAACGTGTCTTTTGCGAGGAACTTTCAATTCCTCATTAAAGGATACCACAATCAAGTCCAATTCTTTCGCCTTTCCCATCTCTTTCAATTCCTCATTAAAGGATACCGTTCTACGTTGCCAGTGTTGCGACGAAACCTTTGAGCTCTTTCAATTCCTCATTAAAGGATACCGCATCTAGCGCTCGACTCTGTGTTTCTGTTTCTTTTGGCTTTCAATTCCTCATTAAAGGATACGGTTTTTTATTATAGAGTAAGTGGAAAATGTGTTCTGATAATTGTGAGTCGTTAGTGATAACCAGAACAAGTGTGCTTATCGCAAGAGCAAACCACCATTTTATTGACATAATCGATAAAGTTATATAGCGGTATTTATAGTTTTTATTCATGACTTGTGTAGAATGTGCTTTAAGCGCTCTGTTGTTGATAATAGTGTTGGGGATATTTGCTTATCTATTACCAAAAGAAGCAAAGGGTATTAAATCAGTTGCTCAAAGCATAAAAAAAGCAACTGGTTCATGTTTACCACAAACTTTACCATTCAAAAATGAAAGATATGGTTCAGCGGAAATTAAAGTTTCAGCTGGGTATCACTATGACCCAGCTATAGGAACATATGTTTGTGATGTATTGGATATAACGATTGAAATAAGTGGTGCTAATCCAAATACTGAATTCAAAGTTTATGCGAATTACATAACAATTTATGATAGTGGTGGAACTGGTCAAGATGCAAGTTGGACATATTTAGCAAGTGGAACAACTGATGATAGTGGTAATTTGGTGATAAATACGGGAACGGCTAATCCTAGTGGAAGTGGTGGATGTCAAGTTATTGTTGCGGTTGTTGATTCAACATGCGATAATTTGCTTATTCAAAAATTGCCACAAACTTTGTGTTCTCGAGAAACGGGATTAAGACAAACTGGATTTAAAGTTAATCCAGAATTTCTAAAAATGTTTGGAAAACCAATAATAGTAAAAAATCCAGAAATTTTTAAGGGTTAATCACTGAAATAGCCTATGCCAGCACCAACTATTGCGAATAGAAAGTCAAACGGTTGAGTCAAAGCGGAAGGATACAAAGTGGTTGAACCACTTGTTGCCAAACCTATGACTGACAAAGCAACACCAAAGAGATAGCCACCAAATAGCCCGACTAAAGCACGTCTTAGACTGAATTTGTGTTGTTCATGTGTAGAAGGTTGAGAAGACATTTATTTATCACCGCTTTCTTTTTCTTCTCAACTTATTTAAGGTTTTCGCTAAATAAATTTGTCTTATTCTCTTTGTTAAGTGATGACGCTTAGCATATCTTAGAGCCTTGTTTAATTGTATTTTTCCATTTTTGTAAAAACCATGTTGTTTAGCCCATTGCGTTAATGAACCTTTTCTTTTGATAGCTTTTTGAATCCATTTTTTAACCAATTTTAACCCCACCTAAAGTAACTAAGCCTAACACTATCATAAGAAACACTGCTAAAATATCTTCTGGGATATCTAACCCTAATTGCAACATTGCGGTTACTACTACTAAAAGAGTTATACCGGCCAGTATGTAAACCCACTTAGGCAATTAGCAAATACACCCCTACGGCACCAAAGACTATGGCAAAAAACAAGTCCGTATCTGTCGGTATTGTGCATAGAAAAGTGTTTAAGATGGGAATATGACAAGTAAATGAATGTTTGTTGTGTTCTTTAGCAACAAAAAAGTGATATAAATCGTAAACAGCTATTCCCAAAAGAACAACACCAACAATTTGTTTAGTTTTCATTTTTACCACGCCCATTTAAGTAGTCTTTTACCTTTTGTTCCAATCGAGCCAATCTTGTTTCTATTTTTAATAGTTCTGCTATTATAAAAATAAGAATTGGTATTAACAAAGGGTCAATTGATATGTTAATCATATTAAACCAGCCCCACTAAGCACATTTTTAACTTGT
>Ga0208662_100602_pt1 | contig 12758 bp, 16 predicted proteins | sample OSPB_host_MetaG_FD_187136 | JGI IMG/M metagenome (GOLD analysis project Ga0208662, IMG submission 187136) | Hot spring microbial mat communities from Yellowstone National Park, Wyoming, USA - OSPB_host_MetaG (SPAdes) (version 2) | ecosystem: Environmental > Aquatic > Thermal springs > Hot... | reverse complement strand
TCTCAGTATTACGATGTGCCAGTGCTGTATTTTTTTCAGTATCCTCGGGGTTGATTTCTACGGAAGTATCCGGAGTGCTATAGGAATTTGTGCCATTTGTGCCAGTGTCCAATTTTTCGTCGTTTTCTGGGTTGATTTCTACGGAAGTATCCGGAGTGCTATAGGAATTTGTGCCATTTGTGCCAGTGTCCAATTTTTCTCTTTTACCAGTCCCCGAATTCGACACTGGCACATTTGGCACATTTTGAACATGCTCTCTATTTACTTGCGGAGAATTTATCTCTACTGAAGTTGGATTATCATGATTTATCTCAGTAATACGATGTGCCAGTGGACGTTTCTTCTCTTTAAAGGAATGTGCCAGTGTTGAATTATCCTGACTTTTATCCGAGTCGAATTCTACGGAAGTATCCAGAGTACTGGGAGGATTTGTGCCATTTGTGCCAGTGAATTTAGGTACTGGCACATGGGATAAATTGGACACTGGCACATTTGGCACATTCTGCACATGTTCTCTGTTTTCTTCTGTATTATTATTCTCCACTGGCACATTCCTTTCAGAATTTATCTCAGTAATACGATGTGCCAGTGTTGAATTTTCTTGTGCCAGTGAATTACTTTTTTCATTACTATCTTTTTTCTTTTTTTCGGCTACTATTCTTTTTAATGTTTCTCTATCCATCTATTTCACCTTTTTTATTATAATAAAATCCTCTATTATCAAGAAAAAGAAGACCGATATGTTTTTTAATCTCGATAAAGTTAGATTTAAATGGCCCCACCTTTTTCACCTTTCAAACTTAAGGAGGCACCCCTACATTATGGTTCTTTATGTACTCACGTATGAGTATCTTAACTACGTCTGACTCAGGGATATCATAATATTCCGCTAGCCGTCTTATTATCTCCCTATCTTCTTCCCTGAGCCTTAGAAGTATCGCAGACCTCTTCTTTTTCATGGACATTATTTTTTCACCTACTTACAGTTTGAAAATAAGTATAAAAGACATCTTGCAGTCCCCTCGCCTTCCCTCTTACACTCCAAATCTATGCCACCTCCAACCCCATCTTCTCCATGACGTTCTTGTGGGTGAAACGTTTATCTATGAGGTAAATAGTTGCGGAGTCGTTGGGCCCCCTAATTGCCCTCCCTATTGCCTGCTTCACTTTTATTATGGCCTTCTCGTAAAGTACAGCCCACTTGAAGTTATTAGGATCCTTCCCAGCTCTCGCCGACACGACCTCGATGACCCTGTCTAAGTAAGGATCCTTGTACTCAGGGATAGGTAGGCCGACGATAAAGACCGACTTAATTCTGCTCTCACCCTCCTCGTTAATCACTTCAATACCCTCGGACAGTTTACCCCCAGCAACACCTAAAATTACGGAACCATCGCTCAATTTTTTCACCTCGTCCAACACGTTAGGTCTGGCATCTTCAAAGAACGCCTCAGGGAATAGGCTCCTGTAAGCTTCCATGTCTTTATACGAAGGCAATATAACCAGGTTTAAGCCGTTCTTCGTTGAGTGACGCCTTATCAGCTCCGCTACCTTTTTACGGTAATTAGGCCTCTCCTGACTGATGTAGTATACCGAGTCGTCCACGAGTATCCTCGCACCCCTGAAATGATCCTTAATCGAAGTCTTATTCCATAACGACAAAGCGTCGATGTACTCGAAATTATTGAGCCCCCACATGGTTCTCAAGTAGTCGGGAGAAGGCAGAGTACCGCTCAGAAGGATGAAACGGTAATTATTGAGTTTCGATAACCACATGGCTGGGTCTGCAGGCATCGCCTTTATGTAGTCCCATTTCTCTCGGTCTCTCTCTATATACCATTTCTCCCTCTCTTTCCACGCATCCATGACCGCATAAAACTTAGCTGCTAATTCCTTATTTCCCTGAACCAGGTAGTTCATGAATTCAAAGCCCCTGTCTGGGTCTTTAACGAAATCCGTAAAGCTATCGATAACGTGTTGCTCTTTTATTCCCCTCAGCTTACCGAAGAAATTCATGACCTCCTTCAATGTGATTGTGACACTGTTGATGTTGAAATCATCAAGGTTATGGGCCTCGTCGAATATTATTATAGCACCGTCCTCCGTATTCGGTCTCCTAATTCCCAGAAAGAAATAGATGTAACTGTATATCCTGACCCTCTGATTTCCCTCCATTAAGTTATAAATACAAACGTTGAAACTACTACCCCCGAACCCGATCTTATTGTCCCTGAACCAGTTCGCCGTAGCCTGTATCCCCTTGGTGTAGAGGAGGTTGTACATCCTATTCATGACAACATCGATCAACTCCTCGGTGTAATCTGATCCTTGCTTAAACTTGTGAGCTACGAACTCGACTCTGTACGGACATAGGGCACTCCACTTATCTTCGGCGTCAGGGTCAAAGCAGACGGGGTTTATGTACCTCTTCTCTATGAACTTCTTATGATTCCTAGAGTGTTCCAAATCGTTGACCTCTTGGTCGCAGTAAGTACAGTACTCCACATAAGAGTTCTTGATGACTTTACAGAATTCGCCCTTCCTCATCAGTCCAGTGAAAGAGAGGTCTAACTTCTTCGCGTCTCTTTCCCATGAAGAATACTGTGAAATAGTCCTAACGTAAACCCAACCAGTCTTTCTAAGCCTTCTTAAGGTCTCCAAGGCCATCAACGTCTTCCCTGTGCCAGTCGGAGCATTTATGACTACGGAACGGCCGTTGCTCAGGGCCTCTACAGCCCTGTTGATAATGTGGTCTTGATAATCTCTAATTTCCATAAATACCACCGAAGAAGAGAAAAAAATATTATTGATGACTTTCTTGGTCTTCGTCTTCAACTTCTGCCTTAAGGATCTTCCTGATAAGTGCCCCTCCGTTAGCCCCTATTGTATATTCTAGTTTTATTATGTCCCCCTTTCCAATCTTCTCCATATTCACGTTCTTCCTTATCAATTCATAATTACTTTGACTTAATCTAATTATAACGTAGTCGTTACCCCTTGTCTTCATTATCTCCATCAATTCTTCTGCGTTATATGTCTTCGGTATTGTGTCCTTTCCTATTGTCCTCCCGGTCTTCGGGTCTTTTTTGATGACCTCCTCCTTATTGATAACGTCGATATATATCCCCTCAATCGGCTTCCCTAGAATTTCATACCTAACTGTCTTGAAGGTCTTACCACTTTTGTCAGTACCCTGGTATTCCCTCGGTTCCAGGATGCCCCCAAATTCAATTACTGCTTCACCATAAGTTCCATCCTCACTAGTGGGAGCCAGTTTTACGACTATCGATGGTTGTCTTGTGTCCACTTCTTTGAAATTAAATTTCATTGACTTCACACCTTATCACCCCACCTTATCACCCAAGGATATGGATTTCGCAATATCATGTTTCTCTTTTGAAATATAACCCCTTGCGAGGGCCTGTTGTATCAAAAAAATTATTGCTTCCTGCCTAGACTCCCAACCCTCAGTTTGCCACATCTTATCAAATGAACCGAGGGTCGAGACGCTCATATTGAGGCTGACTTTTACCATGCCTCCTCGTATATACCACAGATTCTATAGTATATAAACTCTCCTTCTATAAGACGTATGTTATAATCTTTTTATACTCCTGTTGGCTATACATTGAACGGTGGTTAGGTTATGACCGAAGTTAGTAAGGCCCTCGAAAGGGCCAAGGAGGAAGGCAAATTCTTTTTGGCTAGGTTAACTAAAAAGGAGTTGGAGAGGACTGGTTTCGATACCAGTCCTTTCGATGATTTTGAATTTGTAGACATTAACTTGATATATGATGAGGGTCAGTATTTTCTAGAGTATATATTCGATGGGGAATTAACCTACGCATATCACGAGACGCCTGAAGAGGTAGGAGGGGAAGAGGAATTCAGGGAGGTTATAGGAGCTTACCTTTCCTCTGAAGAGGAGAAAGGCACAGCAGATATCAAGATGGTTCAGAGTTACCCTCTAGGCCCCGATAACGGTTCCGTATATATCTACGAGGTCACCCCCCATCCAATTCCAGGGGGGATGAACATTGAAGGGTTCTATATAGCCACATTCGATGACTCCAACACCGAGATCGTATGGGGGGCTGGGTCAAATCCAGAAGAAGCGTTGAAGAACGCCGTCGAGAAATGGAAGAAGGAGGTAGATACGGAGGAGAATCCTTTCCAGACCGTTTATAATCAAATTTCTAGCCAGGAGTGAGAAACATGGAAAGGGTTGTAAATACATATTATATGATTCATAGGGACGGATTAAGTCGACTATCTCCCGTTATACTCAGAGAAGGAAATAAGGTATGGCACGGAGCTGTCAAAAAGAAGTTGAACGGCGTTACCATGTATTACCTCTTTCTCGATTCCATATACGTAAAGCTCTGGAAGGACAGGAAAGGTGATTTGTTATACACCATCGATAATTATCAGGCAGAGCTCTTCTTTAATGAGGAGCCCCAAGTCTGGGGAACGGAGATAGCTCTCTCCAATCTGGGCTGGGACGACAATACATTAACGTATAAGGATACCAAGGTCAAGTTCACAATACCCATCTTCAGGGTCATGAGTCAGATACACATGTGGCTACCGACTCCTGTGGCCTACCTCCTCTTCAACATGTTCGTGGATCCTACAGGCCAGGATTCCTTTCCTCACCTCAGGATCAGGGATGAGGAACATGCAGGTTGAACCTAAGACCCTCTCCTTTTACCACAGGGGGATAGGACTGAAGTATTTCTCTGACACCGTATTCCTCTATGAACTGGGATATAACGGTGGATCAGAAATCACAGTTACATTGAAAAGTGAATTATTGAGTGAACACCTAAAGACGTATTTATGGTATTTCAATGTAGAAAGCTTTGACGAACTTGAAACACTGAATAAAGCCGAGATTGTGAGCATAATAAACAGACAAATAACCGAGAAGTACTTCCGTCCTATGCCACCCGATAAGCTTGAACAGTACGTTAAGAACCTCATGGATAACGTCATCAAGGCTACCAACGAGGCGATAAATAGCATAAAGAATAGAATCCCGAATTTTACTTCTACAATTAAGAATATAGTCGGAATCAATTGCATATTTGACGATGATTGTGAAATAACGTTGGAACTTGATGAGATAGGTAAACTATCATCATATTACTCCCTCATCGGTACCAGTGAAGGACATCTACCTGTCCCCATATTCCTGAGTTATATTGGTGCAGAAGGAGAAAGCGATGAGGAAGACATAAGCATCGTAAAGAACACATTATATTTTATTAGGGGTTATAAATACATCCCCCAGGAAGAAAGGGAGTACTACTCACCAGACGAGGTGAGAGGTGTGAAATCAGAATTGTTCAAAAAAGCTATAGTGTTATACAATAAATTACAAAAAGAGTCGAGTGATGAGGAATGCGGAGATTCATTTCCAGACGGGATGGGGTACTGCCGTCATTTTGATCCTGGAGAACTGATTCAAAAAAGTGAGGAGGAATTAGCGGATGAGGTCATAGGTTCATTAATAGAAATAAGAGAAAAAATGATCGACATGAGGTCGAGGTATTAGTGAGTGTTGCCGATTATATATTAGAAAAAATCGGTGACAGGTTACGTGATAGAAGGCACGTATATTATATTATAACGATTAATGGGGAAATATATAACCTCAATGATTACGAAGATCTACTCAAGGAAGGTATAGCCGTCTCAAAGCCTCATATATTCATAGCTAACCTCTGGTTTATTTCCTGGTTCGGTAACAACGCGATGCTGTACTACCCCTTCATATATAATAGGGGCCTCCTAATTGACGTTTATCTGCTGAAACATCGTTTTCACTTTGACGAACTCAAATACATTGCCATAATTAACCACCTTTCATCGACTAACCAAGCGGTCATGGAAGTAGCTGATATCGAATTAATTGCAAGCAATACCAACTTATCAGGACTCGTGCAGATGTTGAGCGATGAAAGTGAAAAAATGAAAGAGCTTGAAGAGCAGTTTGAAAATCAGAGCTTGTTTAACGGGTATAACTTTGTGGAAGCTGCGGAAATAATTAAAGAGTACTGGGACGTTTCGTTGGCCGATAAAGTGAAGGACGCTTATTATCGTGTATTTCAACCGTACCGTAAGATCCTAGAGGAGGCCTCCCCCTAAGCTCAAGGTTAAATATTAATTTTTCATGAAATATGGTGATGAAGTTATTCGCAATAGAATGTCATGCGATAAGGAGGCAGATGAGGTATGATGAACAAACTCGTAAATTTCACATGTTGAAATATGCGAGAGGACACGATAAGAGGCACCTCCGTGAACTGGTAAAGTTGAAAGTTATGTGTGATAAGTGGAACCTCCTCTGACTAACCATGTCCTCCGACTCCTCGTTTTTATGACTTCAGAAGGTATTATGTTGGGGTAATTATAATATCTAGTGAAAACTTTACCGTCTTTTAAAGATCTGGGCTTCCCGTTTCATATTAGAATTATAACGTAGGTGAATCAAAAATCACTGGTGAACCACGAAGGGCCTCACTTCTATCCCTCCTGTGGCTATCCTCCATATGAAACTATCCAGGTATACAAATCCACATTCTCCAATGTCCAGGCATTTTAAATATACCTGAGAAAAGTACCAAGGCTCTTTGAATACCACTTCGAAGTCTCCTATGTAACCCAAATGACCGTTATACAGCAGGATCCTCAGCCTCCTCAATTCCTCTTTCAAAGCGTCCAAATAATCAACTAGGTCTCTCATTTCCTCTTCGTCTAATTCCTCTTTCTGCATTTTTTCCCTAATGATTTGTAATAAATTCATATGTATCGCCTCATTCCTCTTCTGGTAGGTCATCGCACCAGGGAGCAAACTCGTAACCGTGGTTAAATACGGTGAGACATGTGCACTCGTCTCCTGTCTGGCCAACATACTCCACCTTTTTTGACCCCCTCCATTCTTCAAATTCTTTCAGCTGACTTTTCGGTACACAGATACGATATCTTATCTCCTCATCGATCGTGATTTTATATACAACGTATTCGTTCATCTTCATCACACGTTGAGTTCTTTCAGCTTCGTCGTGCTCACGCAGTAGAGCCTCTTCCTTTTTCCCGTCACGTCCCTCAACCACCTCCTCGTAATGTAATGATCCTTCGCTAATCGGCTCAGTGCGACTTTAGCACTATTCTCGTCAAGTTGTAAATCCCTACAAATTTCCGCTAATGTAGCACAATTTTTCCTCCCTAAGTAGAACAGAACCAAAGCCTTGACTTTCATAAGATAATTAGGCCAAACAGGGTTAAAAAAGTGTAACCTTTCATTAAAACGTGAAAGGGTCTGTTCCTAACCCCTTTTCCAGAGGATTACATTTCTGTAACCCTATCACCCTTAACGTGAGAGCTGGCTCTCATGAGAAAAAAAGTCGAGATGTGGGTAGGATTAACTTAGTTGAAATTTCTTCATAGAAGATACTTCTCCCTGGGGTAACGTGCTAACCCATCGAGGAACCTCTGTCTGACGTCGTAGAACCTGTCTGCAATCGCAGTGTCTAGGAATATAGATGTTGATATTATTCATCCTGTTTTCTCAGATCGAGAGCTAGTTGCCTCAACTCCGTCTTGGTGAGTCCTTTTCCATCTCTTTCATGAAGTCTGCCCACCGTAGAGTGTTGTACACTTCTGACGCTAACTTCAACTGGGCTTTTAACGCCCTCAACGTTTGTTTGCCTGTGTATGCTCTGAACCGTAACCCTACGTCGGGCATTAATAGGATGCTGTTACCTTTCTAGAAAGGGGGCTATCCATCTCTACCCTTACGGAATTAGTTACATTTTTAACCTTTTCTTATCCATAAATCTGTGGCGAATGGAAATGATCGTAAAAAAGAAGAAAGGATGGAATAATGATCCCAACACTTGGTCAGGTAAGATTTACGTCCCTCCAAACATAGATAAGGAGAAAATTAAGAGGGTCCTGACCCAGCGAACTACCCCGCCCTAACAGATGGAGTCTTACGCCCCCTTTGAACCCCCGAGAAGATAAAGGCCGCAGAGGCCGTAGACGCCAGCATTTGCATAGGAATCGCCGAACTCACCGACGATCCACCCACCCCCCTTTTCTTCGCCTCCTTTTCTTCGACGAGGAACCGCCCGTCTGGGTCTTGCCTTACGAGCCACGACCTCTTATAGTCCTCGAAGAAAAACTCGAACTTCAATGTGATCAAACTTTTCCGTTGGGCCATTCCTCCTGGGGCTGGTCTTCGTTAATTAACTGTTTAGTCTGTAGGTTATATAACACACGTATCGGTTTGAAGATGCGTTTGTAATCGTCTCTAATTAATTCAACGTCCTTACCTAATGAGGTGTCACCTCTTTCGTATTTGTATAGGATATCCCACGCCTGGTCAAAATCGTACCCGCCTAGAATTTTTTGTGAGTTTAGTTGTGATATAATATTATCTAGTTTACGATTTGTAATGTATTTAGTTTCATTACCTAGAACATTTCGTATTATCGTCGATAAGTTCGTATTATTTGCTACAGTGTCGATATCGGCTAGCTCTGCAATGACGTGATCGTGATTTGTAAAACGAACGAGGACAACGACGTACTTAAGTCCAGGTGCAGGTACTATACCGGGAGCATTGTAAGATAACTTCGATAAGTAGGCCGATGGCAACAAATCCATATCGCCGAGAAAAGGACAAAAATATGTAGGTGCAAAATACTCAATATCTTGAATATTATCTATATATACATATCCGTCATTAGGTTTGATTTTATTAGATTCGAGAAGCTCTTTATATTTCCTAATTTTATATACTTTTTTGTCCCTTATCATGATGTAAAGTAGATATAGTGAACGCTTAGTGCCTAGTTTTTGTATTAAATATTCAACTATTTCCCGTCCTTCATTAACCTGTACCACTTTTTCCTCGGCCCCCCCTACCTAAACATATTCCACTTTAACGAAATTGATTTTTCTCGGATCATATTTCTTCAAGACATAATATAATTTGAATAGAATTGGTTCTGCGTAATAGATATTAGATTCTGGTATCATTTCCAACCTCTTCAGGATGTCGTCCTGAATACTGTACTCTTTGAAGTATTTAATAATCACCTGGTTCTCATTAACTTGATACGACTCCCATAAATACGCTTTACTCCCGATTATTATGAGACTTTTGAAACCACTGAGGTGAGGGTAATGAATTATATATTTTACGTTATCATTATGCACTAAAATTACGGTATTGAGTTGGTGATCATGGACAACGTCGTTAATCAGTTTAGAAAAAACATATTTTTTATCTTCTTCGTATATTAACTCTGCAAGTTTCAATCTCATATTCAAACGCTCTACCTCCTGCTTTATTTCCTCTAGAATATCCGACACCTCTTTGAACTTATCCATTTGCATCTCACACCAAAGGAGTCTGTGCCGAACCGACATTTAAACTTTTCTGCCTAACCAGTTAGGCAGAAAAGTTGTGAGGAAATTACCGATTTCTGCCTAACCGTTTAGATCACCTTTTTAAGGTCGTAAGTAATTAGGTAAAAGTATGACAGAGATAAAGCTCAAGTGGAGGATAAGATCTGCAAGGAAAGGGGAGAAGATATATTCCGTATATTACATTTCAGTCCCAGCTAAGGTCGCTCAATTTCTAACGAAGTACGACCCAGTTCTAGACCCAGAAAACCAGGTAATCCTCTTCAAACCTAAACAGAAAGACCGATAAACAGCAACTTAGGTACCACCCCCTGTCTACAAACTAAGAAAACGTCCCCGAGTTTTAACCCCTGAGCGAAGTAATCATAACTGTGATTATGAAAACATTTTTAACCCCTTTTCTTCAATATCTAAAGTGATACATATGTCCTATCAAGAGTTGAGAAACGTGTTAGTAAGTTTCATGAAAGAAAATTCTAATATAACAATCGATTTTTTTATATCTGACCCAGATGAATATATAAAAACACTGGATATAAATTCAAAAATCGTGTACAGACTCAACAGCGATAAAAGCGATTATATAGTGGGTATCTCCTCAGACGGAGAAGTCGATTACTTCTTTAAGGGAGTTTACGGCGGTTATATATCCAAGTCACCCCCGAAAGACTTCGCTTCATTTTATTTAGTGACCACTCAAAAAGAAAAAATAGCAGAAAAGAGTGTTTCCGAGATCGCCGGAGTGTATAGTGATTTGATTGAGGTAATCATCTACAAAGTGAAATACAAATTAATAGAAGTTGAAACCGATGAAGTGACTAAGGACTATTATAGTTTGATAAAGAAGATAAAGCCTACCGGGAAGGAGTACGACGCAGAAGGATATATAATGGACATTGGATTGGGTACAAGGAGAGATGGAATAAACGAGGAAAAGGCCGAAATCATAAAAGCCAAATATGCAGCATTACTGAAGCTGCCGTTCTACGTGAGCAAAGAGGAGGGAAGGAAGTATAAGTGGGACACCTTCTTCCTGAGGTTAAAGGTCGTGACGAAGGCACCCGAACTCATCAAACCCGCTTCCCAAATCCTATACGACGGTAACCTAGAGTTGGATCTATTCGGAGGTGAAGAGCAAGACCTCGATGTGACACTGAAGACCACCGAGGAGAAACCCATGGGCGGTTACGTGGAACTCTACCTACTCGACTTCAACCTACCGAGTAAGTACATAGCAAAATTAAGTACTAAATCCGAAAGACTCGACGAGAACACTTACAAGATAGAGACCCTGGTCAATTCGTATCTGGCCAGAAAGGTGGAAAACATCAGGAGGGGTATTTACGAGCAAGTTGGGAGGTTCTTTGCCAACACCTCGATCGGTTGGGTGGCAGTGAACGATAAGGGTGTACAAATGGCCAGGGAGATAAACGAGTCCGTGAACGCTACACTGAAGGAAATCGTGGAAAAGAAGGAGATAACCATAAGGAAAGAAAAATACGAGATCCCAGAAGAACTGGCAAAGAGGATACAGGAAATAATTAACAAGTATTATGTAAAGGCAATAAAAATCCTCCTGAATTACGAGGACGCTAAATATATCATAGAAAACGTGATAGATCAACTCAAGGAGGGTATTGAGGAACTGCGGGAGAGAGTAGAGAAAGCGGAGCAGGAGGACAGGAAAGCCTTGGCCAAAGTTTACGAATACAACATGAGACAGCAACAATTATTATTGGAGTCTTTCCAGGAATTCTACGCTAAGAAGTTTTCCCGGTCATAGCCCTACGTGGCCGTGACCCATCGATACGTTGGCTATAATCACATCTATGATTGTCAAAAAATTTTTAAATCTATTCGCCAATAGAGTTAGTGATACATATGGCTCAACATGTACTCCGTGATAAGTTCTTAAAGTTAGAGGAGTCCTTGAGTAAGAGAATTATAGGCCACCCTGAAATGGTGAGGGGTGCAATACTCTCGTTACTTGCTGGCGAACACGTGTTACTCATAGGCCCCCCTGGCACGGCCAAAACCTTGTTAGCCAACAGTCTCTCCGATTCCATCGATCAAGCTAAACCGTATAAGTACCTCCTCACGAAGTACACCGAATTCGCCGAGCTCTTCGGAGCTTTGGATATAAACGCCTTGAGTCAGGGACAGTACAAACGAAATTGGAGCGGAATAATCACCGCTCAAATACTTTTTCTAGACGAGATCTTCAAAGCCAACTCCGCAATCCTTAACTCTCTATTGTCCCTATTAAATGAGAGAGTGGTATATGACCCGTTGACAGGTCAATCTATTCAAACGTCCCTATTGATGACCATAGGGGCCAGTAATGAGTTACCGACAGAAGAAGAATTACAAGCACTTTTCGATAGGTTTCTCATAAAAATATATGTAAATTACCTCGACGACCAGTTGAAGATGGGTCAGGCCTTGGAGTCGGTGTGGGGCAGGAGTCCAGTTAATGAGAAAGTGCTAACAATTCAAGAGGTGCAACAAGCCCAAGAAATGATAAGGGGGATGTTATCACAATCGATCAACTTAAAGACCGTGAAGGTGCCGTTGTTCCAGATATACGGCGACAACGTCTTCGCTTTCATAAAGAGTTTGAGGAGTAAGGGTGTCATAATAAGCGACAGAACCGTAATTTCCAAGTTACCGAAGTTGTTTTCCGCTTACCTCTTCCTGAACATGGACAACGGAAAGGTCACGGTTACGGCACTACAGAACTGGGTCTTTGATGTGATACCGTTGTTAGCGAGATCCCCTGAGGAGAAGAAGACGATCGAGAAGAGTTTGGATGAGGCCCTCGGTGAAGTTGCCGAAATGCAGAGAAAACTTAATGAAGGGGTGGAGCTGATGAGGGCGATGAACCTCAAGGATGCTGGAAACAAATTTAGAGAAATATTAAACTTTGACGTCAGCAAAATACCAGACTATTTGATGCCCAGAGCTGAGGTAATAGTGAAGCAGGCCAAGCAGTACCTGGATAAAATAGGTCAGATCCAGCAAACGCTTACCGTTGAGGATGAGGTAGGATGAGCCTTAACCTGTTCTCCAGTTCCGCACAGAGAATAATGAAGGAAGTCCAGGACTACAGTGCGTTACAACAGGATCAACGATACCTCCTTAACTACCTTAATAACGTCAAATTGATAGCGGACTATTGGAAACAGGTGAAACCTAAAACACTTCACGCTAATTTGAAACATTATCAACGTCACGACCTCTTTAACTTATTCTATTCCCAGGTGAATTTTAATAAAAACACGGCTTGGGCCTCACTCCTAAAGGGTCTAGTGAAACAACCG
>Ga0208662_100600_pt1 | contig 12852 bp, 11 predicted proteins | sample OSPB_host_MetaG_FD_187136 | JGI IMG/M metagenome (GOLD analysis project Ga0208662, IMG submission 187136) | Hot spring microbial mat communities from Yellowstone National Park, Wyoming, USA - OSPB_host_MetaG (SPAdes) (version 2) | ecosystem: Environmental > Aquatic > Thermal springs > Hot... | reverse complement strand
CGCCCATAAAGTCATTCTTATACCTCTTCACAAAATTACCTATTTTAAGCTCGCTTTCGATCTTTTGGAGAGTGTTCTTAAAAATCGGGTCTTCAACGTTTATAAAGCCGTAAAGGGGGGCTGAGAGTACGGCCGAGTCTATATCTTCACCCCCCGCATAACGTGTGAGATAACCATCTTTAACACAGTTCTCCGTAATCCACGCCCTTAACTTATCCCTACTCTCCTTCCATTCGTCACTTTCTCCTACACTCTCAGCCAATTTTCCAGCCCTATCTAAAGCAACCCACATCATTATCTTTGAGTGAGTATAATGCTTAGGTTCCCCTCTGTCCTCCCATATCCCAGAATCCTTTAATAACCAATTCTGTGAAACCCAATCGGCAATATGTTTGACTTTACTAAAAACGTCTCTTATAAATACCTTATCACCCGTCTTTTCGTAATATCTATAGAGAGCTGATAGGAAGAAGCCCTCGACGTCAAGCTGGATTTGTTTGGAAGCGGCGTTACCTATTCTAACCGGTCTTGAGCCCTTATATCCGGATAACCACTTAAGCTTTACTTCTGGCGGGGGTATTGTGCCCTCAATAGTATAAAGGGGATAATAAAATGGTTTTGACGTGAAGTTTATTAATGAGAGGAGAAAGTTGATAACCCTCCTTGCCTCTACTATAAACCCTGCTTCAAGTAACGCTTCTGCCGTAATTGAGGAATCCCTCACCCACGCAAAACGATAATCCCAATTTCGAGATCCACCTATGACTTCAGGCAGAGAAGTTGTTGGGGAGGCAATTGTGGCACCGGATGGGGAGTAAATACTCCCCAGTAAAACGTATACTGAGGTTTTGTAAAGATGGTCGCCCTCAACGTTGAAGTCCTCCCAAAACTTAATCGTGTTCTCAAAAGGCTTCTCAAAGTCCATGTTCAGTACCTTACCCCTCTCACTCATGGCGCCATGCTCTACATCTGTTGAGTAATTAGCCACTAGATACCCCTTACCACCGGAAAACTTCCAAGTATACTTATCCAACCTCTTAACCTTTCCTTCCCATTTGTATAAGAAGGCTATACAATCTCTCCCCTTAGAGTTAATGAAGCGGTTTCTCACAATTATAGGCCTATAGAGGGCGTATTTGAAGACAGGTTTAAAAAGTACTTTAAACGGCACATCACTCTCCACTTTCCTAATTATAATTGTCTCTCCTAAAGGTAGTAAATCCGTTATTTTAACCCTTCCTCCGCCCCTAATAATTACATCTGTAGTTAACACTAGGGGGTGATCGTAATATTGTCTTATTTCCTTTATCTCGCCTTGAGGTATTATAGTGAATTCTCCCCCGTCATCGTCAAGTAATTTAGTGAAGACAGACGGTGAATCGAATTTGGGTACCGGGAACCAGACTATAGAAGTTTTATCTATTAATGCACTTGTTCTTTGATTAGAAATAAACCCCATCATGTGTTAAATGTGGTAGAGTAGAGTTAAATTTTTACTTTCAAATAATATATGTGCATAAATAAAAGTTAATAATATTGACACCTTTATTACTACATTTTTCATAAAATAAATCAAATCTGGAAGGCTGTTGACTCTCAAACAGAGTATTGTATTATCTTTACTTTCAGTATTACTAACCTTTATTACACATTAATTAAGAATAAAACTCTTTCGAATGAATAACTTTATATATAGAAATGAAAAAAGAGACATATGGGATTATTTAAAAAAGAAAAGACATATCCCCATCAAGTAAACCTGCAGACAGTAGTAACTAAATTCGTAGACTACTTAAACGGAGACGGTTGGAAAGTACAACAAAAGGTTGAAGGGGACAAAGCTGTAGTTCAAGCACAAAAAGGAGGAATTTTAAGGGACTTAATTGCAGCAGATAGGGCTTTAACCTTTACGTTCGAGAACACACCACAAGGACTGAAAGTAACAGCTGGGATAGGGAAGTGGTTACAAAATATCGCGGTGACCGCAATTGAAGCAATACTCCTTTCGGAACTATTCCTTGCGGTTGACGTACCAGAAATGTTGTGGACAGAACATGTTGAAAGTAAGTTAATGAATAAATTAGACGAGATCGTAAAAAGTAGTGTGTAATATTTTTTACTTTACTTTTTTAATTCCCCTAGTAGTACTGCTAGTAGGGTTATAAGAGTCATTAAATTATTAAAAATCCTCGCGTTTAATTATTCTTATGAAGGTTTACTTTCACGAGATATACGTTTCCACGAGTAAGAGGTTTGAGTTAATTGATATAACTGAAAAAGTTGAGGAAGGAGTAAGAATGAGCGGGATTAAGAACGGGATTTGCTTAGTTTTCGCCCCTCATGCTACTGCAGCAATAGTAGCTAATGAGCACGAGAGGGGATTAATGGAAGACATATTAACAAAAATCAAGGAGTTTGTTGAGCCCGATAGGAGGTGGAACCACAACTTAATCGACGATAACGCCCACGCCCACATAGGTTCTGCAATTATAGGCGCGGATAGAGTTTTCCCCGTTAGGAACGGTGAACTGATTAGGGGGACTTGGCAGAACATATTTTTGGTTGAACTTGACGGCCCGAGAAGGGAAAGGCAAGTTATAGTTGAGGTTCTAGGCGATTGATGGTTTAACGTATAATACCCATGCGGTGAATAATCCGTTTTTTCTTTCCTTATAAGTAGGAAAGAGGGAGAATAGTTCTTCCGCAGTCATACTTCTAGGGTCTGAGCCTTTACGACCTTTCTTTATTGATACGAAAGCTAGACCTCCAGGTTTTAAAACCCTTATTATCTCCTTTGCTAATTCATTATGGAGGACAGTACAACATAAAACATCTTTAGAGAGAACGAAGTCTACACTGTTAGAAGGAATCGGCGAAAGGTCTCTAGACACGAAAGTTTTCACATTATTAATTTTAAGTTTGTCTAGTTTCTTGTTGAGTACTTCTATTTGTTTCATGTCCGAATCTATTGCATAAACGATACCTTTGTCCCCAACTCTTCTTGATAGAGGTATTGTGTAAAAACCCGGACCGCAACCATGATCCACTACCACCATGCCCTCTTTAACGTATTTTAATATTTCACCTGGATTTTCAAATATCCTTCTAATTGGATTACTCAAAATAAATGGAGGTATACGTCTGTCTTCCTTATTAGTCATTATAAGGTTATTTCGTCAGCTAACTAATAAACTTATCTAAATAACTATTCAGAGAGAAGATTAAAACCATAAGTTTGCTTTCAGATTATTCGATTCTAAAAAGAACGTGATTTTTCTCTTTCTTGTATATGTAAGCTTCATTCTCTCTTTCAATCTGTTGGCCCTACACTTTCATTATCTAGCGAGGGACTCAGCCCGACGACACGGGGCTCATACTTTTGCAATCGTTCTTTGGGCACAAGCTCACATCGGCATGAGAGGTTCACCTCAAAAATGAATGAAAAAGGTTATCTTAAGTATAGGATTAAGTGCATGTAATTATTATTTTGGTTTAGTCTTCATTATCCTTATCCTAAAGCTAGTCTGCCCTTCCCTTTGGACTTCACAAGGATAACCTTTAGACTTACATAGTTCTGGGACTGAAGTCTGTAGCGGTTCATCATCAGTGATGATTTCCAGCACTTGTCCCTCCTTTAATTGTTCTAACGCCTTCAATATCTCTATTTGGGGTTCCGGGCAAGGTTCTCCTCTTAAGTCCAAAACTTTATCCGCCTTCTTCATGAGATTAACTTGTTTCTATCTCTTTTAACATTAACAACTTTATAAGTGTTTAATTGAATAATAATGGTTAAAATTTAAATAAGTTGAAAAGATGTTTAGACATGAACAAATACTTTAACATTGGTCTCAATCCCGTTAGGAAATAATACCCCTTTTCCAATTACTTAACAACGCTGATTACAGCAATAATTGACCAGTAACTCTTTCCTCAGATAAGTGTTAGCTATCATGGGGTTTTATAATATTCTAATTGATATTTGTTCTTATATCTCAAATCAAGCTCCGCACATTTAGGTTTCGTTATCAACCCAGGCTATGTAGATAAGAGTTGCGGTAAATATTTTAATAACACCTTGCACCTCTCCTTAAATCTATGAAACGACTCTATGACTTCCTTCCGTTCTTCACTTCTTCAATATCCCTCTCCTCCTTAATAAACTACAATCAGATCGGCTGTAGAATCCATACTCCTAAATACTCTTATTTCCCTTACTCGGCATGGGTTAGAATGATAGTTAAAGAGAAGAGAAGTGTATTATTATAATCCTAAAGCGGTATAGTCGGAATTATGAAGGGTGGTATTATAGTGATGAAAGGGATAATTATTGGGATACGGACTTATAGTATAGTGTGGAAGTGTTATACTAAAGGAGAATTGGATGAGGAGAAAGAAAAGTTAACGCATGGGGAATGACTATTATGATACTTGTTTTGCCAATTCAAAAAACGCCCGCCAGAAGGGATCCTCCTCAGGGTGCTCAATTTTCTTTTTAGACCCGTCCTTTTTAACCAGTACTGTCTCACCTCCGACCACTTCATCGGTTACTTTACCAATTACCTCACTCTCTATTCCGTTCTTCGCTAGCTCTTTCTTAACCTCTTCCCCCTTATCAGTGATTATCATCATCGTCCCCTCACTTATAGAAACCCATGGGTCAATATTTACAAGGTCTGTTATTTCCTTAACTTCCCTCCTCATGAACAGTTTTTCCTCATAAATTGTCAACCTCTTATTAGTAACTCTTGCAATTTCCGTTAGTGCACCAAAAACACCGCCCTCAGTTGCGTCATGCATTAAATGAATTCCCACGTTTGATGCAATTAAACCGTCTTTCCAACAACTCATTTGCCAATACAACTCGTAAGCCTCCCTAAATACTTCTTTACTCAATCTCTTTTCAAAATACGAGGGATAAAGGTTGACTAACAATGCCGTAGCCTCTATTGCAGGCCCTTTAGTCATTACCACATCATCCCCGACTTTCACTTTTGAGGGCATTCCCAACTTCTCTTTGTCTCCTATTCCCATCATTACAAATCCTCCAACCATAGGATAGTCGGTTCCCTCATAGACACCTGTATGACCCCCCACCACCATTACCCCAATTTCTTTCATTGCCTCATGTAACCCTATCCAAATCTCCTTAAACTCCTCATCACTTATCTTTGGTGGTAAGTTTAAGTCTATTAAAGCGTAACGTGGTGGAATACCGGAAGTCATAACGTCACTGGCTAAAATGTGAACTGCAAACCAGCTCGCTTTCTTAAACCCGAACTGCGGCACAATGAATACGGGGTCACTTTTTACCACTAATACTTTCCCGTTCCCTAGATCAATCGCCCCGGTATCGACACCGTGTTGAGGCCTAACTATTACCTCTTCATGAACCTCCCCTAAATGTGGGTAAATTACCTCTTGGAATATCTTTTCGTCTATTTTACCTAAACGCATGAGTTTTACATTTGAACCCGGCTTATTATCTTTTTAGCTAATTTTTCTGATTTTAACCCCCAATCGCTCAAATGACCATACTAAGTAAAACCCTCCCTCCTTCTATCTTGCTGGCCTCGATGAGGTTAAACTCATCATTAGTTAAAGTATTAAGCACTAGATCGCCTTCTCCCTTCCAAACATCACCCAAGTAAACCACCACTTGACCTAATTCATAGACGGATCTTTTATGGTTCAAAAGGGGTAATTAATCTTTTCCTTTGAGGTCATCTTCGTTCTTACCGTTTGTCCCTACACTTTCATTTCACTCATGATCGAGTGTAGGGACTTAGCCCATGGGACTCCAACGGCATGGGGCTCACATCTCTGCAATCACTCCCACCCACATCGGCGTGAGAGGTCATCATTTATCAACAAAAGTTCGTTATAAACGACGTAAAAGATTTCTATCAACGTGAAAAAGGATTCAGCCCTTTCTGTAGCATTTAGAAAAATATTATAACCGCGATGAGATTCACTACTAACTGAATGTCAATAGAATATCTCTTTGTAAGATGGTATCTGAAGCCCATCGATTAGGGAGATGTGAGATTTATGAATTTGGAGAAGGTTAAACTCAATGAGAGAAGTAGTCAAGAAAATGCCAGGAAAAAACTCCGTACCTTAAGATAGAAAAAAATATTCTCATTTTCTTTTTCTGTTCATCAAATAACCTAATACTGCTGCGATTACAAGAACTATTCCAGCTATTGGGATGTATGATAATACACCTTGTGTTGTTGTAGACGAATATTGCTGAGCTGACTGAGACGTGGAAGAATAAGATTGAAGAGATGTAGAGGAATAAGGTTGAGAAGACGTGGAAGAATAAGGTTGAGAAGTAGTAGTTGTAACTGGGGGTATGAAAGGTTTAACGTTTAGCACATATTGCCCACTTACGTTATATTCGATTAGGTCTAAATTACCCCCATTAGTTATTATTACTTGGCCTTGTGGTGTAAACTTAACGGTCAAGTTATGGGTTGCTTCAGCAGTATCTGCTCCGAAATCGTAATATGAAGGGAAAGTGACATACTCGCTCCCCTTTAAGTAATATAGTCCTAGTACTGCGTCTAATGACTCAAAGTTAGTTATTTCACCATTACCTCCTCCGCCAAACACTAGCTCAGTGTCATAATAACTTCCTATTACACTGTATATTCCGGCTGGGGTATATTCCTTTCCATTAACTTCAAAACAAGCCGATGAGACATTAGGGTCTACTATCAAGACCTTATCGAAGGTCATTGTGCTTAATACGGGAGAAGTTCCGTTTTCCAGTACGATCACTGAAAAACTAATTTCCACACCCTTACCCTTTATAACACTCTCATTCATTTCTAGAATTCCTGCAAACGGTAAACTGTAGGAGAGAACTGGAGTATTATTATAATTCCCATAATAATACTGACCTTGGGATGAGGGTGCCACATACCCGTTTTTAGAAATTATTGAGGAATTTGTAAGCGTTGCAGTTGGATTCGTTATGTTTAATACATTATTACGATAAGCTACTATCGACTCATTAGTTATAAATATTAAAACATCTTGGGGCCAGTAAATTTGTGTAGAGTTATCATTATTCTTAACTACAAGGACTGAATTTAGCTGTAATGACGCTGAGTACGGGGAAGTTAAGCTTTGACTCCCATTGTAAGCCAAAATAGATGAGATGTTGAAATATCCCGCAACAGAAGATGTCTTTATAACGTATGGGGTAGTCCCACTAACGCCATAACTCGCTATCCCTACCGGCACTACACCTTGAGGCCTATTTATTTCAAACTGTAAGTACGGATCTACATAGTATGGGTAGTCTCTATAGCCTATGGCGACATAGGCCGGGATTGGGTTCGGATTATTTAAGTATATGTAATATAACCCTATTGGTAAGCTTATATTATAACACGGGCCGATATTACTCAGTGATAACGTATTTGCTGAAGAATTAAACACTACTTGAGATTCGTTATTTAAGACCGTTAAATAAACGCTCTCATTAGACACGTAGAAAATGGACAAGTTTGAAGGGGAGCCTAGCGTTGATACGTGGACAAATAAACTATAGTAACCGTGAGGCGGAACCTCCACGAAGAGGCAAACGTAAGTTGACGAATTCTGAGGTGTAATAGGAAAAACATTGTAGTTATAGCTTACGTTACTCACTCCATAGGGGGAATAAATTACTAAATAATAAGTACCCGGATTGAGTAATAGACCATCAAATACTGATGTACCGTTTTGATTTACTATATAGCTTACACTTCCACTGGAATTAAATGCTGAGAACTGGGACTGCGTCATAACATATACGGCAACTGTAGCGTTGCTTGAAACTGAATAAACTAATGCCGAAAGTTGGCTGACTTGAATTGGAATATATAAGTAGTAACCTTGGGGTATTACTTCATAGGCTATGGAAATTGAAGAGAGCAATAGTAGCCCGAAAATTGCTAAGGTTAAAGTTCTTTTCATAAGGTTAGATGAAAAGGGATTTTAATAAGCTTTACTGAAAGACTATTTAACAGCTATTTAGTGTACCGTACTTTAAACTTACTAAGTAAGGGAAAACTAGCACTTCTACTCTTTGATTTTGATCCTAGATTAAGTTACTCCTCCTCATCCCTTAAAAGCTTACAAGAAAGTATTGACTCACTATACTTCATAGCGTGTTGTAATGCCCTTCTTAAAATTTCCTTGACGTCCTCGTCCTTTATACTATAATATGAGAACTTACCTCTTTTCTCTACACTTACAACCCCACAACCCCTTAAGTATGCTAAATGGTGGGAAATTAAGGATTGAGATTTTCCTAAAGCCTTACTGAGTTCTTGCACAGTTGATTCATTATTGTTAAGCAAATGAAGTATTATTCTCAACCTGGTCTTATCTGCGAACGCGTTGAAGAATATTTCTAATTCATTAAGTACGTTTTCCTCGATTTCCACACTCTCCTCTCGTACATATCCCTAATAAATCTATGTATGAATAATTTTTCATATGTTCATATATACATAGGTTTATTAACTTTTATAAGAAATTACACAGCGGGGTGGAAAAAGTGAAATTCAGAATTAAAAAAGAGGAGCTGACTTGTGAGAATTGTGGCGCCCCATTAAGTGAAGACGACATTTATGTAAGGGTAATAAACGGTGAAAAACACTATTTCTGCTGTTCCCACTGTGCAGATGCTTATGAGGCTAAACTGAAATGAAGGATTTGGTAATTTTAGGCTATGGGGCAGCGGGATTTGCAGCAATAATAGCTGCCAATGAGATAGGCGTTAAACCTACAGTAATAGGGTATGGCCCATTAGGGGGTACTTGCGTTAATGTAGGTTGTGTCCCATCTAAAAGGGTGTTAAGGCTAGGAGAGACTTACAGTCAAGCAAGCAAAATATGTAGTTTCACACCGGACTTCATGTCGGTTTTTGAAGATGAAAAGAGGTTAGTTAAAGAGATGAGAAAGGAGAAATATGAAGACGTACTGGCTAGTTATGACGTTGAACTAATTGAGGGGAAAGCGTACTTTATATCCCCTAATGCCGTAAAGGTTAACGGGAAGGTAATTGAGGGAAGGAAGTTCATAATAGCTACTGGTTCCTCCCCTTCAATACCAATTATTAAAGGATTAAAAGAAGCTGGGTTCTGGACTAATGTAGAGGCACTAAACCCAGATAGGAAAATCTCTTCATTAGTAATTATCGGAGGGAGGGCATTAGCGTTAGAGTTCGCTCAAATGTATAAAAGGCTTAATGTGGACGTTGTTATTCTGCAGAGAAGTAAGACTTTAATCCCAGACTGGGAACCGGAAATCGCAATTGAAGCGCAAAAAGTTTTAGAAGATGAGGGGATAATAGTTGTAACTAATGTTAAAGTCAAAGAAGTGAGAAAGGGGAGTTATAAAGTGGTAGTAACTGATAAGGGAGAGGTAGAGGCTGACGAGGTGCTACTAGCAACGGGTAGGAAACCAAATGTTGATCTAGGATTGGAAAACGCTGAAGTTGAACTTAACGAAAGGGGAGGGGTTAAGGTTAACGAGGAGTTACAAACTACGAATCCTAACATCTATGCAGCTGGTGATGTAATTGGAGGGCCCATGCTTGAGGCATTAGCCGGTTATGAAGGAACAGTAGCCGTTAAGAACGCTTTACTAGGATTACATAAAAGGATTGGCTTTAACGCTGTACCTCAAGTAATATTTACTCAACCCAATATTGCTAGGGTAGGGTTAACTGAGCTTGAGAGCGGTGGGGAGAGTAGAGTCGTTAAGATGAGAGATGTTCCGAAGGCTAAAATTCTAGGAGAAACTAGAGGGTTAATTAAAATGGTGGTTGATAAACCAACTAGAAGAATATTGGGTGTCCAAATGCTAGGAGAGAACGCTGGAGAAGTAATTAATGAAGCAGCTTTAGCTATAAGGGCGAAAATGACAGTTGATGATATAATTGATACTATTCACGCATTCCCCACGATGTCTGAAGCTTTGAGGCTCGTGGCACTAGCGTTTTATAAGGATGTAAGTAAATTGAGCTGTTGTATCTAGTAGTTGTCCTATTGTTAAAATATGAAACTTGGGTCTATTTCCCTATCTTTAACTACAAGCCCTATGTCCCCGATACCTTTAAGGTTATAAATGGGGGCAATAACGGAGGGAATTACCATAGGTTGGATATTTATCGATATGACAGCCTTTCTTGCCTCTTTAAATCCCTCCACTAAGTCATTTAATATTTCTTGAGGAGAAGAATAATTTGTCTTAAATATGCTGTTAAATTTTTCTACGAACTCCTCATTTAGTTCTAGCTTTAGATCCTGATAATCTAAAGTCAATATAATATCAGGGTGCTCATGACCTTCGTGGACAAGTCTTATTATGTCTCCTTCTACCTCTATTCTATGCCCTCTATGTCTAAATCTAAAACCGTCCTCTACTACAAAAATTGGAGTGGTAAGAGAATAGAGAAAGAATTGCGAGCCTAAGCGGAACACCTTATTTCCTACTGTCGCAGTGCGATCCCTAGTATATACTATTATCGGCAAGGGGACGTTACCGTAAATATCGGCTTTAGGAGGATTAAAGATGGGTGTACCTAGGAAGTCACGCGGAGGGAGTTTAGTGTCCATAAGTTTCACACATATATCGCCGAATAATTCCCTAAGGAAATCCTTGAGGTCAAATTCGTGTTCATCCTCTAGGGGTAGTTCATAAATAATGTCGTTCAAAACGTACTGCCTAAACGCTGTAAGTCTGACCCCATTCCCTTCCTTACGGTCAGATATGATCTTTCTCAGATTGTTGTTGACCTTTTCGAATCTCTTCTCGTCAAGGTAAGTAATGTAATACTGTTCGTGGTTAATTCCGAGTAGTTTAAGGAAATATGCGTCCCTTATAATTAACGCTATATCGAGTAGATAATACTTCTCTAAAGATTCGCCAAAAGAAGAGTAAATATCTTTAGCTAACTCTCTAAATCGCTCCGCTATTTCCCTTACCTTATCAACTTTTACATAATTAAACGACTTCAGTGAGGCTTCTATTACTTTATCAAGGCTTACGTTAACAGTAGAGGAACCTAATAAGGGTAAGAGACGCACATATACCATTCCCATTAAAATTCTAATTAGGACCTCTGGATACGAATACCTTTCCAACCCTCTCATTTTCCCCAAATCGCTCAAAAAGGTCTGTATAATTTTCTTTCCCTTTTTAGCTTTTTTGACATACATGATGTATTTTATTAACCCCTCAAGATTATGGAAATAAGTAATTCTTCCGACTGAATTCTTTATCCTCATTGGGATAAAATATGTTACGTTTAACGGGTAAAGATCACTAGGTTGTATAGAATGGATTGCTTTATTAAAAATGTCTATCGTACTTAGTCCTTTTTCTCTCATATATTCAGTAAGATATTCTACCCCCAATCTACTCAAGAACATCTTTTGAACGTTCCTTATCTTGTCCACGTGATATTCCCTATAATTGCAGAATAAGTCTAAGGCTTTCTCTGCGTTCCCCTCATTTACGGCATCTAACAGTTCTTGTAAATAACTTTTAGTAACTATGGGAGACACTATAAGGGTTACGTCCCCTTGTCTTACTACAGTTACATCACTGACTTTATAATATCCAACGTCTGAGACAAGGAACTCTCTCTTTACAATATCAATGTAGTCCTCAATACTTCCCCCTTTAGGAACCAAAAACATGTTTATAAACAAGCTTTCCCTTCCCCCAACATACTCGCCCTGCAAACCTACAATATACAACGGCCTTACTTTTTCCTCATAACCTTTGACAATTTCCGGGAAAATCCTTTCTGCTATCTTAGTATCAACGTTTATACATTCCTTAGTTCCCTCAAATATAATATATTCGTCCGGATTTCTAGGTTTATACTCCTCTACTATCTTATCAAAAAGTTCCAAATTTATGTTATAAGAGCCTATCTCCTTAAGTACACCTCCTTTGTATACGTAAACTTTAACTTTGTTCGCGTAGGAGTAATCTAATAAACTACCTACCATCGCATTATAGAACCTATTGTTGAAATGTTTCGAAGTATAATAATTAATAGATACGACTTGCCTTAAGACGAACCTTTCAGATACGATTTCCCTATTTTCACTCTTAAATATAATCTCAAAAGTAAAATCGTGAGTTCCTATATCTTGGATTATAATTGGTGAAAACCTCTCTACTGTAACTTCGTACTGTTTATTTGATACATAAACGTTATATTTTCCCTCCTCTACCGGTCTACCGAGAAATACGATACTGTCGTAATTCACTTTGCCTAATATAATTCTTAACCGTAAAAAATTTCCTAGCATTAGAAAAGTCCTCTCATGCTCCCCCTCTTCGGTCTCACCTTTATAAACAAAGTGTAACCTCATTTGGTCTACGTTTTGTGAGTTCAAGTCTCTAAGTATCACATAAAAATCTTTTAACCCCGAGACCTCATCCGGTAATAGTAATGCAATTACTGACCCTCCTTGATCATCGAAAGTGGTTGGATAAAGAAGTAAATAACGTGAGTTATGATAAATCGCTACCCCCTTAAAGGGACTTTCCATGAAAATTAATCGTCTTTTTGTTGAATCAACTTTCATACTCTATGCTTTACATGAGGAATATAATAAATATTACCGAACTCCGAGACTAAAGGTAATATTTATTAAAGTGTAAGTTAAAATATACTTATGCAAGCCAAAGTTATACAAAAAGTCGAAGAGAAAAAGAAAAGCGTAAAAGAACTTGTAAGAAAAGACAGAGAAATAGAAGCCATAGTTTATGACCTACCGTCAGTCATCACTGACTAACGTAATCCTCAATCCTAACCATATTTTTAACCTC
>Ga0208662_100594_pt1 | contig 12948 bp, 14 predicted proteins | sample OSPB_host_MetaG_FD_187136 | JGI IMG/M metagenome (GOLD analysis project Ga0208662, IMG submission 187136) | Hot spring microbial mat communities from Yellowstone National Park, Wyoming, USA - OSPB_host_MetaG (SPAdes) (version 2) | ecosystem: Environmental > Aquatic > Thermal springs > Hot... | reverse complement strand
TATTGTGAACAGGGCTATTGCTGGTATGTAGAGAGTTATGTTACACTTTCTGATAGGGTTATACGTGAGAAAATCATTAGAATGATGTAACCCCAACCACAAACTAAACCTTAAAAACCCAAAATATCATTATGTTGGTGATATGTAGATTACGTTAAAATGGGGTATGTAATAGGTTTCTGTTATTGTTTTTCCCTTTTCGGTCTTTGTAACCTGGATAAAGACGTATAAATCATCATAATCAACTAGTTTCCCATTGATTGTGCTAAGCTCTCTTACCTTCATTTCCACGTTTTTACCTTTCAAACTATCTAATACTCCCACAGGTTAAGGCATGTCGGCAGGTATTAATGTTTTTCCATGGGTAGAAAGCTTTAAATACCCCCAAAAGTACCATTTATTGACCAATATGAGAGCCAAAAAGTTCACCAGGAAAATAAAGGTAAGCTTAGATGAAGAAACATATAAACAGGCAAAGGAGCTAGCCGATGCACTAACTTATGGCAATGTTTCAGAGTTGGTAAGGCAGCTGATAAAGATAGCATACAATAATGAGAGAGGTGGTAAGGCATGATAAAGATAGAGCTAAATATCTCAGTAGAAAAAACTGAGCCTGAGGAAATCATAGACAGAATAGTTAATGTATGTGAGAGGAATGGTATAGCATGCATTGCTGACAAAAAGTGGGGACAAATGATGGTGTTGCTTGGTTATGGCTTAGCTGTGTTTTACTTGGAGAAAAACGTTACTGTGGACAGCTTTTACACTGAAATCACTATAATACCAATAGCCGAAAGTGCTACTCTCAGCTCAATAATGATAGATATATTGAAACTATTGAAAGAGGTGGGGTTAAACCACGAAGACATGCATTTCTCAATAGCTTTCCTTAAGGATTAAGCTGATAATTAGAATCAATTCTTTAAAATCACCATTCTTTTTTTATTTCCTGGCAATGCATTGAAAGTTGGTACCAGCATTCTTACAGTAAATATCCCTAAATCCCACATCCTTTAGTAGTTCCTCTATTGCCTCTATTGTGAAAAAGGCTTTATGTGTATTCTCTGGGTAGTCCTGACCACCACCAATCCAGTAACTAATAGCCTCAAACCTGTATTTGAATGAGCCCCTGAAATCCCTCTTACTAACAACACTTTGGTAAATAGCATCAATGTCAGGGCTTTGTATGAAGACCCAACCGTTAGGTTTCAGTTTATTGTAAACCTGCTTAACAAAATCACTAACCTTTCTCCATGTCAAATGCTCTAAAAAGTCCTGCATTTTTATGTACTGGGCACTATTGTCAGGGAATGGTATGGGGTCTTTCTCCAAATCCCTAACAATATCTACTCCCCTCAATAGCCTAGCATCAATATTAACATAATCCACATGAACATCACCACCACATCCCAAGTTTAATCTTAAGTGATTAACATCAGCAAAGTTCCAGCCAGCCTTTAGGGCTTGCTCAAAATCAAACCACATGTCAGCAATGTACAATGACCCACCATTTACAGGGAATTTTTGAGCGTAATCAACCAAACAATCGGCTTTGTTTGGTTTATCAACACCAGCACAGCATGCATACCCTAACCCCAATTCCTTGGCTATTTCATGGCAGTCAAACCTGGAACTCACAATACCGACATGGGCTGTTTTTAGGAACTCATTAATGGTTTCCCTATCAATAACACCACCAAAGCCTTTCAACGTGCCATCAATATCAAGTGCTATCCTAGTTACCCTATCCATACAAAGAAACCAATCAGAAACAGGGTTTTATGCTTTTTTGTTAATCACTTACTGCCAACCTCTCTAAACCTCTCTGCTACCACAGCTGGGTCATACTTAGCCAACCACTTTTCATACCTCTCTTTTCCTGACCTTTTCTTGCCTGACTTACCCACATGAATTAAGGAAATACCTAGTATTTATTTTTAATTGGACATTTTCAAAGTATTATTTCTTTACCATTACCCAAGCCCACCTATAAGCATCAAGATTAGGCTGTGTTACATCATATGCTATGATAAAGTATGCATCAAAATCATAAGCCTCTGCTATACAATGGACAGTTTGGTCCACAGCACCTAATTCAGCATTGAGTAAGTTATTTCCTGACCTAACCCTCTCCTTGGCAAAAATATCCATTGCTGTATCATAGAAATCCCTAAAGAATTCATTCACTTTCTCACTACCCCATTCATCCTCTAACGCTTTAGAAACAGTGATTTTTGCATGCAATGGTTTATCATATTCTTCTGGATTGAACCTAGCAATAACAAATTTTCTTATTTCAAGGGCAAACAGGACATCAATGATTAGGCTTATTGTTTCCTCAATAGCATCAATCACTGATTTATTCATGCTCTTATGCATATACCCAACATTTATCATTTCTAGGTTTACCTTAAACTCACATGGATTTTTTTCTTCATTTTTCTCACTCTGTGTTTTTATTGTTTCATTGCTCACAGGTTTAACTATGGAAAAGCCTATTTATTTTTAACTAGAAATCACCATGGGTACTGGCATGAACCATAGTAGCATGACATAGCAAAGGCAAAGTTCCTTATCATTTCAATATCATACTTACTAAGCCCAAAAGACTGCAATGATTGCAGGAATTGATACAAGTCCTGACCACTCATGTAACCCCTGGCAAAAGCCCTAACAGCCCAATACACTGTTTCCCACATCCACCTGCCATATCTCCTAAACTTTGCTATTGTCTTTACTAGGTTAAGCCCGAATTGGGAAACTACCCAGTATGGGCTTAGTGAATCAATGAATTGGTCGGGGTCAGGCACGTAGTAGGACAAATTAATACTATGCCATGTGCTGGGTACTGAGTTCCTATATTCAACCAATACATGCCTGAAGTCCATTATTTCCTTTATGAAATTCAACTTAGTACTGTCAAACCCAAACTGCTGTAATTGATTGAGCATGTTCTTAAGCGCATCACTTAGGGTTATGGCTGTGGTTCCCTGGCTCTGTGGTAGTAGTACTTTCACTGATAGAGGTATTGAGGCAATGATTGGAATGAATGCATCCAAAGCCCTGATTACCCACCTCATGTAAGCCCTTATGAATACATATGACTCCCACAGCTGTACCCAATCCTGTGGTATCCTCATTAATTGTATTATTTGAGGTACTTTGGCTAGAAATGCTGGGTTATACTCACTCAAAAATGCTAATTGAGCAATGGTTGGGTAGTATGGAGAGGCATATGCATCAACCAATGCCTTGGCATAGGTTGGGTCAATACCCTGGGCTGTCATTATTTGCAAGGCTTGGTCAGGTGTCAAAGCATGCCTAGTGAGCCAAACCCTGGCAAGTGTTTCAAAATTCCTAAGCAAAGCCCTATTGTACTCTAACTCACTTATGTACATAAACACATCCCTTGCCTGTGGTGTTTCCCTCATTAACTCAGTCAGCTTATTCACATAATCCCCAATCTTAGTCTTTGGAATAATACCAGTTGATATCAGCTGAAGAATCCTATAGAGAGCATATCTTGCATAATACCTAATTCTCCTATAAGTACCAATTGTTTGCTCAATACTGAAGTAATTACTGATAACCTCATTAAAAGCATCATCCCATTCCAAGTGCATTTCTCTACCTGTTATTAACTTAAAGTATGTTGAATAGTACTTATCCAATATATTTATTGTATAATCTTTCATGAGACTTAATGAGTCCTTTATACCGATTAAGTAATCCCTGACACCAAGTATCACAGCCCTATACACCTGCATCATTGACCTATTCACCTTATCCATCAATGACCTCAGTATCAATAATTTAGCCTCAGGCTCTAAGTACCTCACGGGAGCATTTATCCATCCACTGACCCATTTCTTATTGTACATGTCAAAGAATGCTACATGGACTGACACATCAAAGAAATAATTCATTAATCCCAGTGCTGTTGGTATGACCTCAATATTCTCCCTAATTAAATCAATTAATCCAGTCCTCAGTAAGGTCTTGGCACCAATTGTTACATCAAACACATCCCTCACAGCAATCAATGGAGCTACATATGGGTGGAAACCCCTGGCTATCAAGGCATTACTCATGTAGTCAGTGTATATTTGGATTGGTGATATTGGTGTAGGTTCTACAATCTTAGTTAGTACAGTGTACATGGTGGTTTCATTAGTTATGTCATACTCCCTCTGGAAGTAATCCCAAATTCCATGCCTTAGCAAATGCTCTATATCACCTCTATCAAATAGATGTGCCGATTGGTCTATGATAAGCCATGCATCAGAGGTATAGGATTGGTTGGTGTTTGGGTCATTTATCCATGCAAAGTGAGCCCTGCCATGCCATTTCTGGTACTCTGCCAATGCAAGTAGTGCCAAGTCATATTGGAAGTTAAGCTTAGCAGGAACCTGTGGTGCAAATGCATTGATTATCTTAGCCTCACTTTCAGCAAAGGCTTGGACCTCACTTGGTGGTACATACCACGCAAACCCTGATATGGCTCTCATTGTGAAATCCCAAACCTCTGTAGCTGATGGTAACTCATAAGCCCTGAGATAGTACATATAGGCTACATCAGGTGGTACACCACGTGCCCACATAGCCTTTACAAATGACTCATAAGCCAGCACAGGCTGCTGTGTAGGTGGTGCCCTGGCTGGCAGGAACAAATCCCTAAGCATGAATTCCACTAGGTCATGAGTGGTCGGTAGCTCAAAGACAGGTGATACAGGCAAGTACCTAGTATTGCCGAATTTATCAATAACCGTTACCAAGTTAGCCTTTATTTCCTTTTGGTAGTCAGCAAGTGCTTGGTTTGCTACATCAATTGATGTTAGGGTTCCAGGCATTGCTATGGTCTTGGCAATAAACCAGTATGGATAACCCCTGTAAATCATTGTGTTGGCAATGTTAGAAATATTCTCTGCAATGTTAAATCTTCTGCCTATGTCAAACAATTCACCTAATGATGGCAGCTCAAAGGGTATGTCCTTAATCCCTAAGCCATAGAAGAATAACCACCATACATATCTCCATACATACCTCAATGGTTCCAAGAAAGCCAAGGAACCAGAGAGAGCTAGCCCCCTCCCCACCTCATCCCCTATCTTTTCAATTACATCAGCAATCGGTTCCACTAACTCACTTAACTTTATTGATTGAGTAACACCAAGACCGAACGGTCTTAAATCAATCTTAAACTCTCCCACAGTCTTTGCTATTCCTTTCACAATGGCACCAAGTCCATACACAGCACCAAAAGAGACTAATGAAGCAAGACCAATTGAGAAAAACATTTCCCCTATATTCGGAATAACTACTTTCTCAGGGTCTATCCCCGATTGGATAATAATGTAAGGTCTTTGCTTAAACAGTTCCATAGTACCTATGATAGGCAGGGTTGATAACCAACCTGGCACCAAAATTGTACTCACAGCATAATTGAGAGTGTTAGAGAGCATATTTGATGCAAATGCAGTAGTACCCATGAAAGCCTTAACCAGGTCCTGACCTATGCCAATAAATCCCTGTGCTAGGTCCTTTACAAATGCAAATACATCACTAAAGAAAGCTTGGGTATAACTCATGAATAGTTTCAATCCGCTCTCTATATCCGTGCCAAATGCCTCAAAGTACTTAACAAAATTCCTCAAAGCCTTGTTACTAAACAAATTAGTGAAAAACTTAGCTACATCCTCAAAGAAACCCACTATCATTGAGATAAACTTATCAATCCCTGTAGCCTTTAGGAAATCCAGGAATGACCTATACACAGCCTCATATGCCTTTTTCGGTATTTCACTAACAATCTGAGGAATATCCTGTATAAACGTGATTAACCCCTCAAATTCCTTTTCCACATCCTTAACAAAAGCATCAAACCCTTTACCCAGATTGCCGAAAAAGTCAATTATAGATGTTATGAAACCACTAAATGAGGATTGTATAAAGGACCCAAACCCCTCAATACTCTTTATAAACTCATTAAAGTCCTTACCCAGGCTGGCAAAGAAACCCTCAATGTCCTGCTTAGCCTTATTAAAAACCCCAGTGATGCTATTGAATATGTCAGTAAACACTCCCTTTACCTGATTACCCAGCGACACCAATCCATTGGCAATGTCAGTAAAGTAACCCTCTACCTGGCTTACAATTGAGCTAAAGGCATTGGAAACCTGGCTTATAAAATTCTCAATGTCAGGCAGGACAATACTCTTTAATGTATTTACTATGCTATTAAATCCATACTGGATATTTGAGCCAAGGCTGTTTATTACATTACTGAGGTATGAAAAACCTGACTGGATTGATGATACAAATGAGGAAAGAGCATTGGTTATTGTGCTGAATCCAGAGGACACATAACTAACAATCTGTGAGCCTAGGGATTGGATTGCAGAGCCAATACTACCTGCAAGTGATGTGATAGAACCACCTATTGATGACAATACACTTTGAACGCTGGAAAGTAATGGTGTTATCTCACTTACAAATGAGGAAAAAGCTTGGTTAATTGCGGTAGTCAGTGATGAAAAACCACTGTACACATATGATGCAATGTCATTGATTGATGTAACTATCGGATTAATAACACTCTCAAATGATTGCACCAACCAATTACCAAAGCTTTGCAATTGCTGGCTTATCCAGCTTTCTAACTGACCAATCGGGTCAGTAAGACCACCAAATTCAACCACAGCCCTTTCCAAGTCAGCCTCACTGATGCTGTCCAATGTCCTCTCTATAACACCATTAGCCAAATTATCCATTATCAAAACCCTCAATTCACCTAGGTCAAATGGCTCCATACTCATGGCAAACCACCTCTGGCAAACCTCTTACCCATGTTAGCCTTTGCAGTAAGGTAAAGGATTATTTCCTGCCCTATTTTCCTCTCTAATTCCTTTTTGTCATGAAAGTCAATTGGAAACACAGGGCTTACCCAGCCATCCTCTCCATCAATCAACTGGGCACTTGCTATCCAATGCGGATTGCCAGGGGTAACTACCCTGTGTATTTCCCTAATAATGACTGATATACTCCCTGACATTGCATTATAGAATTAAAAAAGGATAATATATTTTTTAAGTTGGAATTTGCAATGGCAAGTGATTACTTAGTCTCTGTAGTGGTTTTAGTCTCACTTGGGTTTTCAGTAGTCATGACCTCAACCTCATAAGGCTTGGCACTGTGGATAGCCATGGCTCTTAACTTATCCTTATTAATGTCCTCAATATCCCTAAATGCAGTCTGCATTGCCAACAGGTCATACACCTTATTTAGAAAGTCAATGTGAGCATTCACCTCTCTCTCATAGGCATTAACATACCTATTTTCTAAATACTGCATAAAGGCTTGACCCTGTGCCATCAGGTTAAACCACCTGTCATCCATGTTCATCCTATGCCTGGCTTCCTCAGCTGACAATCCAGCCTGTGTATAAAGATTAGTAACTATGGCTTGGTTCAATGAATTCATCATGGTAGTTTGAGCCTGTGATGTAGCCTGGTAAACACTTGCATACTGATTCTGGGTATTAGCATTCTGGAACATGCCTAGCGCATACAATAACAGGAAAAAGCCAAGACCTAACGCTACCATTATTAATATGAACGTCAATGGGTCTATGTATATCACAGAGCCACCGCTTTCCTGAGCAAAGGCACTAGGCACAAAAGCCAGTAGTGTTAGTACCACCAGTAACACCTTTCTCCATGTTAGGGAAACCATATTGGTCATACTTAAAATAACCACTCATGTTTTTATTTTTTATCTCCATCACTGTCATGGAAACATGTAAATACTAGGGGTTGGGTAAACCATACTCCCTGAGCATCCTGGAATACCAGCCTGATTGAGGAACCTAATAAGCAATGCTGGCTTAAGCAAGGCATACTTATTACCACCATAGTTCACAAAGACCTTGCCTATATCAATTCCCATCCCAATTGCCTCATAATCCCAGTAAGTACAATCAACAATCAGCTGCCTATCCACTAAAGCCTCTAAATCACCGAAATCCATATATGGTGTAGCCAATGCAATACCCAAACAGTTTGTACCATACCTCTCAAAGCAGTTCCCAGCTACATAGATTGCCCTGGGATAGGGAATAGCAATGTTATATGCACCACCATCATAATCAACAATACTTGCATCACCATAATCAAATGGAGAGTAAGGTTCATAACCAATCCATTTAAAAATATCCCAAACCCATGATGGGTAAGTCCTAGGTAACCTAATCCTCTTAAAACCAAGCCTATAGGACTTATTACCAACCACCAAAGTATCACTGCATTCCAGCACATGCCCAGCTGAAACCACCACGCTCTTTAGTACCTCATAGACGGAACCACCACAGCCATAATTAGAGCTGGTAAGCCTAGGCTTACTCATGAGAAAAAAACCACTCTCACTAATAATGACCTTTTTATTATTCTTAGTATAAAGCCCATCCTCTCTCTGAATCAACATTCCCTCATTGACCAAGTCCTGTGCCTTAACACCATCCCTAAGCTGAATAACAACAGCCCTATCTCCCTCAAAGAGGATTTTGTATTTTCCCATCAAATAAACCAATTTAACAGCCCTATTTATTTTTAATCATGATACAGAGGCAGACCACCAGACGGTGTATGAAGAATTAGCCAGAAAGGTGTAATCCGTGGTGTAGTAAAGGACAGGGTAAAAAACCTCACTATAAGTCTGCCCACTACCACATTGATAAGCAGTACCATAGATACAGTTTGTACCTGAGGGGCATGAGCTGGCGCAAGTACCCGTGTTGTAATCAAAAAAATTCACACCGAAATCTACCCCCAAGTTAATACCACTTGATGGGAAGCATGATGGTGTTGTTACACTGCCTGTTAGTGTTAAAACACCAGTTTGGTTTGATGCTTGCCCAGTTAATGAAAATAAACCACTACTGTAAGTGTTTATCCAAGGTGGATTATCAACTAAATCAAAATTTCCTACACCATTATAATAATAATCGCTTGTACAACATACATGTATATATCCTATATCCTGACCTGTCCAACACATGCCTGATTGTCCGCTTACACATGAGCTTCCCCATGCTGGGCATATGTTGAAGCAATAATTAAATATGCATGGTAGTAATGCATTGTTTTCTGAAACAATTGCATCAGCATCAGTGTAGGATTGCACATAATTCTTAAAAAACCACCTGAGGTATTCACTATCCCTCATTAAGAGAGCTTTTGTAAAACGCCTTCTGTAGTAAGGCTTAACCTTTGAGTTATCAATGGGGATAACCAGCTGGTTGGTGTTTTCCAGGACCTTCATAAACACAGAATCAACGTAGTGATTAACCACACTGAAGTCAGGGCACTTATTACCAATTGAGTTGATGTAATCAACATACCTGAGCAATCTATCCTCTATCCCAAACCTCTTTGATGCATATAGTATGAATTTCCTCATGGGGTCCTGGGTTAAGTCATACTTACTTATCTGCATCAAGTGGGAAATAGGATTGAGGTTTTTATTTTTATCTAATGTTAGCTTACCCCAGCTGTGGTAGTCATTGAGGTGTAAATTTGAATAATCACTATTGTGATTTTTACTGATTGCTTGGTTACCAGCTGGTTGATATTGCATGTTATTCCCTTATTGAGAGGACTTACGAAAGTGCTCATAACACTATGATTTTGATTTTTCCTTTTTTATGCCTTACTTAACCCCTGCTGATGTGGACATTGTAGTTGATATTGAAATGGTCGGTGTACTAACCTGCCCAACCATTGTTGGTATGAGTATTGTTTGCCTTATGTAAAGCAGTATTTGGTCTATTGACTGTAGTGCCTGGGTTACTGTGTTCCAATCCTGTGCTGTCATTAAATCCATGATTTTCTTCTTAGTGAGTGTGTTCACGGCAATGATTAGGTTAAGGCTGTTTGGGATACTGGATAGTGAGGTGTTTAGGATATTACTAACATAATTGTTTAGCACATTATAAGCCATGTTTATGTAATCAACCAAGGCATTAAAGTAATCATGCAGGACAGGCTGCCCTGACTGCGGTGGTGCTAGGCTAAGTAATTCATTAGCTACATTGGTTAATTGTACCATTAACTCATTACCCTGTGATTGATTGCCCTGACCTATTGATTGAATGAGCAACCCCAAGTAACATATTTGGTAAGCAATGCATGTGTACCTATCGGTCCACAGTGAGGTTTGGATTAAATCACCAGGGCAGTGCAAAGTCAATGTTACATTACCAGAGAGCTGTGAGAGCACTATCTGTACATCACCACATGTTAATTGAGGCAGCGGAATAGGCAGTGGTACACCACCATACATACTCATTACCAACCACCTCAGTTACATGTTGGCTGTGAGGTTTGTTCCAGTAATACCCTCACATAACTGTAATTCTCACTCCTAAGGTACACCTGGCTTGCATCACAAATGTCTATAGTGAATGATTGACCTGGGAATATCGGGAAGTGCTGACCTGTGGGTCCACCTATATATACTACATAGGCTGTGTCCTGTGTTACATAGAGCACAGCCCTCTTTATGCTGATTGAGGTTGGTGATAAAGGCTGGGCTTGTTGAAGTACAGGTAAAACATATGAATTGAGGGCTGATGGGCTTACGTAAGCCTTGATTGTGCTTAGGGTTTGCTGTACCTGAGCCTCTGTATTCTGTATGTTAATAAGATAGACGGAAATTAGGTTATACAATTGATTAACAGCATTCTGAAGAAACTGAGCAATAAATATTGGGTCATTATCATGAAGTACCTTATACCCATCAACATAAATCTCATTACCGAAAAAAGCACTGTCGGCTGTATATAGTTGGTCAAAGTATGGTGTGAAATCACCACTGGTTAAATCACTGAATAATTGAGCATCCATTAGGTATAAATAATTGAGAGCATCCACTACACTATTCCAATCACTAGCCCGTAAACGCTGAAATGGCTGTTTATATGAAACTCCGAAGACACTCATAACAAAAAATAAAATAATAAATAGGATTTTTATTTATTTGCCTTGGTAATACTCACTTAGACCCTAGCACATCCCTTAATTCCTTAGCCTTACTTATGACTTTCCTTGCTTGCTTAATGGCAGAGTGTTCCAGTAACTTTGGGTCCTCTATACTTGCTATCTCCATGGAGAGAGTGTAAATCTCACTAATCAATTCCAGGAACTTTTCACTAAATGCTTTTGCTTTCTTATCAACCACAGTTTGGTCTTTTAGGACTGGGATTGTAGTGGGGAGTTCACTCCCTTCCTGCCTATTAGAGGTCTCTGACATACTACTCCTATGGTACTAATAAGGCTATTTAAAATTTGTGTATCCAACCCCATACCAGCCCATTTACTAAGCCATGCTTGGTTAAATGCATCAAGACCTATGCCAGCCCAGGCTCTATCCCTCTCCCTATTGTGATTGTGCTGGAAAGCCATGCAGTACTCTACCATGGCATCCTCATAGGCATTAATCATGAAAGGATTAGTTATGGTGTTCATAAGCATTCTCCTAACAGCTGTCCTCACAATACCCACCAGATTCATTGAGGCACCCCAATCCTCAGTCCTTTGGCTAAACATCCAACCTGGTATTAATGGTTGGATAAGTGGTGGTGCTGTGGGGTCAAAGAAAGCCAGCTTACTTGCCGATTGGAATGGGCTGTAGTTAGTCATTACTGCATTAATTACAGCATCAAACAATTGAGCACCTTGCTGACCCAGTATTGATTGTTCCTCTGATGTGAAAAAGCTGACATCCAAGTACATCCAATCCAGGACAGTACCCCACATGAGGTCATCCACAGTAGCATACTGAGGGTACTCAATCACTTGATTAAGCTGTGGGTTAGTGGTCAGCCATTGAAAAGGCATGTATGCCTCTCCATCCTCACTCTCAGGGCTGAATGTTGAAAAATCAAGGATAGCCAGGTCCATTAACACAGTCTTTTCTATCAACTGGATAGCAGTGTTTAGAATCCTATTGGCATAGTACTGGAAAAACTCATTATAATCAAGATCACTTAGGAAGTCAGGTATTGACATGTTTCTACTGACCTTATTGATTGAGCCTTTCAAGTACCTTTTCATGCTTTCAATGGTAAACTGTGGGTCATAGTAGCAATTATTGAATGTGGATTGACCCCAGTAGCACTTTGTGAATTGCTCATTAGGTGGTAAAGATATTTGTGGAACCTGGAACTGTGGGATTGTTATTTGTATTCCCTCTAATGTGAATGGGTTTAATTCAATTAGTACATTAAAGTTGATGTTAAATAGGAAATCAAGTAGTAGTGATATTTCCATGACCCAGTTGAATGAGAAAAAATCAATGTTTATCCTAAGAGGCAAAATTGTGATATCATTCTTTTGATACAAAGTAACCTTTGTAGAGTCTAATTCCACAGTCCCAAATAAACCATAAACCTTAACCCCTCTTTCCATGGCTTACTCTAAATGTTTAATGAGCCTGGTGTATAAATTTGTTATTGTCATTTCCCTCACAGCCTCATAAGCCCTCTTTGCTCTATCTTCATACTCCCCTGATTTGGCAAGGTCTATAGCCTCAGTAATTGCATCAGCCAGGTACTGAGGGTCATACTCATGTAACTCAAACTCTACACCATCCTTAACCACCTCATTAATAGTATCCCACTGAAATGTGATATTAGCCTTAACATCAGCAAACTCATTGAACGGCTCCATGTTTAGGAAAATAGCCAATCTACCTAATGAATTAGCCTCTAAAATCGGCAACCCAAACCCTTCAGCCATGCTTGGCACCAAGACAAAATCCGAAATGTAGTACAAAGCCAACACCTGCTTTCTCACTAAACTCCCAAACTCCCCAACCACATAAACCAGGTCCTTAGGAGCATTAGGGAGTATTTTCTCAATGACTGACTTATGAGCTACAGCCAAGACCACAAAT
>Ga0208662_100589_pt1 | contig 13063 bp, 21 predicted proteins | sample OSPB_host_MetaG_FD_187136 | JGI IMG/M metagenome (GOLD analysis project Ga0208662, IMG submission 187136) | Hot spring microbial mat communities from Yellowstone National Park, Wyoming, USA - OSPB_host_MetaG (SPAdes) (version 2) | ecosystem: Environmental > Aquatic > Thermal springs > Hot... | reverse complement strand
AAATTCAAAGGAAACTTTAAATACCTACAAAGTGGAGATGAAAGTGGTGAAAAATATGAGTGAAGAAATTGGTTTCAAGGAAAAATTAGATCAAGACATAAAGAAGAGGGAGAGGTTCTTTACGGATCTGTACTTAACAGATTTCAGTAACTGGCTGGGAATTCGGGATACGGAAAGGATAGAGAAAGAAGGATACGTATTATACATAGCAGACGGGTATATGGTAAATGCCATATCAGAAAATTCTGGTAGAGGCATTATTGTAGATGAGGATGTACTGTATTATGTGTTAGTGGTAAAATTTATGAGTGGATATAAAGTTATGCTATTTGAGTATAGCAGTGATGTATTAGTTGAGATAAATAAACCATCATATTCGTTTTTCATAAAGCAGACTGCAGACGTAAATAGCGTCATAAGTTCTGCTTATCATATCTCTATAATATTGGCACACACTTTTTATAACATTACAGAGTACTATACTGACATCATATCTAACATAAAGTGATAAGTGGTGATGGAAGTGATAGAAGAAACGGGAAGTGAAATGAGTCATAAAAAGACGCTAAGAATATATTGGGATATACCTCTAGAACCTAGTGCATATGAGGAAATCGGAAAGGTGATGGTATATATTCTTCCTGTGATATCTGAGGTACACTTCTCAGACTTTGAAGGTGCTGTTATAGACGTCGTCGTGACGCAAAGTCAGGAAGACGGGATAAAGGAGATGCGGGACACACTGTACTATATAGATGTGTGGTTTGAAGATGAGGATTATGAGCACGTCAAGGAACAGAGGCTTATGAGATGGGTGAACATCATATAATGATCTTTTCCTTCTTTCTTTCTGTCTTCTGAACACAGAAAGCCTTATATATCCCTGATGTGGAAGATGGTATAGGGGAAAAAAATGGAACAGAAAGTAGATCTAAATCAGTTCCTAAATCAGTTGATTTTAAAAGCAGAGGAAGGGAAGGTTTTTTTGGACAGGAATGGCATAAAAATGAAGGTAAAATTAGATGATGTAAGAATAATGAGTGACGGCGTTAGCGTCACGTTTAATGAGACCTATATAAAGTTGAGCACAGTATTGAATCAAATGATACTGGTAGACTTGGTAAGGAATGAGACATATGTCTATGAAGATGAGAAGAAGGAAGTCAAAATAGAGATTACACCAGATGTATTCTATATCAAGATGAACATATCGCAATTAAAGCCCATATCGTTAGAGGCTTTACTAAGAAGTTTAGAGGCATTACAGATACCTCACTCTTCACGATATTTAAATCGGATAGATGTGGACATAACTAAGTGTAACGGTATTCAGTATGACACTGATGATGGATTACAAGTCGTATGGGGTGAGGTATGGAATGATCATGAGTTACGGATCAAAAGAGATGCGATAATTTATGACTCTGTGAGTATAGATATCAGTAATAATAGCTATTTCATATCATTTGAAAAGGGCATAATGAGTGTAATGTTATGATGTTTGTTTTTTTTATTCTCTCATTTCTGCATGATTACGGGGATGAAATATGGAGAAAGTTGTCACAGTTAAAATGGATACAAAGTTAGTAGAGTTAATAGACCTTTACGCCATAAACAATAGAAAATGTCGTAGTGAGGTCATAAGAGAAGCGATAATAGAATACTTATCTGTAAGGGGGTTTGATTTGAGTGGCTAACTTTTTTAGAACTGCAAAGGCAATAGTGATAATTCCTGACGATATACCAGGTAGACTGGTTATCTTTACACTTGGTGGTAGACTGGTATACAGATATCAGATTATAAGGCGTGTAGTAACAAAGTCTGGAAGAGAGGCATACGTTTACAGATTCGCAAGGTTGCCATGTGAAAAAAGACCAGGTGTGCCTGATTTTCAGATATGTCTGATAAGCGAACTAGAGTACTGTGAACATGAAATAGGCGATAGGTATAACAAACATCCGCTATCATTTAAATACACAAACTGTACACCGTTCTACTTGGAAGACTATAATAACTTAGATGACCTGTTAGACGAAATAAATGACACTCTTAATGATCTGGTTGTGGGATATTCTGGTTTTATCAGTGAATTCGGTGAAGCTATAGAAGAGTTAGCACATGAAAGCACACAGATAAATGTATGTAACCTACTGCAAGATCAGGAGGACGTAAGTCATGACTACTGCTAATATTTTACGGATTGATATTGATAAGCCGTTTGACTACTTGGACAAAGTGTTTTATGGCAATCTGACTCTCAGGAATTTACTAGTCTGGAGGATATTCTATGTGAGTAAAGTCTTCAGTCAGAAAGTAGAAAGTCTAGAGTTCAGAAGGTCACTGAGCGGAAATATTCACATTCTTGTAGTTATCAGTCCAGGCATTCAACAGACTCTATTACCGTTAGTTCAGTTCATGATGGGTGACGATGCCACAAGGACCATGATGAACTTGAAGAGGAACGGGAGGGGTAACTATTTGTTCAGCTATGGTGATTCAAGTGCTGACAGGTTTTTAGCGGAAAGGCAGGTAAAAAGGAAACAGAAAGCTTTAAATAGGAAAGAAAACAGAGGGAAAACAGGGGAAGAAAATGGGTAAAACCCAAGTCGAGAAGAAGGAAGAAAATAAGCCCGAAAGTAAGTCGGGCATAAGGGAAAAAATCCAAAACTGGATTGCAGACGCTAAGAAAAGAGGTACATGGCAAACACTGTTACTAAAACAAGTAGGGAACACAAGAGTGAACGTGGTAGTGACACCGGATGGTAATGCATTGCTAAAAGTCTACATAAACAGACCACAAAACGGGATTATCTTCAGTCTAAGCGAACTAGAAGACATCAAGAAGGCAATAGAGATTGTAGAAAGCATAAAGAATGAACTGGAGCAGATACCAGAATTTAAGAATGCAAGGGTAAGTCTAAGAAGTCAGAAGGGTGTGCTAGATGAGTAAGTTCGTGGAGAAAGTGGAAAAACTTAGGAAATCAATCTTAAACAGACTAGAAGAGCAGGATATAGTGTCTGTAGACATAGGCAGTAAAGGAAATGTGTTCATTGGACTATTGGGGTTTAGACAAGATGATAGGAAGGTAGTTATCTTATATGTTAGAGGTCAGAACATAAAACGTAGACTCTACATCAATCTAGAGGAAATCGATAATTACATCAAGATGTTCGAGTTCCTGAAAAAGTACAAAGAAGAACTGGAAAAGATTGTAGGGAAACCACCAAGAAGTAGCACACCAGATATTGATGAACTAGAAGAGACAGAAAAAGAAACTACAGAAGAAGAGAGGACAGAAGAAAAGAAGTCACAAAAAGAGCAGAAGAAAAAGAAAGAGGCAAAGGAAGAGATAGAAGAAGAAGATGAGTTATGACATTTGTAGAAGATTTTTTGTCAAAATTTTCTTTTCACTACAATCCACGAAATATAGAGTCGTTACTCCTAGGTCTAGGTATTAGAGATAGTGAAGGGGCAAAGAAAGCTATAAGGTTGGGTTCAGATCCAAGATATTTTCAGATTTACATGGCATATAATGACAAAGCAAAAATGATAACCAGGATAATGCAATTTAGTATTGATAAGTACGGGATAAGACTGACATTTCAGAATGGGCTTAATATTAAGCTGTCACCGAAGTTAATAGCAGAAACCGCAGATGATTTCTTTGACCTACTTGACCAGTGGTTTATAGTGTCGGTAGAAAAGGATGAGATTGGTATAATGGTAAAATCAGTGAAACCAGTGAAACCGAAAATTGATGTGGAGATAGATGAGGACTTTCTTAAGAAAGTTGAGGCTGAGGTACCGCTTTACGTACTTTTAATAGCTTCTTTCGGTTACAAGGTACCACAAAAAACAGAGTACTCAGTATACAGAGACTACATACTAGGGAGATTCATACATCTGTTCAGACCAACTAGCAATATTCCATTACACACAGTGGAACTTAGTAACCGAGGGACTGGAAAGACTACAACTTTCCTCATCATGAGGGACACCTTAGGTTACTACTATACAACAGAACCGCCTACATTGCCGTTCTTGGTTTTCGATTCGAAAACAAAACAGCAGGGTGTGATTTCGACGAAAAATGGTCTAATATTTGATGAAGTGCAGGATTGGACTGGAGACAGATTAAAATCTATTTTATCGGTTTTAGATACAGGCATGGAAAACTGTACATGGAATAGGTCAGTATCTGGAAGCAGTGAAACAATCAATAGATGTCTACCAATTGTATTTCTAGGGAACGAAAACCATATTAGTATTGATTTCTACCAGGCACCAAGTAGTATGGAACAATACATAGCAGAAAAGTCAGCCATGTTAGAAGAGGTACTGTTAAGCAAGTATTCTGATATCTTTCCAACACGGGCATTTTTAGACCGATTTGCTAGAATTGCTATAGGCAACAATTTCCCGTCATATACGGAAACTGTAACGGGCAAAGTACTATTCCCTACCATTCTGAGGAAACTGATAAGAGAGATTCAGAAACGGATAGACAGAGAACAACCTCTATCCAATGACTACGAAGGAAGGACTAGAAGAAGGGTAGAAGATGTGGGGCAAGTACTGAAAGGACTAGGAACCGAGTTAGATAAGCCAGAACTAGTATACGCGTGGACACGATTTGTGGGGGTGAGCTGAGGGTGAGTATGAAGAAATATTTAAATATTACAAAAATCATAACTAAAAACGGTGAGAAAAATGGAGTATGTAAAAATCGGTATAGATAAATATACATACGACCTGTTCAGGACAGAGAAGGAAAAATGGAGAAAAAAGACGGGGAGGGTACTAGACAATAGTGATATACTACTAGTCTTAGTACATAGGAGTAGAGCGTTAGAATGCATAGAGAGTGATCAGGGTAAGACGGTGGAAGAATGCAAGAAGGAAACAGCTTTGCAGAATTACTAAGACAGACGATAGAGGACAAGTTCAAAGAACTCTCAAAGCCTATTGAGCAGTTACACTATCTTACAGTTACACAAATTTCTCAGTGCCTTAGAAGGAGTTGGTACCAGCTGAAAAAAGGTGGGTTAGACCTAGCAAGTGAATACGCAGACATGGGGATAGCATTTCATCAATTGGTAGAGGATGCAGTTAAGAATGGCTTATCAAACAGAGAAGAACTAGGCACTTGTTATACAGAAGTAGATATAGTGAAACAGTTTTATAACGTGGAAGTCAGGGGAAGAATAGATACAGTCTGTATAAGCAGAAATGTATACAGAATAATAGAGTTTAAGACAACAAATATGTCAAATGGGTTCAGGGGAATCGAAGAGAGTCACTTAAGGCAGGTAAGTTTTTACTGGCATTTAACTGACAATCAGCCACTCAGAAAAGAATTGTATCTAGTATATACGGACAGAAGAAATGCAGAAGTCAAGGTCATTAATTTAGGATATAACAATATATTGAAACGTACACAGTTACGAAAGAGAGTAAGTTATCTGGTCAGAAGTTTTCAGACTAACAAAGTACCGAAGGCAGAGCCATCAAAAGCTTGTGGATTCTGTCCATACAAGACGGTGTGCAAGGCATGGAAATGATCACGATTCTAAGACGAAAAAATAAAACATATCTGATAGTCAGTTTTAATGGGTTTATGACAGTAACAGACTGTAAAAGTCTGAATAAAGTGCAGAAGGATCTGTTAAGACAGGCATATAGAAAAACGAAGAACGAAACAGACAAAGCATTAATTAATGTCTGTTTGCAGAATCGGTTAAATCAGTAAGTCTTTTTTCTATTTGTTTTAGTTGGTAATCTATTTGCTCATACAGTTTTCTTTCCTTCACTGGTGTAGTTGCAAAAATTAATCTCAGTAACTCTATTTCTTCTTTCTGTATCTCTAGGACAGGCTTGAGATAACTGTCTATCTTATTGTCTATGAATCTTACTATCATTCTGTATATCCTGTACATACTAGTAACTACAGTCACTATCGTAACTAACATTAAATATATATTACTTATCTCCAGTGGCAATAACACTCACCTTACTTGGTAAGTTATTTAGTTCTTCTATGGTATATCCCTTACTCAGTAAGTAGTTTACTATGTAAATTAATGCTTTTATTGTGGTATTAAGCCCTATGTCATTGTCTCTCTGAATATTGCCCTTTATATTTAACAACATATTATACGTCTGTTTATCAAGTCTTATAGATAGTCTATACTCTTTTCTCTCTGGAAATGGTTCTAGTAACTTATTGAGTCCTGGGTGAAAAAGATGAATGTGTATCTTAAACTCTTCAAATGTATGAAACTTCAGTCTGCACGCAGTACATACATATGTCATGACTGCTCAACCTCATAGTTATCTACGATAAACTTGGGCAGTAGACTGAAATACTGCTCAAATAACCTCGGATAGTCTGTTAAAATGAATTTTCGTATCCTTGACAACATGGTAACATCTCTATTATATATTGAGAACAGTCTATATAACTTATTCTGGTAGACTGCAGAGTAAGTAGAACCAAGTTTTACTATTCTTGTGTAACCCAGGTATAAGATACCTGTAGTTCTGACAAGAGAGAGATTGAAGATATGTATCTTATCAAGAATAGTAAGTGGACTGATAACAGTAGCTAATTCTTCTAATGCTCTTACAGCTACATCATAACCTCTGATTGTATAACTTTCTGTCTTTCTGTCTATATAATAAAACTGTTTATCTAGTGGTAGTCTTTCTTTTATCGTCTCGTAAATGTCTAACCCATATGTTTCGTCGAAAGTTACTGCTACAATGCTGTGATTCTGTTTACTTATAGTCTCAGCATACGGAATATGATATTCTAAGCAGAAAGACAGAAAAGCAGAAAATAATTTTTCCAGACTGTCATTTACCCTATGTTCTAAGATACGTTGTCTGAAAGACATGGATAGATATTAGAAGACAGCATATATAACTTATTCTGAAAGACAGGAGAAAAAAATCTATATCACTTTAACTACTGGTTTTATACCCTGAGACCTACTCCACCTAGCAGACCTTTCAGGAAGGATCCAATCACAGGCATGCTGAATATCAGCTTTATGACTATATATGCCCCTATTAAGTCTCCAATGACAGTACTGAACGAGCCTACTCCTTCCAATATTCCAGTTGCTACATCGTAGGCTACAGTTAGTGCCTGATTCGCTAAACTCTGGGCACTGTTTGTGGCTGACATATTTGATCTAAGTACAATGTAGTGAGAAATGTATATATACTTTAGGCTTCTTTTTTTACATGTGATATCAGAATCAATTCAAAACAAACTAAATGAAATCATCACAGAGTATAAGAAGAGAGGGATAGACTTAGGTTTGGTCGTCAATGTTGATGAAGTAAGTCTGTTCTTTGATACATACCAGTATGCAGAGGCAATAAAAAAGAAAGTAATAGAGCTGGTGAGGAGCTCAGGGACAGGAAGAGCAAAAATAGACTTTAAGTCAAACGGCTATGTGATAAAGTTTGCAATACAGAAGGGTCAGTATAACAGAAGAACCATAGAGAAATTGAAGAGTCTGATAGACTACTTACATGAGCAGAAGGTTAGATGTGGGTATCACATTACAGGTGACTTAGTATTTGTCATGTCACTCACTGACTTTCTGAAGAAGATAATCGATGATGTCAAAGAGAAACTAAAAGATGAGAGAGTTAAAATTGATAGTGTCCAGGAGTACACTAAGTATATAGTGGTGATAAAAGTTGAGCAGTAAACAAGTGCAAAAGCTCACGGTCACAGACCCAGAGCTAAGCAAGTATGTTGAATGTATTGACTTATTAGATGAGTGGAAACAGATAATAGACAAAGCAAGAAGAACCATATTTTCACTGGATCCAGACTTTAGAAGAGAAGTATATGCTAATGTCAGTATGCTAATGGGTAATGATAACGATCCTGTAAAACAAGTCATGTATAGATTTGTCCAAGACAAACTAGAAAGTAAAATAGGCAGTAAAAATGAAAAAAGTAGTTTTAACTATATACCTATACCCGATAAAATTGTAAGTTGCATAGATCTACTTAAATCAGCAATTATGTTTGATAAAATATCACAGAAATACGGAGATGTAGATGAGTTAGAAAAAGAAGAAAAAAGCTCTAATAATTCGCAGTAATGAAGTCTGCTATTTTCTGTGCTACCTCTTGGCTTATGCCGGTTCTACTGGAGAATGCTGAGATTGCATTATTGATATACTCTGCAATCATGTCACTAGAAGCACCGCCACTCCTCATCTTCAGATAGCTCTTCAATAGTCTTTCAGCAAATGCTATATACATACCCCATTTTATGTTTGATATCCCACTAGCTTTACATATCTCTTTTACTGCTACTCTGAGTTTGTGGTATGGCATGAATCCAGTCTCCCATTGTGCTGTCTGATTTGTCGTTACAGCCTCTGCCATCTCTGGAGGAACTATTCCGCCTATCGACCTGTAGATATACTGTTTGTACTTATACCTGTCTTTCGAATCTTGCCTGTATTGCTTATTCACCATTAGCTACCACCTCCCATTACAATAGGTACAACCGTATTATAAATTGTATCTAATACTGTGACATCCAGTCCATATACATCACCATACTTCGATTCTAAATCTGTCTTTGAAGCTTCATTTGCACTTGCAGGGTCTGGTGAACTGTTCTTATTCTTCCAGACTTGATGGGCAAGTTCTTCTGCAAAAGCTATGTAGCCTATATAGTCCTCTGTTGCTACCTTATTAGTCTTTAACACATCCAAGGTTTCACTTCTGACTTTCGACATCATATCATTATACTGTTTCCATTCTGCTGTAATTGATTCGGTCACAGATTTTGCCATATCTTCTGGTATTAGACCTCCTAAATTCCTCCACAGATAGAGTTTTGTCATATATCTATCTGTAGAGTCCTGTCTAAGCTTCCTGTTTAACTTTGCCATGGTTCCTCTATGTGATGTTGGCAGACTGGATATTATATTTGTTTCGGAATACAGTGTTCATATATCGTGATCAGTATCCATATTTTCAGACTTATAGACTTTCATCTAAGCTGAAGATTAGACGTAACCTATATTAGACCGTATAATACAGACTTAATTTGGTCATCATGTTAGAGATATATTCGTCTTGTAGAGGATGCAGTTATGACTATCTGTCATCACTATATGAACAGTACTTCAGAAAATATGGGATTGAGTCAAAATATATAGGCGTACTGGTAAGACCAACAGATTCTAAAAAATTCTTGTTAGATGATATTCTTCACGGTGCTTTTCAGTTAGCAAGACAGAGAAAGACAGTAGACTTTTTCAGAGGAGACAGTGTACTATACCCGTGGTCTGACTTTCATATAGACAGTATACTTATAGTTCCGAGTAACTGGAACGCAGAGCAGTATGGTAAATATTTCAGAAAAACGTATGTCTTACCTCACTTTGTAAATGATGATGCAGTAGAGATGGTAGTAAGAAGTGAAGAAAGACTGAAAGAAGAGAAACTTAAGAGTATAAGATATCAGTTCCTTACAATAGGGCATAACAATGACTTTGACAGAAAGGGAATAGTTTTGGCGAAAAGACTTATGGAAAGACTAGGTATATCTAATAAATTGTTCTGCTATAGTAATGAGCCATTCTGTAATAAAGAATATCGACTATCAGAAGTAAGTAAATACAGAGAATACTATAAAGCTAGATTTTATGTGAGTCTGTCTTATTCAGAGAGTTTCGGTGTAACTCCATTTGAGGCAATATCAGTTGGCACACCGATAGTCTATCCTAACTGTCACGCATATGCCGAGTATTTTAAAGGTGAAATCGGAATACCGATAAACTGTCAGGGTCATACCGTGATGAAAATTGCAGACAAGGACTATAATATCTGGTACTTCGATATTGATGAGGCAAAAGAAATGATACAGTATGCTGACTCGATGTCAGATGAGGAATATATAGACATGTCAATAAAAACATACGAATTTGCACAACAGTTCTACGCTAGGAATGTAGTACCAGAGTTAGTAAAAATACTGAAAAGTTAGTGATTCTCAAACACAAGGACTAGGTCTAAATGGCTCTCCATGCAGTAGTTATACAGTAACATAAATGCCTCATTGAACGTGTAACTAGTCCCCTTATCAACCGCAACCATAGGTGGTCTTTTCATTTTAACTATAAGTCTGTTTTCTTCTGTAATTACTTCTGTTTCGGTAAGTATACTTAGATACTGTTTTATGGCTTCAATACCAGTAGCTACAAGTTTCCAGCCTTGATTTTCTAGTGGTCTCAGTTTTGCTTTTTTCCCTCTTACAGTCTCAACTTTGTACCATGAACCGTTTAGAAACACTTCCTGTCCTATTCGTACTGAATCTCCTACAGGTAGTTCTACAGTCTTATACTTTACTTCTGTAAGTTGGGTTCTTGTAAGCATTAGTCTTTGTGTCTGTTCATTTTTGTACAGTCTGAACTCCTCTAGCAATTAGAGTCACCTCTTTCTCATTGTACATGACTAGAAACTTATCTCTAGCTTTTCTGGTTACTATATTGATAAAACTAGACAATGGCAATTCGCAATGGTAGAAGTCAGAACATATTGCACCTAACTGTTTCCAGTCAGCTAACTTTACCTTTTCAGAAGACAGATATATCATAGACCCTTTTCGTTCAGCATGTACATTGAGTTTTTCGAGTGTAGAAAACATAGAGTCAAGAAACTCATCAATTGGGATGACTATCTTATTTTTGTCTACAATCATACTTATATCCCAGTATAACAGAAATAAAAACATGTCAGCACAGACACAATGTGACCTAACGTCCTATAACGCAATGTATTACCTCCAGACAGGAGATTTACAGATAGCGGTTTCTGGGTTTGTGTCGCCAAACTCGTCATTTCAGTACTCTGGAAACAAGTTTCAGCAACTATTATCCTCCCTAGGCTTAATAATAATCTGGGTATATAATGTGAACGGACAAATACACATCTACACTATAGGATGGCAACCAGTTTTCTATTCATTGCAGAATGCATGCAGAGCAAATATTTATTTTAGACTGTGGACATTAGTACAGATTCAAGGTGCATGGCTAGCATCAGAGATAATGAATATACCAGTGGTGCTGAAGAATACAGGAGGTCAGTTTGTAGGGACATTCATACCTCTCCACTTGTTGGGGTTTGCAATAGCTAATTTTCCTTCATTTTCGAGTGGGTCTCAAAGTTATACTAACATGTTAGCCTCACAAAGTAATGGAGCGATATCAATAGCCCCAACAGTCCCCACTGGAATATTTCCGTCAATACAGAAAACAGTACCTTACTTTATAACACTAGGGTTCGAAGAAAAAACAGGTAACTATACTTTAACACAACCAGGTTCTAATAATATCACTGTTACACTAAACGTGCCTGTAGAAAATGGTATACCATCAGAAGTACTTGTAAACATACAGATCTTATTATATGTTGGACAGTATTCAAGTTACTCTAACATACTTGGACAGAATGGGCTTTCAAGTGTAGGTGCAGGAGTAAATGCGAATGTGCCTGTTATGGCGATAGTGTACTTTGATACTCAGCAATACATTCAACAGAATATAGTGAGTCAGTTGAATATTACAATACAGTTATACGCATTAATCTGGGTAGGGATATCTACTGCGAACTTTGTAATATTACCCGAAATAACTCAAATTCTACAGATGTCCACTATAACTCTACCTCCGCAATCAACTCCCGTTCAAGTATATCCAACTCCAACAGTAGCCATTCCCAGGGTACTAAGCCTCATAACATATGCTGGTGTACCATACATTTACAATCAGTATTTTCCGAGTTCATTTAATAACAGCCCTTCACTAGCAACAGAAAATGGTGTTTCGCTAGTTGCATATCCTACGATATCACAAATGACGCCCATATCTGAATCCAATGTTGCATTTTTACTGTCGAATCAAAATGCAGATTTCGCAGATTTACTGTCACTAAACTTTGGATTACTTAACTTAACACCACAACAGAAGATAAGTCTCGCAAATCAGTACTCATATATGACAGTCCAGTGCCAACAGAAAATAATATTAAGAGACCAATATGAACAGTGTATACAAAATGCTAATAATAATCTCAACAACTATAGATCAACATCGTTATCCACTGTAATCTCAAATTTACCGATAGATGAAATCTTAACCATCGTAGGTGGAGTAGTACTACTGTTAGTCGGTACATTATCGTTATTTGCAACAGGTGGTGCATCTGCACCAATTAGCGTAGGACTTGATGTCGCAGGTGCAGATGCATTAGGACAGTTACTTCTATATAATAGGGTTGTAACTCTACCATTTCTGCAACAAAACGGTCTAACTAATACACTTGTGCAAACTACAGTTAGTGATAATTATCAAAGCGAAAATAGTGAGATAAATACAAATGAGGACAACTCTGCCAAAGTTATTACCTTCATCAACAATAACCAGCCTTTTACTGTAAGTATAGAAGGAATTGACATAACAGGGACTGTAACAATACAGAACAACATAGCAGATTTCAAATTAACAATAACACTGCCATCAGGAAATCAGATACCTATTACAGTGCCAACTGGGGTGATAAATGATTATACTGATGACCAAGGATACACAATATATGAGCAACAAAATCAGCCTGTCAGACTGAAATACTCAGGAGGTCAGGTAATATACAACCTCATTAGTTCCGTGGCAAAGAAGTTAGATGGATTCTTCTCGCTATTGAAAAGACTACTGACATATATAGGCATAGCACTACTATCTGTAATCTCTTCTATTCTGATAAACATATTCTTATTTATGCCATTAGTTACGGATATATTAACATCAATAATTCAGTCTGGACAAGGAATAGGAAGTGGTGGTCAGGTAACCTTCACAGGACAAACAAGTAATACAGTGTTAGGAACCGCATTAAACAACATATCGGCAACATTTGGTCAAATACCGCAAATACTAGAGGAAATACCTGTGGCATTAGCTTCTGCATACTTAATAACAGACTTACTGACAGACTTCTTCGGTGATATGTGGAGAGG
>Ga0208662_100588_pt1 | contig 13070 bp, 18 predicted proteins | sample OSPB_host_MetaG_FD_187136 | JGI IMG/M metagenome (GOLD analysis project Ga0208662, IMG submission 187136) | Hot spring microbial mat communities from Yellowstone National Park, Wyoming, USA - OSPB_host_MetaG (SPAdes) (version 2) | ecosystem: Environmental > Aquatic > Thermal springs > Hot... | reverse complement strand
TGGTAAGTAGCATCACCCAAGAAGTACTTACCACAATCCCTACACAAAAACTTCTGCCTACCCAAAGGCCTACCACACTTAACAACATGATGACTACCACAAGAGGGACAAGAAACGTCTTGCCTAAATACAGGCTTCCTACCCATAAGTAATACTCGTTATACAAATAGCTCAACGACGACACTATCCGTATCACTATCAGTTTATTTACCCTTTAACAAATTTATAGATATGAAGCTGTTAGAGGTCACACGAGATGAAATAAAAGGTAAAATAGGGCTATTGCCAATAGGGAGCATTGAACAGCATGGTCCTCACTTACCCATGGGTACTGACTCAATAATAGCTGAATGGGTTTCTTCTAGGGTTGAGGAAAGGCTAAAAGATGAGGTAGTTCTATTCCCTCCAATCTATTATGGTTGTTCAAAAGAGCATACTGGCTTCCCATATCTGGGAGTAGGTTATGTAACTATGATTAACTTTTTAATAGATTTAATGAAAAGTGCAGAAAGGTCAGGTTTAAGTGCAGTAGTAATTATTAACGCTCATGGTGGTAATGAGAGCGTTTTAGATATTGTAAGGAGGGAAATTAACATGGATTTAACCAGTTGTTTTAAAGTATTCGTGTTTAGCCTGGTGGGTAAATACGCGATTGAGGAAGTTAAGGACTATCATGCTGGATCTATTGAAACCTCAAAGATTGCATATATAAATAAGGACTTAGTGAGGGAATGGAAGTTAGGGGAAGTTAAAGATTTTACAGTAAAGAATGGTGTTTTTAAGATTATACCTACTTCAATAGCTAATCCATATGGAATAATAAACTTAAGCGGTAAAGTTAAGATTGACGTAGAGTCTGGTAGAAAATTGCTTGAAGCTGCAGTTGAAGACTTGACAAGATTTATAACTGGAGAAGTAAAAGATTTTATAAATTCCTGTTCAAGAAACTGATTACAAAATCAATTTTATTTATACAATTAGCTTATCTCGAATTGAAATATTTTTATATGTTATTATTTTTATACATTTAGTTTCTTTAATGCAACATATTTATCAAGGGTTTGAGAAGGGATTTTAAAAGCTATTGAGAAAAGAAATATAGATTAACTTTCATTTTACAGTCTTAACATATAAGATCTGAAATAAAAAAGCTAGTAATATTTCACAAATGATTTGCGAGTTTCGAATCTTAATCATGGATTTATTAACGGCATTAAACTATCATCCTCTTGGACTATAGTCTAACAAGGATAAAACTAACTAAAGATAGTTAATCATATGCAGAGAAAAGTAGTCAAGTTGCAAAGGAAAATAGGAAGGTGTGGCTACTCCCCCTCATGGGGAGAATAAGACGTAGGGGGAGGGTAGAAATGTTATCTAAATACAATATTTTTCTTGAAGATTACAAAATATTATTTAATACACTTACTGGGTACATTATAAAACTAAATGATAATGAGCTAGAAAAATTAAAGAGAGGGATAGTGCCAGAAGAATTAAAAGATATAATAGAGGAAGGGTTTTCAGCAACGTTTGATGAGTTTGTTCAAACCTTTAAGAAAAACGTGTTAGAACCTACTTTAGTTTTAACATATCGATGTAACTTTGATTGTGTTTATTGTTTTCAAAAGGCTTTCAGAGATAATTCATCAGTGAGCGATAAAGTTGTTAATGGTTTTATAAAATATATTAGAAACCATGAAAATGGTCGAAAAGTAAGGGTAACATTTTTCGGAGGCGAGCCTTTACTAGAAATGCAAAGAATTAAAGAAATTTCTATGAAATTATCTGATTTAAAATACTCCTTTAGCGTAGTAACTAATGGTTCACTTCTCACTAAACACATTGTTAATGAACTTAAAAGTTTAGGGCTTTCCCATGTTCAAGTAACTTTAGATGGGCCAAGAGAAGTTCATGACAAAAGAAGGTATTTCGTAGGCGGAAGGGGTTCTTATGATATTATATTAAAAAACTTGAGGGATATCCAAGATGATGTAAATATAGTCCTCAGAGTGAACATAGATGTAAATAATATAACTTCTTTTAGAGAGCTCTTAAGAGACTTGAAACAAAATGGAATAACTAAAGTTAGGTTAGATCCGCATTTGGTTCACGAAAACGTTTTCAGAAATGAATATTGGGATTATATCTTACCTAAGGACAAAGAAGGGGAGATTCTAGTTAAAGTTTGGGAAATAGCAAAGGAAGAGGGTTTCGGAATTCCTCAAGATGTATTTAGACTAGGTTTATGTGTAGTGCATTTTGATGAGGATATAGTTGTAGATCCAAGGGGAAGAGTTTACCCTTGTTGGGCTTTTACTGGAAATCCTCTTTACGTAAAGGGTTATTTAACGGAAAATGGGGAGGTAATATTTTATAATAAAAAGCTTTCTGGCCAACATGTTTTAAATTTATGGAAGAAATGTACTGATTGCCAATACATGCCCTTATGCCTTGGTGGTTGTAGGTTCTTTTCGGTTTTGAACGGGAAAGGGTTTGATGGTATTGATTGTAGGAAAAAGGTTTACGAAGACTTAATGAAACTACTAAAATATTTCATTTAACAAGTTAAGTGGAGACTTAACGTTAAAGATTGTTAATATCAATCTTCATTAGACTTTTCTTATAAATGTTTTTAGAGACTTTTGTTAATCTCTCTAACGAGATGTGCGATTATAAATTAGTAATAACAGAACGGCCTATAAAAGAAAATGAAAAGGTAATTTTAGTAAATAAAACAGTATTTAATAAATTAATATCCGATATGTACGTGAAAGTTCTAACTAATACTAATTGGGAAAAGGTCGGCTATAGCAAAAGTTATTACTACTATATTCTAGATCATATAAAGAAATTAGGCTTAATAGAAGACAATGCTTTATCCTTTAAGTTAATTATTCCTTTTATAAAAGAAGAAAAAGGGCTAAAACTTGACGAAAGTATAATTTATCTTAATGGGAAGCAGATACTAATGATAGATACTTCTTCAAACAAATATTCTTGCCAATCTTGTCCCGTATTCGCTGAATGCGTTTACGGATTAAAGAGAGTTTCAATGTCTACCAAAATAAAAATAAAAAGGGTTACAAATGAAATTGAAGCTAGAAAAGAAAAATTACCATTAAAATTATGGCATTTATTAATTAGTAACATTATATCTTTGGTGCTTTTCAATTTAGATTCGATTTATATTATTAAAGATTAAGTGATTTGATCGGGGACTTCTTTGAATCAAATTTATATTCAATCATCAAGCCCTTTGACTTCACCAGAGTCACGGGAAAACAGATCAACTAGTTGTCCTTATACTCTCATGATCGAGTGTGGGGACTTTACCCTCACGTGTTGGTCATGGAACTCTAACGATACGGGCTCACATCTCTGCAATCACTCCCACTCATATCGGTGTGGAGGTCGTCCTTAATTAAGAAAAGTTTGTTATAAACTAAGTAAAAAGATTTCTATTAACGTGAAAAAGGATTTTAGCCATCAGCGTGGTAACCCAACGGAGTGTTGTTTGTTGAAGATATATACACATCTTGTTATATTCAATCCTCACCTATCTGGCGTAGTTGTACCAATTCTTTCCATTAAAACTTTACGTTTATCGGAAACTATTAGTAAAGGTTTGTTTAAAATTGTAGTCCCTAATTAATCATTAAATTTTTAGCCACCATTTTATTATTTTCTCGGCATTCCTCTTGAACTCTTCCTCGTTTTCTCTAACCCTTTCAACCAACTCCTTATCGCCTTTATATTCCTCAACCCAGCTTTTAACCATTTTACTATCAACCTCTAAATGGAATTGTAATCCTAGGACTTTTCCCGCTCTAAAAGCCTGAAAGTATTTATTACTATAAGCTAAAAGATTCGAACCATTAGGTAAAGTAAACGTGTCGCCGTGCCATTGAAATACCTTAATTTTCTCCCCTAATAACTCCTTAAATTCTGAAAGATTATAAATTTCATAAACTCCTATTTCAGTACCGAAAGTCCCCGGTTTAACTTCACCACCCAATGAGGCAGAGATTAGCTGAGATCCTAAACAAACTCCAAAAACCCTCTTTCCCTCTTTATACGCTTTTCTAACTAGTTCCATTTCAATCTTTAAAAACGGGTATTTATCAGCCTCATAAACCCCCATAGGCCCTCCCATAATTACTAGAGCGTCAAAATCCTCATTACCCTTTAACTTTAAGGCATCTACTTCGTTTACCTTAAAACCCTCATTTTCTAAGACATCTTTTATATAACCTATCCCCTCAATAGGATAGTTCCTTATACCCAAAACTTTCATAGTTAAACAATTCACTTATCATTTCAAATACTTTTTGACGGGATAGGTTTGAAAGTGTTCAATTATCATATTAAACTAACTTGATGTTTTTCCAGTGTTAAATCTTTAAATAAATTCACGTACTATCTTTTATTATGAGAGAGGTACTTGAGAAAAATGGGGTTAACATATTAAGGTTTACTTGGGTTGGACTGGACGGTATGATAAGGTCTAAGGGGGCTTATATTGAGACTGTTGACGAACTAGTAAAGACTGGGATAGGATTAACAATGGCTATGATGAGCTTTACCCCAATGGATTATATATCGCCTTATGGGTCTTTTGGGCCTGAGGCAGAAGACGTCTTCTTAACCCCAGATTTATCCTCGTTAGCCATCTTCCCTCCATCTGCAATGGTTATTTGCGACTTATATAAAAGAGGAAAACCCTGGGAATACGATCCTAGAAGTACTTTAAAGAAAGTTTTACAGAAATATTCTGAATATTCTTTCAAGTCTTCTTTTGAAATTGAATTCTATTTGGTAAAGGATAGAAAACCGTTTGATGATGCGAGGTGCTTTGATTCCAAAGCGTATTATACGAATCAAATAATCCCGGAAATCGCAAGACTTACTAGGCAAAACAACATAGTCCCATTACGTGTAATTAAAGAATATGGGCCCGGGCAATACGAGTTTGATATACTTCATAAAGACGCGTTAAGGAGTGCTGACGAGGTTATAATATTCAAAGAAATTGCAAGACAAACCGCTATGAAATATGGTGCTGAGGTAAACTTCATGCCTAAACCTTTTAACAAAATGGCTGGTTCTGGTTTGCATTTGAATTTCAGTATATGGAAAGGTGGGGAAAACTTATTTTATAACCCTAATGATGAGCTCGGTCTAAGTGATTTAGCTTATAGTTTCATTGCGGGTGTAATTGAGCATGCGAAGGCCCTAGCAGCAATTGCAGCCCCAACAGTTAATTCTTACAAAAGATTAGTTCCAGGATCGTGGGCCCCAACGAAGATTACTTACGGTTATAACAATAAATCTGCAATGTTGAGAATACCTACACCTTATCCCGGTATGGCTAAAAGCGATAGAAGGATCGAATATAGAGTTCCAGATCCTACAACTAATCCCTACCTCTTGCTTGCAGCGTTTATTGAGGCCGGGATGGATGGGATTGAAAGGGGGTTAAAACCACCATCACCAGTTAACGAAAACGCTTATTATAAGAAAGACATAGAAGATATCCCAAGAAACCTAAGGGAGGCTCTAAACGAGTTAAAGAAAGATACCAGGCTTATAGAGAGGGTAGGTAAACAGATAATTGAGGAGTTCATAAAGGTTAAGATGGCTGAGGTTGAGGAATACGAATCTTATGTAACCGATTGGGAATACGAGGTTTATAAAGGAGTTTAAGAAAGTCTTTTATCGGTGATCTTATGATAATAGATGACCACGCTCACTGGTTTTCTGCAAAGCCTTTAAATGAAAAGGAGTTCATAATGGCCTCAGCGGAAAGTTGGCTTGAAAGTGAAATTAGTGCTGATGTAGTTGCTATGAACAAGCTAAGGCCTTTCTATCTATTTCTCTCAAAAGAAATGAAGAAGCTGGTAGGAGATAACTTTATAGAGGAGAGGAATAGGATGATTAGAGACGATCCAATAAACTACATTAAGTTTCTTTTTCAAGACGCTGGAATATGTTGCATGGTGATAGACGAGGGTTTTGGTAAGAAAGAGATGGACATACCGGTTAAGTACAAACTCTTGTTCAGAATAGAGAGTATTATAAATGACAACCTTTTCTCCTTACCATTTGATAAAGCTTTGGAATACTTTGAAGAGACTCTAAAGGAAAAGATAAAGAGCGGTTATGCTGGCTTTAAGTCAATTATAGCTTATAGGACTGGATTAAAGGTGAGTTGTAACGAAGAGTTAGCAAAGAAGGACTTCACATCAGATGAAAAGGACTGGTTCGGTAAGAAGGCTAAGGGGTTTAGAGACTTCCTACTGTGTAAAACCCTTGAAATAGCTAAGGAGCTTGGCGTGCCGGTTCAAATTCATACTGGGGCTGGCGATAGGGATATAAAGTTTGAATTATCAAGACCATCATACTTAACAGATTTGGTTAGGAAATATGAAGGGAAGGTAGTTTTTGTTCACGCTGGTTATCCATATCATAGGGAAACAGCGTGGATGAGTTATATATTCCCTTCGGTTTATTTGGACGTGTCCCAAACGATCCCATTTGCACCTCTATCCGCTTTTAACATCCTGAAGGAGATTTACGAGGTTGCGCCTCTGAATAAGGTGATGTATGGTTCAGATGTGTTTAATATTCCGGAAATAGCCTGGCTTGGGGCTAAATTAGCTAAAAGGGCTTTTTCAACTTTAAGGGATACACTGCTCCAACTAGGCCTATTTGAAGAAAGGGATATAAGGGAGATGGAGGAGAGGTTCTTTTATACTAATGCTTATTACTTATACGGGTTTGATAAATAATTATAATTTTTGTTCTTATAATCAACTTTTTATTCGCATAGCCTACTAATTCAAAATCTTTAATTTTCTTAATTTCTTCGCTATCCTTAAAGTTTAACAAGAGTATTGATGCTCATATAGATCAAGGAGATGAGCCTACCAGATTTGCAGAGTATTTGTTAGGTTTAAAAAAAATACCCGCGTTTCGCTCTCTCATTTAACCTCAATTCATTCTGATAATGATGAATACGTTTTAAGGTTAATTAGACTTATAAAGAATAAGGAATGCTAGCGTAATTAGTTCACCGTTAACTACAGTATTTCTTAACGGTAGGTTTGATAAATACCCAAAAAGAAGGGGTTTAACTAGGATTAAACAGTTGTTAAAGGAAGGGATTAACGTAACCCTGGGGCATGATGACTTTCAAAACCCCTTTTTCCCTTTCGGTTATGGTGATATTATTCAAGCTTTATGGTTAGCGATATTAATGGAGCAAGCCAGTTTGAAGGAGTCAGAGGATTGGATTAATTTAATAACTAAGAACTCAGAAACAGAGTGGTATTTATCAACTATGAATAAGCCCTCACAAGATTTGGTAATCCTTGACTCTAAGAGTTTAAGAGAGCAGTTCTCTACACTATCACCACGATTTATGGTCATTAGGACTGGGAAAATTATAGCTTATAGTAATAGAAGTGGTGAAGTTATATTAAACGGGAATAAAATAAACCCTTACTCTCTTATTGAGTTTTAACCTCCTCTTGCTTTTTAGGTATAATAGTTTGTTGTACGGGCTTTATCTCATCTTCTATTATGCTTCCTAAATAGAGCACTGACTGCAAAATTGCAGAAAAATAGCTCTTTAAGTCACTGTTTGATGAATATATAGCACCCTCCAAGGTAGCAACAGCGTTCATGACTTTTTCGTCACTGAAAGCCCTTAAGTCTTCCCTTAACATCTCTAGGTTTCTAACCAAATATTTTCTTATATCCTCATTAACTCCTAGGTGTATTCAAGAAAAGCTGGGGAATTAACTGTTTTAACTTTAATCATAAGTTAAAATTGTTTACAAACTAGCATAAAAACCTAGCAAACTCTGTCTCAAAAATTTTCAGTTATTCATATGTTAATTAGAAGTGATTTTGAAAAATGTATACAAGTAGTGGGGTTTGAATTTAAAAAGTTTCTTAATGATGATGGCATTATGTCCTAAATGAGAGGTCGCTGAGATAAAAATTTTCTATTAGCTAAAGAGTCCTCTGAGTTTAAAATAACTTCCTTTACTTTTTCATTCCCCTTTAAATAATCAATAATTGCTGAGCTTTCTATTAATACTTTCATCACTCCTCTTCCTCATTTCCTTAATTTCCCTCTCCAGTTCTTCAGCCTCCTCTTTACTTAATATGCCAAAATATTTCTCCAACTTTTTCCTCCTCAAACTTAACGATTTTACTGTATCAGAACCCCTATTATCTCTTGTCATACTTTTCATTCCGTATGTACTTATAAATAAACTTTGTTATGTTATTCAAATCAAAACATAAATGGCAAAATTTTAAAGATGGGAATATAAACTATATTTATGGGATACATTGTTACAATTGATGAGAGAGGAAGGATTGTTATACCAAAGGAGATTAGGGATAAGTTAAATCTGAAGGAGGGGAGAAAGGTGGAAATTACATTAGACGAAAACGGTAGAATTATCATTAATACTAAGAGGATAAGCGTTGAAGATATTTACGGGATAGCTGGAAAAGAGAGCGTTAATATTGAAGAAATAGAAGAGGCTTTAAGCTTTGAAAATAATGATTGACTCAAATGTGTTTATTTACGTACTTTTTGCTGATCCCTTATATGGTGAAAGGGCTAAGAAGCTACTTCAGATTGCTGAAAATGAGGATGCTTACACTTCAACTCTGGTAATCTCACAAGTTCTAGCCCATTTAAATAGGAGAAAAAGAACTGACGTAATTCCTATTTTCGTGAATTATATTCAGCAATCTGGAATAAGAGTTGTGGAAACTAACTGGGAAGACATAATTAATGGTTTGAAATTTTTACAAATTCGAGGGCTGAGTTACGAGCTTTGGGATGACGCAATAATCCTTTATCAAATGAAGAGACTTGGAATCGATGTTATTTATTCTAACGATAAGGATTTTGACTTGCTTCAAATAAGAAGAGAATTCTAATTAGGACAAATTCATGCCTAATAAGAGATAAGGAAATAGGCTGGAATTATTTCAAATTTAAGGAATGTAATATTTACAATCTCAATTAAGTGTATCTTTAGTTAAGCGGTGGGTTCAGTAAGTTTGTATTATCTCTTTACTAGACTGTTATATTAGTTAATTTTTAAATCTTATAGAACTAGTTTATTATATGAAATTGACGAGAATATTCTCCTTTAAGAACAATTTCTTATCCACTATCATCATATCATTTTTGACCATTTCAGCTGTCAGTTTAGCCATTTACAATCTCTTCCTATCACAATTAGTTATTACCTTACCAGTAATGGTATAGTTGAGTACTTTAAAACACTCCTCGACCCATCATTCATTATTAAAGTTTTAGTTAATAATGAACAAAATCCAAACGTTATAATTACAGTATTTATTAACCTACCCCACAGCATTAAATTCTTTAATAGCGTAATGGGTGATGAGATGGAAATCCCATTCACACAATTAACACCATCTACCTTGGAAAGGTAGGAATGTTAACACATCACTACTTGTAATCGCAACTTACCTAAACGGTAGTAACGTTTATTTCAGCACTGAGGAAATTGATTACAACCCAAGTTGAGTATTTAACGATGAAAACATTCAAATTGTTGGAATTTTAAACATAATACCTAAAACAATTCACGTAAACTATACTAAAATTCAAACAGTATACGAAAGCTTAACTAATAAAATATACTCATTATTCAACCACCCAATACCCTACCCGGGAGATAAGGAAGTGATTTTGAAAGTTCAAGATTCCAATCTTAGGTCATTCTAAGTACTTTTCGGTCTCCCTGCCCAAAATGAAGAGGTTTCTCATCGTTGGTTTGAATGTTTTTGCGATTGTGAGAATAATAGACAGTTATTACAGTAGTTAATCTTAATGGGGTTTCTAACCCTCTTGACTGCCCACCAGATGTAGTCCCTAATCGATAGGAACCGTTTGTCCCTACACTTTCATTTCATTCATTTTATCTTCATTCATGATCGAGTGTAGGGACTTAGCCCTCAACCACCTTTTGGGTGGGTCATGGGACTCCAACTGCACGGGACTCACATCTCTGCAATCACTCCCACCCTTTTGCCCACATCGGTGTGAGAGATCATTATTTATCAGCAAAAATTCGTTATAAACGACGTAAAAAATTTCTATCAACGTGAAAAAGGATTCAGCCCTCACTCTCTCATTATGGGGAGAGAGTCGGCAATTCTTCTAACACCCGTTAGTACTAGCAATGGTCTGTGAATGTTCTCTTTTATTACTTCTATCTATTTTTCCTTATCGAAGTCCCTCCCTCCTAGTTATAGGCCTTTCGTCAAATAACAACTTCTGCCCCGAAGTTATCAAAAGCAAAGATTTAAACCTACAAACGCTTATATGCTCATGGTTTGGAAAAGAACTATTTCCGCAAAAGCACTTGAAAAGGCAAAGAGTGCCGCTGTAAAAATAGAAGATAAAGTGATTTTTATAGCAAATATAAACGGAAAACTATACGCTATGGATGCCGTGTGTAGCCACGCTAGGTGCATTCTAGGTTTTTTAGATGAGGAGAAGTTAACTGTGAAATGTCCTTGCCATCATGCTGTTTTTAATTTAAATGGTAATATGTTAGAACCGCCTTATGTTGCACCAGATGCTCCGAAAGAGAAGATGGGTCTGAAAGTCTATCAGATAAGGGATAATAATGGCTGGATAGAGGTTGACATTTGAATAATGTTTACCCTCTAAAATTTTTAATTTTTTAACTACTCTGAAAAACAGTAATGAAGCTTACGGTGCTTTTTTATAAAAGTTTATGAAAAGTAAAATGACAGATTATGGCTTAAAAGTGAACAATTTGTATTTAAATAGTATATACCGCCTAGGAACGCAATATTTATATATTGTGCATGTTTTAAAACTATTATGGGCTTATTTAGAAGAAAACAACCAGATGGAGTTAGTGGTGGAAAGCAAATTAAAGTACTTTTCACATCAGATCTCCACGCATCAGATGTGGTATTCAAGAAATTCCTTAACGCGGGTAAAATGTTTAAAGTAGATGTAATGATAATAGGCGGTGATTTAGCGGGGAAAGCATTTTATAGACTTAGGAGAAGGAAAGTATGAGATTAACGGTGAGGTTGTAGAAAGGGAAGGGCTACAAGTTATAACGCAAAGAATAAGAAACGAGGGAAATTATTACGTTATTACGGATAAGAAGGGCTATGAGGAATTAGTGAATGACAAGAGTAAATTAGATGGGGCGTTTAGGCAAGCTATAATAGAGAGGCTTAGGGAGTGGATAAAGATCGCGGAAGAGAGGTATGCTGGGACTAATATTCCGATATATGTGAACTTAGGTAATGACGACCCCCTTTATCTTTTCGATATAATCGATGAGAGTAATGTTATGAAGAGGACAGAGGGTTTTATAATACCCATTGGAGACTACGAGATGATCTCGTTCGGTTACGTTAACCCTACACCATGGAACACCTATAGGGAGATGAGTGAAGAAGAACTTTACTCGAATTTAAAGACTATGATGGAAAAGGTTAAGGATCCCAGTAAGATAATTCTGAATTTACACGCCCCACCTTTCGGTACTAATTTGGATAATGCCCCGTTATTAGATAAAAACTTAAAGCCCGTAGTGAGGGGAGGGGAGATAGTGATGACTCACGTTGGTTCTAAGGCTATTAGGCAAATTATTGAAGAGTATAAACCAATGTTGGGACTTCACGGTCATATCCATGAATCAAGGGCATTTGATAAGGTTGCTGGTACTCTAGTCCTTAACCCTGGTAGTGAATATAATTCTGGCATCTTCCACGGTATTTATATTGTTCTCGAAAATGGAAAAGTAAAAACGCATCAGCTTATAACTGGATGAAAAGGACTTTTATTTCTCGTGCACCTAGACTGAGTGAGTGAAATTTTCTCCCCCTTTAAAAACTGTTTGACTAGTATTGTGTTGTTTATAAAATAAAACATTGTAAACTTAACTTGAGTGAAGATATAATACTATACCGGTAATTATTAGACATATTCTTTTTACCATTTTGCGTATTTTAGCCATTTTCCGTTGAATGTTAGTAGCATTCTTTCATTTCCTTTCTCATCTGTAGTTTTTCCCACATCTATTGTGACATCTATCATACTCATTATCCCATCACCGGACATTTCATGTGCTACATCTTTTATTACTGGACCGTAGAGTAGTACTGCCGTTGACAACAGTTTTCCATAAGCCGTGAATTTTATATCATTTGATATCATTTAACATTCCTAATCCCTTTAAGGCTATTAAGTAAGCAGAGGCTGTATGCCTATCAAAACCCTTCTCCCTCATCACCCTATCGTGACCCTCAGAATTTGTAGTACCCTTAGGGTTAACTAACACAACGTTAAAACCCAACCTAAGTGCTTTAATAACGCCATGAGTTAACATTTGCCTCTTAGCAAAACGCGAAACTTTCCTATTACCACTCTTACTCCTAGTGAACCTCCTATTCTTAACTAGGAACAAGTCCTCAAAAGCAACGTAATCAGCACCAACCCTTGATAGGAAATTGAGGGACTCTGATAGAGCATTCAAACGCAAAGCCATAGCTTTCCCTTTAGGAAAACCCGGTCTAGTAACATCCGAATACCACCACGTCTCATTAGCAATAATTTCACCATCCTCGCTAACCACAACAACGTTTAGTCTATCACTATTTAAATCAAAACCGGCAAACAAACCGTAACCGTTAGGTTTTGGTGAAGAGAAGTACTTTAGATAAAGCCAAAGTGGGATTTGGAGGTGGATCATAGGGTAATCCTTGAAACTTACTACAGCACCATAACCCTCCTCCTTCCTTCGAGATAACTCCTCTAGCTCAGAAAGTAATGATAAGTACTTTTTGCCGAAGTACGCCTTCCCGTGAACCCACTTACCCCAAGGATCCTTAACCTTAATTAAAACGTGGTCTTCCAAAACGTGAAACTTAATATTTCTGTTCCCTTTATCGCTTTTATTCCCCCTACTACCGAACCAGAACCTCCTTATCCTTGCGTGTATTATCTCACCCATTTC
>Ga0208662_100585_pt1 | contig 13132 bp, 14 predicted proteins | sample OSPB_host_MetaG_FD_187136 | JGI IMG/M metagenome (GOLD analysis project Ga0208662, IMG submission 187136) | Hot spring microbial mat communities from Yellowstone National Park, Wyoming, USA - OSPB_host_MetaG (SPAdes) (version 2) | ecosystem: Environmental > Aquatic > Thermal springs > Hot... | reverse complement strand
CCCGTCATTGTCCATGTTACTTGCCAGCCTGCGCTGTATGGGTCGTTGACTGACGCTAGTACTGGGCAGTTCGAGATGCCGAATGTTGCTTGGTTGAATGTTACTGTCTCCCAGCCGTGGACTGGTGCTACAACGCACACGCTTGGATCCAACGCCGAGCATACCCTAACAGCCACTGGCAGTTGGTTGACTTCGCCGCACCACCACTCATTATGCATTAGCTTCGTGTTGCTCGTTGAGCACCAGTTGAGGTTTGGGTTCACTGCCTGGCTTGGCGTCAGTACTGTGCCTCCCTTCAAATAAACCTGCTCGACGTAGAACGGCTCATTGCCCGTGTTTACGATGGCTAGGAAGTAGCTGCCCTTGTATGGCAGTACCTCGGCTATTGGCCATAGGTAGTTCTCAAGCGTCATGTGGTTGGCGTAGACCCAGTAGCCGTAGAGCCCAATGCCTATCACTACGCTTAGTATAACCATCGCTATTACAAAGCCTATCGTTGATGTTAGTATTTCCTCTATTACCGAGGACATCAATAATTAACTATGAACTTTTAAAGGCACAGTCACGAGTTTTGGTAGCTCGGCGTGTTCGATGGGCACGTGTAGGTGGCATTTGTCGAGTTGTTGCCGTAGGCAATGCAGTAACCAATCGGCGATGGGTTACTACTTAGTGAACCACCAACGCCGTTTTGGGCGTATGCGTATGTGGAGTTTTTGAACCTGAGGTTGTAAAGCCCCATTGAACCACTCCAGTAGTTCTTATCAAAGCCACTCTTAATCATCGGCCAGGAGATGGCTATGAAGGCTATAACGGCTATCACTACCAAGGCCATTATAATGGCAGTGAAAATTGAGGAAATTCCCCTACCCCTCATTGCCTTACCTGGATTCATCAGTGGTTTGCTTACTGGTTTTTAAGGGCTTGTAATGGGTGTTTGGAGAATAGCCAGTGCATGAGGAGTTGAGGAGGTACCTCAAACTCATGCCTAGTTTTGTCCTTGTTTCATAATTCTGGGTTTTGCTCGGTGATTGGTTTTATCGATGTTCTTTGAGTATTTGTGAATGTGTTATTAGGGTGCCCCCACATTATTCATCATCCCATCAATGATTTGTTAATATCCTTGGCACGACATTTATTAAGTCGAATTTTTCAATTATTCTTAATGGTTTGGTTGTTGGGTAGGGTTGTTAGGGATAGGCCTGGGATACTTTCCGAAATAGCCTCAATACTTAGGTCTAGGGCATCAACATTAAGAATTTTGTCGGTAATCCCTACGCATTGATGCTTGAGGTTGGGGGAGGTGTTGATTTAGGCATTATTGATGAAACCCGCAAGGTGGGGATATTGAGTTCATAGCCAGACTTAACGCGCAAGTACAACCCCTGGTTTTCCCCAGGGAGTTCTTCATGGAGGCTCTTTCGAACGCCCTAACCCAACTTGGTGTTGATGTTGAGGCGGTCTTCCGTAGGGTTTGTCATGAGTTAGGTAGGAGGGTGGCAGAATCCCTAAACCTATCCTCGGAGCAGGGCATTTACATGGGGCTATTGGTTGCGTCGGCATTCAATAGGCTTAGGCTTGCTGAGTTCAAGCCCTTGGGAGATGAGGTTCAGTTAGTCATTGCGGAACCGTTTGATGAGAATATTGAATTATCATGCACACTGGGTTTCATACAGGGACTAGTCAATGAGGCATTCAAAGCCCTTCACTCAATAACCTACAGGAGGGTGGGGTTGGGTACTTAATCACGTTGAGGAGGGTTTAATTACTGAGGGTTGTTTCATATCTCAACCGCCCCACCTCATAGTCTATGTTGACCAAGACCTCCCAAAGACCATCCAACGCATCATCAATACCCACCTCACCAAGCCTAGCCTTAAGGATTAACTCAATACCCACCCTAACGAGGCCCTCCAAGTCTCTGAATTGGCGATTAACCATCTATGGTTGTGGTAGCATGTAGGTTTTAAATTACTTTCTATTTCCTAATGAAATTATGTGTTTAAGTCCTTGATTGCCTCCATTGTTCCCTTTGGCTTCACCTGGACTATCTCAACCTCATCCAGTGGTTCTACTCCGTATTCCTCCCTCACCTCCCTCGGTATTGTGAACTGCCTACTAACCGCCCTCCTATTCCTTAGCAGTTTTACATCCCTAATCTCGATTAATTTGCCATTAAACCTAATGATTACATCAGCATAATAAGCACCCTCAAATACCCAAGGACCTAACGAGGCTCGCTGGTAATAACACCTGGTTGTTTAGGTAAACCCTAGTCCTATACGGCAAACCACTCACAGTCTTCCTCAACCTCATTAATCAACTAATACCCCCAGCTCCACTTATAAAAAATTAATACTGACAAAATTGTAGTGTGGGGTTGGGCTTCAAACCCTCTCACTGACAGTCTTCTTCAAACCCAGCCACATTATGTCTAGGCATGCCGTCAATAGGACCCTTGGTATGTCACTCTTCACGGCATCATCAATGCACTTCACCAAGTCGTCCATCACATTATAGAGTGCTATTGTTATTAAAGCCCTCCTATCCACATCACCCATTGACCTCAACCTAACAAGCCAATCACCATCCGTTGGCTCCAGCATAAACAATTCATGAATAAGCAATAATTAAACCCTTCGACCACCCAAACAACACACAACACAAGACAACAAAATCCCAAGAAGGCAACCTAGCCATCACCACAGTGGCTTTACATGCCCACGGCATTTGGAATTGGGCCTTCCCAGTGTCATCCCACGATTGCATTAGAAATGCAGTTTTGTGTACTCACCACCATGGGAATGATTTTTATGCAGGCCTCCCATGAAATGAATTCCCGATGCAACCGCAGTTGGCGGTTGGTTACGCCAGGGTGAGCCTGGAGACCGAGGACATAAGCAACCAGGTTCATGCTATCGAGGAATACGCAAAGACCAATGACTTGACATTGGTGGGCGTCTTCAGGGACATAGGTGTCAGTGGTTCTAAGCCAGCCATGGAGAGGGACGGATTCAAGCAAATGCTTAGTGCCCTTGAGTCCATGCCCGCAATCAAGACAATCATTGTCTTCGACATCACCAGGTTGGGGCGTGATATGCTGGATGTTATGGACACCTACAAGCTATTGACAGAGAAGGGATACAACATTTTGTTTATTAAGCACCCCGAGCTCAACGTTATCCAGTCCACACCCCTGGGTGAGGCTATTCGTAAGGCAACCCTGGCAATGCTCAGTGTGACTGCCGAGATTGAGAGGGCACTAATCAGCGAGAGGACAAAATCGGCGTTGGCCAGGGCAAAGGCAATGGGTAAACATATCGGTAGGAAAGGGACACAAATACCTGCCGATGTCGTCAAACAATACCTAGCCCTGGGCCTAACTAAGAAGTCCATTTATAGATTGTTGGTCCAGCAGGGGTTGCTCCGCTACCAAGAGAGGGGCGTGGTTAAGGTTTTATCCTACAATCAATTCCTCCAGAGGCTTAAGTCGATGGGCTTGTGATTGATCCTTTAACTCTCAGTATGTCCATACATCCAAGGGTGTTGTTATTCGGTATAAACGACAAACTAGTACAATTTATTACGCTCACCCAACTGGTGCATAGGTTGTCTAATCAATACCATTACCTGCGCATCCTCTGGAGCCTGTATTGATTGTAGGAAAACCCAACTTCCGGATTACCTTATAATCAACGTAGGCTAGCAAGGGTAACATTACATATACGCTACTAGACAATTAATGTCTACCTGTGATTGCCCAATTTGTGAGGGCACTAAATACAATACCTATAATACCCAGCACCACCATTGTCGTTAATATGAAGACCAGGAAAACCCCAACCAAGTGATTATCATCATAGTGCCTACAGAAACAAAATACTTAATAAAAATATTTTGATAATTAGAGGTGATTGGGTATGGATCAGACCGAGATGATTGCGGCGTTGATCGTAGCATTTGTTCTCTTGTTGCCAGCTATTGTTAGAGCTTACCTAAGACCTCGCCTGCCAACGCTGAAATATTCCGAGGAGTTAGACAAGAAGACTGGGAAGCGTTGGCATGTTTACTTAATAAGGAGTCCTTCAGGGGGAGAGTTCCTCTACGTGGTGCCCATCGGTAATAATGGGGTGGTAAATCAGAGTTGCATCGCCGAATCAATAAATGTGCGGAAAGGCACAGCCGTTGCGGTGGTGTGCCCAGAGCCTCTCTCGTCCATTTTCGCAATAACCAATGGCTGGTGGTACTACTGGTCTGATGTTTCTAAGTGGAAGGGGATAGATAAGGAAGGCTCTATCGTCCTTCATCCCCCGAAGAGTTTGTGGTTTTATTACCAAGTACAGACCCCGAAGTTCATGACTGCGATGGATGTACGCCAGGTAATTGGCCACGTTGATGACCGTAGAAGAACGATTTGCGAATTTGTGCGGCCAGATATAGAGCCAGTCTTGGGAAATATCGATACTGGTGGGGCGTCGGAGGCTTCATATGCTTGGATAAGGTGTGAGCTTCCAATTACTGCGGTGAGTATTGAGACTAATAATAATGAAACAATTACGGGCATACCAATCGCACTTTTGCATCCGGGAATCCCTGTCCAGAAGAGGATTGTTACTAACTATCCGCCTAGAACGACACCCAGTGCTTGATTCACTCCGCATCAAGTGCTTAATTCTCAAAACGCTTCCTTGGCACCTTCTTCCTGATTGGTGTTTGTTCTTTTAATGAGCCATGGCACCAACACGGTTAGTGCCTGGTACATGGTTTATAACCTCCCTAATCAATTACCCACGTGCCTAAGGGTAAGGGTTTTAACGTCAAGGAATCCAGGAGGCGATATAGGGAGGTTATCGTTGAGTGCGCTAAGCTCGCTAGGCAATACCCACGGGGAGAGAGGCTGAGGGCTTATAGAAACTGCCTCAAGCGGAGGCTTGGGGCTATTGAGTCAGGGGCATGATCATTGATGTCCACCTGGGCCTAACGCTCCAGAAGTCAACGGTTAAGTCCTTATCTCCATACTCAGCCTTTTCCAAAATTAATCGCTTATTACCATCCTCATCAATTCCGCGGAAGCCAAAGTACACAGTCCCGCCTTCCTTCGCCAGGAGGGCTATTGATGGCTGACCGAACACTATTAACCCGTGTATTTCCTCTGAGGACACAACAACATATATCCTCCTCATTCTTATGGGTGTGGCAACCCGATTGATTATTGCCACACCCTCCGGGAGTTCCCACATTGCTGGTAGTGCCATTAACCTGGCGTCTTCCAGGAGTTCGTTCAAGCTTACCTCCTCGAATGCCTCACGCCAGCCAGGCACCACATCCATCTTTAATATGGATGTGAATAACGCTAGTGCGGCTTCGGCAGTCCTGTTGCCCCTCATTATAATGAGCCCCTGCCTCACGGACTCAATGAGCCTCCTAACCCTAACCAGCTCGGGATACACTAATAGCAAATCTTTATATTGGTTCCAATCCACATCATTAGGCAGTACTCTATCCCCAACCCCTCCCTCATCTCCTGTTTTCCTGACCATACTACCCTGACACACCGTGCAGGGAATATAATCTTTACACGAGCACCGCATCGTGAGGGGCTTAAACCACCGTGAGACTAGGCCCACCACATTTAGTCCTAATTTATTATTCTAATTACTCATCGAGGGAGGTGTAGGGGTTGCCTTGCCTCGAGCTCCTTGTTGCCCACTCGATTATTGCCCTAGCAGTTGCCTTTTTTCTCTCATCAATCCTTTGCTCCAACCAAGCGGGCAACCCGAATTCCTTCTGCCAGGGAACCTCATCGGTAAATTCATGCACCAGTGCCCTAAACTGGTACTCACGGCCGAACCACAATTTAGTAAAATATTCTGCATGCTTCCTCTCGAACAACGTGGATCCAAAGCCTCTTCTGGCAATTATCACCTTGGATATCCTCAGGAACTCCACGGGGAAGTATTCGGGAGCCGTTCCCGTGCTCAACACCACCCTGCTGACCGTCCTAATTATCCTAAGTAGATCCTTAAATGCGAGGTAGAGCCTCCTCAAGTCCCCACCGTAATTATAGAGGGACTTACTGATTAGGTCATCCACAAACAACACCCTAAGCCTCCTAGCGGAGCCGTCACTAAGTATCGCCTGTACATCACTAATGAACCTGGGTATATCGGCGAGCCCAGTATAGTACATGAACTCATACTTCCTGTCCAAGTCATCCTGCTCGCACGACCTACCCCAGCACACGTTGATTTTGCCCTGTAACAGGTTTAGGCAGGAATCGGGGTCATAAGCCCCATGTCGATAACATAGATATTTAGCGATCGCGGTCTTGAGGCTGTAGTACAGGTACGAGGACTTGCCCAGCCCAGGCTCGCCAAGAACTAACAACGACACGAATTGGCGCTTACCCGATAAAGCATCATATATTAGATTCGTGGAATGCAAGTTCCAATAGGTATAATAGACGTCTAACTGATCCTCATTCATACCCAATCGCCTCAAGGGGGTTCTAGAGGGATTGGTGGATATACCCTCACTAGTTTCGGCACCTTGACATTCCTAAACACTGACCAGGGAACGATCGTTATCCCTAGCTCCTCGGCAACCCTGGTGACGAATACGTCATCCGTGTACACAATGCGGATTTTATAGTCATTATTCAAGCACCTAAGGATCAGGGCTGGCGCGGAAGGCCTTAGTGTGAAGAACCCCTCACGGTGATACCCTGACTTGGTGAACCATATCACCAGGAAGCCCGCCTCCTGGAACCTCTCGCCCAACATTTCGGCGAAGGTTTCATTATCTGGCCTGTCGAAAACCACGGCGGGCACACCGCAAAAGCACCCACAATCCCTACTGCGGCACTTATTGAAATCCCTCCCAACCACGTTTTAACCCTCAAGGCAGGTAATATAACTCTTCCCTGGTGTAACTACCTTGTCTGTTATTATTAATTAATAATGCCTCTGCCTTGCTTTATGAGGTGGTTATGGGGTAATTATGGGCGCAGGGGTAATGGGAGTGCAGGCTGGCGTGCTCGACCATTACCAACCCCATAATTGGTGGTGTAGGTTACCCTATTTTATTTCTAGACCCGCCGTGATGGGGTGGGGTATTTTTCCGTCAAGCCCTATTGCTGTCCCTCACCTGGTCCTCGGTGTTTCCGCACCTGCACATGCCGCCCTTGGTTATGACTATCGTGGCACCATCATCCCTAACCTCAACAATGCCGGCATCCTCCAGGTACTTGAGGATCGTGATGAAGGCGTCCCATAGAGCGCTGAAGTAACCGGGGTCCGTCCATACCGCTTTATAGTCAATACCCAGTGTATAGAGCGTGAATATTATGTCCTCATTTGCTGACGCGAGCAAGTCATCAAGCACTTGCTCGGTGTGTATGGCTTGGCAGCACGGGAATGCCTCAAGGTACCTCATCACCCAATTCACCAGCTCCCTCACGACCACAGGTGTCTCTCTTAACTCCTTGGCGACACCCTCAATAACTGTGTCAGGTAGTTCTATACCTACCCTAGGTGTACTAACCTGTCTAGGTTTAGCATCGGCAGGTTTGACCTCGGATTTTGTCTCTGTCTTGGATTCAGGTTTTTCCTTGGGCTTCGGGTCTGCTGTTGGGGCTTCAGACTTGGTGGGTGGATTGGGCAGGGATTTGCAGTCGATGCTCGGCACATTATGGCCCTTGCAATTCTCGACAACGGTTTCGCACCTCACGGGTCTGCCTCCCTTCTCTCCCAGGTACTTCTCCCTGGTGTAGTTGATGTGGTACTGGGTTGTGCGTGGGTTGTAATCACTTGCGTGTTTGAATACTTCGTGTATTTCTTCGTCTGTGAACCCGCACCTAATCATCCAAGAGGCGATCGCAAGCCTACCATAATGGCAAAGTTCCCCTGTTTCCCTTAGGTAGTTAATTAAGGTCTTAACCCAGTCAGGTAGACAATCCCAACCCTTGTTATTGCTAGGCCTACCCCCTACTGTATCTCTCCCACCACCCTTCGCCGTCACAAGGTGGGGCAGGTCAATATAGGCCCAATAATCCGTTAGTATCGAGTTGGGCAACATTGATTTAGCCAAGGCGTCTGGATTGAAGTCAATGGACCTAAGGTCCACATCTAACTGGGTAGTTTCCCTCCCGCTATTCTCATGCTTGAACCCAGGTATCCTAAGGAGCCTCTTTGGTTCAGCAACTTGTGTATCAACGAACCTAGTAATAACGTCGCTGCCGAGACCCAGGTAGGACTTATCCTTGAGGATTAGGTTAAAGATGGCCCTGTACACCTCATTGAGTCCGTACTTCCTAACAATCCTACCGAACCTATCCCTAACAATAGCAGTGCCAGCCTTGACTGGTGTGGGCAGTGTAAATACTAAATAATATGATTTATTACCACTAAACACAATAAACGGCTCCTCAACAAAGGTTGCAGCCCTATCAACAACCTCATTAACCGCCTTCTTGACGGGCTCAAGGTTGTTACCACCCCTCTTATCCTCGAACTCAATCATTAAGAGGTACAGGGCGTGCGCATCACCACTGTATGCTCTGCCCAACCTACCCTTCCCAACACTGGTGTAGGATATGGATACTTGGAGGGCTAGGTTGTTCCTACTAACCCAATCAATAACCCCATCAACGCCACCAACCCTCTCCAACTCAAGCTCAAGCCTATCTGCTTGACTATTCCCAGGCCTTGTGAAGTGAATACGCGGCGGGAAGTCAATATCCACACTACTGGGTCCGTGACTAAACCAAGCAAACCACCTAGCGTGGTAACCACTTAACTCGTGCTTCAGGGGTACCACAGCCCTTAGGTCCCTACCAACATAGTAACGCCTAGTCGTCAAGTCAGGCATGGACTCCCTGAGCAACTCCTCACCAAACAACCCAACCAGGAACTTCCTTACCTTACCCACGTCAACGGGCATGGTTAATCACCCCTCGTGAAACAACTTCCAAACCCGACCCCGTGAAATTCAAATGCACTAAGTTGTGAATAAGATTCACAATGTAGTGCATTTTATGATCCACGTTCGTGAGGCAACCGTGCAGAAATTGTGAAAAAGTTCCCCCCAGAAGTATAGTAGTGTCTTTTTCCCCGTAAAGTTTTACACTGTAATCACTGCTTTCAGCAATTACACTGTCACCGCTCCCGTGGGGAAAGACACTAGTATAAGTAGGGGGGAAGTTTTTCACAAACTCGAACCCACGGTCACGGTCGGCGAGAAATAGAACGTAGAAACCGTGGAAAGTGTTCATATCACTCACCCTTGCCACCATCTTCCTTACCCTCCTCGTTCAAGTATTTCGTCACATCTGCCTCCGGGCATTTCAAGGCATACTTACCCCAGCGACACCTCTCAAGAAGGCCGGTCTCAGCCATCATCGAGAGTAACCTGCGGACATAAGAGGGATCGAGCACCTCGCCTGTGCTTGCCAGCTCCTTGTGGACGTCACCTGGCGTGAGAATTGCATTGGGTCCGTGCTCCATGAAGATTTCACGGATTTTCTTCATCAATGCTTCGGTTTTGGACTCCTTACCTCTGGCCAATGCCTTGATGACGTCACCAACCAATTCCCAAACCTCATCAACATCTTGTTTCGTCACAACGAGTATCCTTTTTCCATTCTCTTCCCTCCATCTACGCTTTAGGTAGGCATAGGCAGCGGATAAGGCGAATAGGTATGAAGCAGCCCTATTGAACACAGCACGGGTCTCTGCATTTAGCGATTCGCCAACGTACCCACGGCATAGCATCGGGTTGTCAGGGTTGGGGCAGTCAATGATCGCCTTTCCTGCGTCTTCCGTGATCACGACATCGTCAATGCGTGGGTACTCCCTCGCTAAGAAAGCCCTAATCAGTCTAGCCCTCCTGCCGAACTCCCTAAATAGGGCAGAATTTGATAACTTCTCTCTAATCTTCATACCGGAGAGGGCCAGTGATCGCAGGCTCGTGTCCAACCAAACCGGGAAGAACCTTGAAAGCATGTTAGTTGGAATACTCGGAAGGTCCCTGTCCTCTGCTGTCGATATGAGCACAGGTCTCCCAAGGACCTTCAACTTCACCGTCCTAAGTCTCCCCTGCTCATCCTTGACGGTTGCGGGGTAAGGTATTGCACGGCTGTCCGATAAGTCATAGAAGAACTGCTTAACAATCTTAAACCCTGGGTTCTCAACCTCGGCGTTTGGCGCCAGCCAGCCAGGCTCGTTTATGAGCATGATTTTGCCCCTAAAATTAACGATGAAACCTTTCCTCTCCAGGGCCTCGTAGATGAAGGCCCTAGGCGTCGCACCAATCATTATCTCGCTGTACTTCCACCTACTGGGTATGATGTTCGAGATAAGCTTCAACAAGTCCGTCTTCCCTTTTCCAGACGGGGCTATGATGAGCACATTCAGGCGGTATTGCTCAGGGAGCCTTGAGGTCAATACGATGAGGAACACTACAATTATCGCTGCATCATCACCAGCATGTAACAAGTGGATCGTGTCAATGATGTACTTCAACACATCTTCTTTTAGCCCGGGTTCCTTGAGGGCTTGGTTATACAACTCCTCACCGATTTTAACCCTGTACTGCTTAGTCATCCTCTTCGCCTCACTTACTGCCTGCGTGATGGCTTCCTCAAGGAGTCCGGCGATCCTGCCGTTGCTCGGCAACCCCTGCCTATTAGTGTGCAGCAAGGCCTTGACACGCCTTAGCAACTCCTCGGCGTCAGGTCTGTTGAGTGATTCAACCTCGGTTGTGCCGTCCTTATCAGCCAAGTAAACAACAGCCCTCACCCTAAACTTAGTGCCCTTACCCCTCACGATTTCAAGCCTAATGTGGACGACGGGAGAGTCTTCGGTATCCCTCCTCTTTATCGCAATATCAATACTATCCTCGTTGGGCACCCTAACCTGGGCCATGAAGTTGCCCTCAACTACCTCGGTACCATTGAGTGCAAGAAACACAGCATTACTCTGTTTCCCCTGCGTTACTTGCCCTTCAGTGGAGGATTTACTCCCACCCGCATTACTACCCCGCTCCCCGATGCCGCAAGCTTCGTATGCAGAGCCCGGTGCTACCCCAAGATATCGCTTGGGGTTGCTGATGACACCACGGAGTAAATCAGTGATGTTTGGGCCCACCCTGTCACTAATACCCAACTTCCCCAACGCCTCATTTATTGCATCAATGAGGTTCGCAACATCCTCCGGTTTTTTCAACTCAACCCAGCGGTTATCCCCACTGAACCCATAGGCCAGGAGAGCACCTGGCTCGTGATCCCAGTTTTTTGTGTTGATCTCTATATCCATGACAAACTTATTACGGTGAAGGAATGATATGGCTAATACGCCATGCTCGGTCAAGTCTGCATGAACACACGCTATTAAGTCACCGTCCTTGGCTGAAAACATAGTAGGCGATGCAATACCTTGCCTTCCCTGCGTTACCTGACCTGCAGAGAAAGCCTTATAACTTCCAGTATTATGTCCCCAAGGGTTGCCCTCTCCCATTCCCGCTCACCTCGCCCACGGTGTTGCTTGTGTTTTGTTGGTTGTTTTCGTTGGGTTTTTGAATAGGCATGATACTGACTACGTAGGCTTTGTTCACGATTACAATTTGGCCATCGACATTCACGAGGTACCAGTATTTAGACGCCGCGCTGATTATCCCCTCGATAATATCACCCATGCCGGTCTTGAACCTGCACCGTTGCCCAACCAACAGACCGTCAAAACCTCCGTGATCGCTAACCCTCTTCTCCTGCTTGGGAGGTGCTTGCTGCTTTACTTGAGTCTGCGTTTGTTGTTGGCTTGGTTTACCATGCTGAATAGTCCTAGGGTGGTTGTGCTGTACCACTCCCCTGCTAGGGTTAGTATTGGTTGGGTTGCCCATACCCATCACCTCGGGTACCAGTTATACGACCCACTCCTCATTGTCCTTGAGTTCCACTATGATTACTGCATCATGTTCTATACTCCCACTCCTCAACTTCTCCCACGTTAAGGCTAGCCGCCTCGGCAGGACAACCTCTAGTTCGTATTTTTGGCCGTGTTTAACCTTAAGTAGCGTTCCATCGATGTATATATCGCCGATCTTCAGGACAACGGTTTTGCCGACATACGGCGTTAACAGTTTGATCGACCTTTCATCCGTGATCACCCCTAGGTATTGCCTATCCCTCTTCCAAAGCCTGAGCGGTATGGGATACCATATTTCTCGCTGCGTATTGACCACCGTGGTAGGTCGTACTTCACGAGTTTATAAAGGTCCAATAACAGAATGATAAGACCCACGGTGGGTTTACGATACACAAGGTTTATAAACCCCCGTGACTTTTCATTAATGTACAATGCAGATAATCATGCGTGAATCCAATAACAAAAGCTAAGACTATCATTCATTCGTGAACGTTAATTCCCCTCACGGTTGGCATACTCGTGAAAGAGTTCACCACCCCGTGTAATTGTTTTCGTGAACTTTGGTTTCTAGCCATGGGTCGAGCTCGTGAATTTTCAAGCAATCATGCGTCTGTAACTTCGTGAAGGTCGCTCTACCCTGACCTGCTCTCCCCTCGTGAAGGTCTCCCAACCTAGATATCCCATATTCGTGAACTTCAACCCTAGTGGCTGGAATCCATGCTCGTGAAGGATCCCGCTTGTTTCTTCCGATCCTCGTGAATTTTCCTTAATATTAATTAATTAGTATTAATACTTTCGTGAAGGACGCATCAAGCATGTGTGGCTACTCGTGAATAGTACTCCCCACATAATGCTTTTTTATTTTCGTGAATTTCTGTCCTAACAACACGGTCGTATTATTCGTGAACTTGCGTGGTTGGTACACCCGCGTTGTTCGTGAAGTCGTGCCTCCATACCCACCCGACGATCGTGAAGTACCGAAAAAGCCACGAGTTACAGTGGTGTTCGGATTACACGGGAACCCGTGATTTTTGTGTAATCAGGGGTGCATTGGTTACGAAAACACCGTGTTAAGCCCATGCCGTGGTTGTTACATTATATTGGGTTTAGGTCCCGTTGGCGAAGGCCTGCGTGGGTTCAAATCCCACCCCCCGCACCAGAGATTGATATTCTTTATTATTATATTGCATATCACGTGTAAATGAGCATGTTAG